>ERZ1740067.135-NODE-135-length-59989-cov-5.687907_pt1 | contig 59989 bp, 67 predicted proteins | sample MGYA00581736_ERZ1740067 | MGnify/ENA primary metagenome ERZ1740067 (study PRJEB43018, sample SAMN04849236) | marine metagenome | isolation source: floating plastic debris | place: Pacific Ocean | collected 2008-08-27 | study: EMG produced TPA metagenomics assembly... | reverse complement strand
ATGGGGGCCTCTTCATGGCCGGGTCACATGTGGCTCATGATTGTCAGGTCGGCAACAATGTGATTTTCGCCAACAACGCAACACTTGGCGGTCACTGCAATGTGGGTGACTTCGCTTTCATGTCGGGCCTGACGGCTGCGCATCAGTTTGTCCGTATCGGCAAGCACGCCATTGTGGGCGGTATGTCCGGTGTGGAGAAGGATGTGATCCCATATGGGTCCGTGCTGGGCAATCGGGCTGTGCTCAAGGGCTTGAACATTGTCGGCCTGAAGCGCCGTGGTTTTTCCCGCGATCAGATCCATACCCTGCGGAGAGCGTATCGGCTACTGTTTGCGGAGGAGGGGACATTGCAGGAACGTGTTGCGGATGTGGCTGATGAATTCGGTGACAACGAAACGGTCATGGACATCGTTGAGTTCATCCGCGCCGACACCAAGCGTAAGCTGGTGACGCCGCGTCCCGATGGCAACGGCCACAGCAGCGCCGACGACTAGGCCGCTCAGCGGAACACGCCTCATGCGCAAACTAGGCATCATTGCCGGCTCCGGTCCGGTCCCCTTGAAGCTGGCCGAGGCCTGCACAGCCATGGGGCGCCCGCTCTATGTTGTTGGTATTGAGGGCGAAGCACGACCGGAGATTGAAACCTATGATCACGGCTGGTCCAGGCTGGGCGCGATCGGGACGGCACTGGACCTGCTGAAAAAGGCGGAGTGCGAAGACGTCTGCATCATAGGGCCGGTCAAGCGCCCAGATTTTTCAAAGCTGAAACTCGACTGGACTGGGACCAAGCTTTTGCCGCGGGTGCTCAATGCGGCGCGGAAGGGCGACGATGCCTTGCTCTCCTTTTTTGTGCGCTGGATGGAAGAGCAGGGCTTTGCCGTTGTCGGTGCTGAAGATGTGCTTGGTGATCTCGTGGCCCCGGAAGGTGCCGTGGGGAATGTATCTCCGGATGAAACGGCACTCCAGGACATCGAACTCGGCCAGCAGGTTGTTCATGCGCTGGATGATCTTGATGTGGGGCAGGGTGCCATTGCCTGCGACGGGTTGGTGCTGGCGGTTGAAGCCGCCGAAGGCACCGACGAGATGCTCCGCCGCACGGCGCTGCTGCCTATGACAGTACGCGGCACGCCGGACAAGCGGCGCGGTGTGTTGGTGAAACTTCCCAAACCCTCGCAGGACCGCAGGGTGGATCTGCCGATGATGGGCACGACGACCGTTGTGTTTGCTGCCGCCGCTGGTCTTGCCGGCATGGCCATTGAGGCGGGCGGCTCAATCGTCTTTGATCGTGAGGAAGTCGCACGGTTGGCAGACGAGGCCGGCATGTTCGTCTATGCCTTTCCCAAGTCGGGAGGCAGCGCATGACACAACTGCCGCAAGTTCAGTCGGCGCCCTTGCGCGTGATGCTGATTGCCGGTGAGCCCTCTGGCGACATTCTGGGCGCGGAGCTGATGGCCAGCCTGCGCCAGTCATCACCGTCGCCGATTGTGTTCAGTGGTATTGGCGGTGACCGGATGACGTCTGCAGGGCTTGATAGTCTGGTGGACATGTCGGAAATCGCCGTCATGGGCCTGCGTGAGGTGGTGCCGCGCATTCCACTCATCCTGCGCCGCGTCTCACAGACGGTCAAAAATGCCGTTACCACCGAGCCACATGTTGTGGTGATCATCGACTCGCCGGATTTTACGCACCGCGTCGCCAAAGGGATTGCCAAGCGCGCACCGCATATCCCGATAATCAACTACGTGTCGCCGCAGGTCTGGGCCTGGCGTCAGGGACGCGCCGCGAAGATGGCGACCTACCTGACCCACGTACTGGCTCTGCTGCCGTTTGAGCCTGACTTCTATGCGCAGAAGTCCACTCTGGCCTGTACCTTCGTCGGTCATCCGGTCCTTGAACGTGTGCAGCTGGGCGGTGGTGAAGAGTTTCGCGCCCGTCACAATATTGCCAAGGATGCGCCTGTGCTGGCGTTGCTGCCTGGCAGCCGTCCGAACGAAGTAAAGGGGCTCATTGCCATTTTCCTGGAGACCGCGCGCCGCCTGCGGCGCGACATGCCTGGACTGGTGGCGGTTCTGCCCACGGTTCCCAATGTTTCGACTTTGGTGCGCGAGAAGCTTGCAGGCGAAAGCCTGCAGCTCATTCTGGTTGAGGATCAGGCTGAAAAATTTGCAGCCTTTGATGCAGCGGATGCAGCCCTTGCCGCATCCGGAACCGTCTCACTGGAACTCGGCCTGGCGCGGGTCCCGACGGTGATCGGCTACCGTATCGAGCGCATAGCCGCCTTCATCATTCGACGGTTGGCCAAGGTGGAAAGCATCGTGCTGGCCAATCTTGTTCTTGGCCGAAAAGTCATTCCGGAATATCTGCAGGAAGAATGTGAACCGGCACTATTGGCGGCGGCTCTCAAGCCTCTGATGAATGACACTCCTGAACGCGCGGACATGATCAATGCCCTGAGCGAGATGCGGACGCGCCTTGGAGACGATGGCGGCCTCAAGCCGGCCGAGCGCGCGGCCGAAGTCGTGCTCTCAATCGGCCTGCCGGAACAAGAACGCCGGGCCGCCCATCTGCCGCAATAGCAGCTTCAGGACGACCCGGCGCCGGGTCTTCGTGTAACCCTTTGGAGCCTAGCGGCTGCTGCGCGTTACGTATTCGCGGGACGGATAGCCGGTGTAAAGCTGGCGCGGACGGCCAATACGCTGGCTTGGGTCTTCGATCATTTCCTTCCACTGGGCGATCCAGCCGACTGTGCGCGCCAGGGCGAACAGCACGGTGAACATGTCGGTCGGGAAGCCGAGCGCACGCAGCGTGATGCCGGAATAGAAGTCGATGTTCGGATAGAGCTTCTTCTCAACGAAGTACTCGTCCTCAAGCGCAATCTTCTCCAGCTCCATGGCCACGTTGAGCAGCGGGTCATCCTTGATACCCAGCGTCTGCAGCACTTCGTGACAGGTCTGCTGCATGACCGTCGCGCGCGGGTCGTAGTTCTTGTACACGCGGTGGCCGAAGCCCATGAGGCGGAACGGATCGTTCTTGTCCTTGGCCTTCTGCACATACTCAGGAATGCGATCGACGCTGCCGATTTCCATCAGCATGTTGAGCGCCGCCTCGTTGGCACCGCCATGGCTTGGGCCCCACAGACAGGCGATGCCCGCCGCGATGCAGGCAAACGGGTTGGCGCCCGACGAACCGGCAAGACGCACGGTAGACGTTGAGGCGTTCTGTTCATGGTCCGCATGCAGAATGAAGATGCGGTCCATAGCGCGGGCGAGGACCGGGTCCACTTTGTAGTCTTCGGCGGGAACCGCGAAGCACATGTGCAGGAAGTTTTCCGCGTAGGACAGATCGTTGCGCGGATAGACGAATGGCTGACCCATCGAATATTTAAAGGCCATGGCAGCCATGGTCGGCATTTTCGCGATCAACCGGCGGCTGGCGATCATCCGCTGCTCGGGATCATTGATGTCTGTCGAGTCGTGGTAGAACGCCGACAGGGCCCCGACGACACCGGTCATGATGGCCATCGGGTGCGCATCACGGCGGAAGCCGCGATACAGATAGTTCAGCTGCTCATGCACCATGGTGTGGTACGTGATGGCTTTCTCGAATTCCTGATACTGGCTTTCCGTTGGCAGTTCGCCTTCGAGAAGCAGATAGCAGGTTTCGATGAAGTCGCCTTTTTCAGCGAGCTGATCAATCGGATAGCCGCGGTGCAGCAATACGCCCTTTTCACCGTCAATGAACGTGATCTTGCTTTCGCAGCTTGCCGTCGACGTAAAGCCGGGGTCGTAGGTGAAGCGGCCGCGCTGTCCGTAGAACTTGGAGATGTCCACGACATCCGGACCCACCGACCCCGCATAGACCGGAAGGTCATAGTTGGTGCCTTCTACATCGATCTTGGCGGTGGCTTTGGGGCCACCCTTCATTCCGTACTCATTCATAGCTCTAAAGCCCCGTTGTTATGTCGGCTGATCACCAGCGCCGTTTGTAACGGCCCGCCGGGAAATCCTCCGGGTTAGTCCAAAAGCCCGCGCATATGTCTTTTTGCTTTTGCGCGGTCTTCGTTGTGTCGGCTGCCTCTTCTCACTTAGGCGGCCTGATCCTTGATGCGGGCAAGGCTTTCGTCCTTGCCCAGTACGGCCAGCACATCAAATATGCCAGGCGATGTCGTGGTGCCGGTCAGGGCCGCGCGCAATGGCTGCGCGACCTTGCCTAGCTTGAGTTCTTTTTCGTCTGCAAAGGCACGCACAGCGCTTTCCAGATCATCCAGTGACCAGTCGGGCAACGCCTCAAGCTTGGGTGCAATGCCGGCCAGCACGCTACGGCCAGTATCGTCCAGCAGCTTTGCCGCTTTCTCGTTGATCGGCAGTGGGCGGGCTTCAATGAGGAAGCGGGCGCTTTCCGCCAGATCATCAATTGTCTTGGCGCGTTCCTTGAGCCCTGGCATGGCGGCAACGAGCGCGTCGCGAATATCGTCGGCAACCTGCCAACCCTTGACGTCACGCATCATGCGCAGGGTCTCGTCGGCGAGGCGCGCATCATCCGCGTCGCGCATATGAATGCCATTGAGATTGGCGAGCTTCACGAAATCGAACTTGGCCGGCGACTTGCCGATGGCCTCGAGGCCAAACCACTCAATGGCCTGCTCCGTGGAAAAGACCTCATCATCGCCATGGCTCCAGCCAAGACGCGCGAGATAGTTCCGCATGGCTTCCGGCAGATAGCCCATGTCCCGGTACTCTTCAGCCCCCATGGCGCCATGGCGCTTGGAGAGTTTCGCACCGTCAGCCCCGTGGATCATCGGCACGTGAGCGTATTCAGGAACATCCCAATCAAGCGCCTTCAGCAGATTGATCTGCCGTGCCGCGTTGGTGAGATGGTCATCGCCACGGATCACATGGGTGATGTCCATGTCGTGGTCGTCAACAACAACTGAGAGCATATAGGTTGGTGACCCATCCGAACGCAGCAGGATGTAGTCATCCATCACCGCATTGGGGATGGTCACATCGCCCTGCACATGGTCGCGAATGACTGTCTCGCCCTCGCGCGGCATCTTGAGCCGGATGACGGGCGCCACGCCTTCGGGCGCCTCTGACGGATCACGGTCCCGCCAGCGGCCGTCATACCCCTGGCGTTTGCCTTCTGCCTTGGCCTTTTCGCGCATCTCGGCCAGCTCTTCCGGCGACGCGTAGCAGTTGTATGCCTTGCCTTCGGCGAGCAGCTGATTTGCTACTTCCGCGTGCCGGTCACGTCGTGCGTATTGGAAGACGACGTCTTCGTCCCAGTCGAGACCCAGCCAGCGCATGCCCTCAAAGATTGCCTCGACAGCTTCATCGGTGGAGCGGGCACGGTCGGTGTCTTCAATGCGCAGCAGGAACTGTCCACCGTGACGGCGGGCAAACAACCAACTGAACAATGCCGTACGGGCACCGCCAATGTGCAAAAAGCCCGTGGGCGAGGGCGCAAAGCGGGTGCGTACGGCCTTGGTATCTGAAGTCGCTGCGTCGCCAGCCGGCATCAATCGTCCTTTGTCTTTCGCGTCCATTCGGCCCTGATATCCAGAAGGGTGCGCGAGGCCTCAAGTCACCGGCGACGGGCGCGGCGAGAACATGGGGGGCCTGCAGCAAATGACCCGCCGTCGTCATGGCAGGTCCCGCATCCGCTGGGGCGTGGGTGAGGCCTTGCGGGAACTCCCGCAGATACGCTGCGTCGAAGCCCCAAAAGCCTGGCGGTTTTTAACATATCAGTGCGCCCGGCGATACGTTGCACCGCACCCAAATTCAACAACAACCAAACACGACTTTTTGGTGCAGAATGCGTTTTCTGGCAATGGGTTTTTGCGGTCAGGAGCCGAGAATAACAATAGAATCAACACGATACCGGAGGGGCTTGCTATCATTGCCCGTCGGCTGGATCTCATGGTCGACCATGTGGGCACAAATTGTGACCGTCGCCGGCCAGGAGCAGGACCGTCTGACCCTCTGGATTCCTGCCTTTTTTGGCTTCGGCATCGCCCTGTATTTCGGTCTGAAGGCCGAACCTGTGCCGTGGATTGTCCCGGCAATTGGGTCAGGAGCAGGTCTTTCTGCTGCTCTTTGCATCCTGGCAGGTCAACGCCGTTTAGCGCCTCTGGCCAGCCTGTTGGCAATCGCGGTGACCGCAGCGGGTTTTGCCAACGCAGACTGGCGGGCTGCGCGGGTCGATGCGCCTGTGATCGCGAAAGACGTTCGTGCCGTTTCGATAGAAGGCATCTTGTTGCAGAAAACCCTTCGGGCAGATGGCACGACCCGTGTGGTGATTGCACTGACACGGACAGATCGCGAAATGCCCGGCGGCAAACCCACGCGCGTGCGTATCAATGTGCGCACGGCGATGGACAAGGTGGCACCGGGTGATCACATCTCCCTTCGGGCCGGTTTGATGCCGCCGCCAGGGCCAGCCGCACCGGGTGCGTTTGATTTTGGGCGGCAAGCCTACTTCCGGCAGCTGGGCGCGGTGGGATATGCGGTCTCTCCGGTGCGTCTGGTCGTGGCGGCGCCGGACACATGGGTGACCTGTCTGCGCTTCTGTATCGGTCGCCTGCGTGGCTATCTGACAGAACGGATCGTCGCGGCCCTGCCGCCACCACAAGGCGCCATCGCCGTCGCCCTGATGACCGGCGACAGAGGCGGCATCCCCGAAGAGGTGCTGCAGGATCTGCGCGATACCGGGCTGGCGCACCTGCTCGCGATCTCTGGTCTGCACATGGCGCTGTTTGCCGGTGCCCTGTTTTGGGGCGTACGCGGACTATTGGCCCTGTCACCACACCTGGCATTGACAGCCCCGATCAAGAAATGGGCAGCTGGCGTGGCCCTTGTCGGCGCGTTTGGCTATCTGTTGGTGTCTGGCGCATCCGTCGCAACCCAAAGGGCGTTCGTGATGTTCACGCTGATCTTCATTGCCGTCATGCTGGACCGGCCGGCCATCACCATGCGCAATGTGGCGTTGGCTGCGATGATCGTGATGCTGCTGACACCCGAGGCCGTGATGGAAGCAAGCTTCCAGATGTCCTTTGCGGCCGCCATCGCGCTGGTGGCATTTTATGAGGCCGCCCGTCCCTGGTTAAGCCGTTGGAACAGCGCTCTTGTGGACCGCGGGATGCTGGCAAAGGCGGTGCTCTATCTGGGCGGCATAGCGCTGACGTCCATCGTGGCCTCTTTGGCGACAGCGCCCTTTGCAGCCTATCACTTCAATCGGGTGGTCGATTTTGGACTGGTGGCCAATCTGGCCGCGATGCCTCTGGTCGGCATTGTCGTCATGCCGTCTGCGCTGCTGGCCTTCATCGCCATGCCCTTTGGCCTTGAAGCCATACCGCTGTGGGTGGCGGGGCAGGGAATTGCCGCCATCGTGGCCGTTGCCGATACGGTGGCTGCATGGCCTGGCGCGATCACGGCAGTTCCGGCATTGCCGCCTGCTGTGCTGACACTGCTGGTGACAGGCGGGATCTGGATGGCGCTGTGGCGGACCTGGTTGCGATGGCTGGGGATTGCGGGACCGATTGCCGGCATTGCCATGGCAACGGCTACACAATACCCGGATGTTCTGATTGACCGACAGGCCGATCTGGTCGCGATGCGTGACGGGCAACGCAATTTGGCCCTGAGCTCCCCGAGGCGCGCGGGCTTTGTGGCGGATAGCTGGTTGCGCCGCGATGCTGATCTGCGGTCGCAGCGCGAAGCAGCCACTGGTGCATTCAGATGCGATGCCGATGGATGTGTTTCGGACCACCCGGTGTTGGGTCTGATCGCGGTCCCCGGCACCTGGCGCGGCGTGGTGGAAGACTGTGACGAGGCGAACATTCTGGTGACGGAAACCTACACGCCGGTCTCCTGCCGGGCACCGATCATCGTCGACCGCAGCGCGTTAACACGCAGGGGAGCACATGCCGTTTTTGCACCTCTGGATGAGTCCCTGCTGCCACGCATTGAGACAGCATGCGATGTGACCGGGAGCAGGCCGTGGACACGATGTCGCCCTTGAGAGGCCGCCCCTAAGGGCCGACCACAAAAGCGCCTGAAAGCGGCGCGACAGTTTCATAGAGACAAATCTGTCAGGGAGATGCCCCATGCGGTCACTTAACCCGTTCAAGCGCCAGGCGCCGACGCCAGAACATCCTTCCACCGGCGATCCGGTGAAGGACATGACGCAGGTGCTGTTACGGATCGAAGGGCATCTCAGCGAGCTGTCAGCGCGTGCCAAGTCGATCGACAGACTCGAACGCCGCCTCCAGGGAATAGAGACGGCGTTAAAGCATATCTAGAAGGGTGGCAGTGCTTAGTAGCGCCGCATCAGGCCGACAAGCTTGCCCTGCACCTTGACCCGGTCAGCAGGGAAGATGCGGGTTTCATAGGCCGGGTTTGCCGCTTCAAGCGCGATGGTGTCGCCCTTGCGGCGCAGACGCTTGAGGGTGGCTTCATGTTGGTCCACCAGGGCCACGACGATTTCGCCGGAGCTGGCGGTATCGGCCCGCTGAATGACCACAACGTCGCCATCAAAGATGCCCGCATCGATCATCGAGTCGCCTTTGACTTCCAGTGCATAATGTTCGCCGGAGCCAAGCAGGCTGGCGGGAACACCCACATGGTTGGAATCGTCCTGCAGCGCTTCGATCGGCGTACCCGCCGCAATCCGGCCTACAAGGGGAAGTGTCAACGCCTCGCCGCCTTCAGGAACGGACGAATGATTGTCCGGTGTCGGCGCAGGATCTGCCTTGCTGCCCTGAATGACGCTGGGCGAGAAGCCGCGCTTGGCGGGCGTCGACTGCGGGGCGGCTGACTCAGGAAGCTTGATCACCTCAAGCGCCCGCGCCCTGTGCGCCATCCGGCGAATAAAGCCTCGCTCTTCAAGAGCGGTGATGAGGCGATGAATGCCCGACTTCGAGCGCAGGTCGAGGGCTTCCTTCATCTCGTCGAAGGACGGCGACACACCGGTCTCGCGAATTCGCTCATGGATAAACGTCAAAAGCTCGTGCTGCTTGCGCGTCAGCATGACTGAACCCCTTCCCGCACTTCTTGCGCGATTGACCCTCGAACCAGTGTGGATACCGGCTTTCAAGACAATCCGTATACGGCGCAGCAGCCCGCATGCCGCCACGTCCGAGTTTCGGTTTCGTTCCCGAAACAAATCAAATCAGAACAAAACCGAAACAGTACAAATGTTCTATTTTGGTTCTCAATTTGCGTCAAGCGGAAAAAACGCCTGGATCGAGTGGGGAGCTTAGTCGGCGGAGTAGTCGCCGGACTTGCCGCCTGACTTCTTCAGAAGCCGGATATCGCTGATGACCATGGCCTTATCGACAGCCTTGAGCATGTCGTACAGCGTCAGACAGGCAATGCTGGCGGCCGTGAGTGCTTCCATCTCAACGCCGGTCTGGCCGGTGGTGCGGGCAGTGGCGGTTACCTCAACTGCGTGGTCATCGGCATGTGTCGCAAAGTCGACGGCGACTTTTGACAATGGCAGGGGATGACACAGCGGGATCAGGTCGCTGGTCTTCTTGGCCGCCATGATGCCGGCGATACGTGCGGCAGCCATCACATCTCCTTTAGGAGAGGTGCCGCCGGTCAGGGCTGCAAAGGCTTCCGCGGACATGGTGATGCGTCCGCCAGCAACAGCTTCGCGGGCAGTCACGGCTTTGGCGGAAACGTCCACCATGGCGGCGTTGCCCTGATCATCCAGATGCGTGAGACCTTTGTCGGACCGGGCTTTTGCCATTCAGACCTCCCGCCGCATGACACAGCGATGGGTGAGACCGACGTCCGCCTCGTGGTTCTTCACCAGATGCAGACCCGGCGACAGCTCATCGTCTGTCAGGTTGCGGAACCCGACGCGCTCATAGAACGGGCCGTTCCAGGCAACGTCGGTGAAGGTGGATAGCGTTACCGCGTCGAGGCTGCGTGCACGCGCTTCGTCACATACGGTTTCGATCAATGCTTTGCCCAACCCCTTGCCGCCATGTTCCGGCACCATGGCCAGCTCATACAGATGCAGCGCACAGTCGAGCACCCCGCAGGTGGCAAAGCCGATGGGCGTGTCACCATCATCCACCATCACAAAGCACAAATTCTGATTGATATGCGCGCGGAACAGCTGCGGCGATCCCGCGTCATGGGCATCCACTTCCGGATGGGGCGACTCCAGGAACAGGATGCCTGCGCGATCTTCAATAGCTGGCAATTGCGGTGCTTCGTCAGGACGGGCCTGACGGATGGCGTAACCTTGGGGAAGCGGTTGAGCCATGGATCTTACCCTTTCAGCAGGGATCGTGTGGCGGCCGCCACATCGTCCTGCCGCATCAGACTTTCGCCGACCAGGTATGTGCGCACATCTGCTGCTGCAAGGCGCTCGATGTCGGCGTGATTGGCGATGCCACTTTCTCCCACCACAAACCTTTCGCCGGTGACTTTGGGGGCCAGCTCCTCAGTCGTCGCCAGCGTCGTCTCAAACGTCCGCAGATTGCGGTTATTGATGCCGATCATCCGGCAGTCCAGCTTGAGCGCGCGAGTGAGTTCTTCCGCGTCATGCACTTCCACCAGCGCGTCCATGCCATGGTCGCGGGCGGCAGCGGCCAAATCGGCGGCTTCCGCATCCGTCGTGCATGCCATGATGATGAGAATGCAGTCTGCCCCCATCGCTCGGGCTTCAGCCACCTGATACGGCTCGAACATGAAGTCCTTGCGCAGGACGGGAAGCGCACACGCGTTGCGCGCGGCAATCAGATAGTCCGGCTTGCCCTGAAACGAGGGCGTGTCGGTGAGAACCGAAAGACAGGTCGCGCCGCCTTCTTCATAAGCCTTGGCATGAGCCGGCGGGTCGAAGTCGGCACGGATGAGACCCTTGGACGGGCTGGCCTTCTTGATCTCGGCAATCAGTCCGTAGCCGGAGGATTGTGCAGTCTCAAGTGCCTTGGCGAAGGGACGCACGGCCGGCGCGTCGGCAGCATGCTTTTCAACTTCTGCCATCGGCACGGCCTGCTTCGCCGCTTCAATCTCTTCGCGCTTGTAGGCAGCAATCTGGGACAGAATATCCATGACACTCAGGCCTGATTGCTGGTGGTCACCAGCGCATCAAGAGCCGCCCTGGCTTTGCCGCCGTCAATCGACGCTTCCGCCAGCTTGGCCCCGGCCTGCAACGTTTCAGCCTTGCCGGCCACCTTGAGGGCGGCTGCGGCATTGAGCACGACGATGTCCCGGTAGGCACCGGCTTTGCCATCGAGCAGGGCGCGCAGGGCATCAGCGTTCTCGTTTTCGTCACCGCCGACAAGGTCTTCCGGCTTCGCACGGTCAAGGCCCGCATCTTCCGGCGTCACTTCATAGTTGCGTACGACACCGTCAGACAGCCCGCTGACATAGCTGACGCCGGTGGTGTGGAGCTCGGCCAGCCCGTCCGAGCCATGCGCGATGATCGCATCGGTGGCGCCGAGATTCTGCAGCACATGCGCCAGCGGCTCGCACCATTCGCGCGAAAAAACGCCGATCAGCTGGCGCTTTGTACCGGCAGGATTGGAGAGGGGCCCAAGCAGATTGAAGATGGTGCGGGTGCCAAGCTCGGCGCGCACCGGGCCCACATGTTTCATGGCGGCGTGGTGTTGCGGGGCGAACATGAAACCAAGGCCAGCCGTTTCAATACAGCGGGCAATCTCGCCCGGGCCGAGCTCAAGCTTGACGCCCAGCGCACGCAGCACATCGGCGGAGCCGGACTTGGAGGTCAGTGCTTTGTTGCCGTGCTTGGCGACTTTGACGCCCGCACCCGCCGCCACAAAGGCAACGGCTGTGGAGATATTGTAGGTGCCGGACGCATCACCGCCCGTGCCGCAGGTGTCAATCGCGTCTGCCGGGGCAGGGACATGCAGCGCCATCTCGCGCATAACGCCTGCAGCGCCTGTAATCTCGTCAACGGTTTCACCGCGCACGCGCAGCGCCATGAGGAACGCGCCGATCTGTGCCGGGGATGCCTCGCCGGACATGATGAATTCGAACGCCGATTTGGCGTGGGCCGCGTCGAGCGCATTGCCCGCGCCCACATGGGCCAGAATGGTTTTGAAATCGCTCATGCCGGTTCCGTTTCCCGCGCTTCATTGAACTGCGCGGCAATATCCAAAAAATTTTTCAACAGGGCGTGGCCGTGTTCGGACGCGATGCTCTCGGGGTGGAACTGCACACCATGGAGGGGCTGCGTCTTGTGCTGAAGTCCCATGATGATGCCGTCATCTGTTTCCGCCGTAATCTCCAGATCATCCGGCAGGGTATCGCGGTCCACCAGCAACGAGTGATAGCGCGTTGCGTCGAAGTCATCATTGAGGCCTTTGAACAGGCCTTTGCCCGTATGATGCACCTTGCTCATCTTGCCGTGCATCAGCGTCGGTGCGCGCATCACTTTTCCACCAAACACCTGGCCGATGGTCTGGTGGCCAAGACACACGCCCATGAGCGGGACCTTGCCGGTGGCTTTCTCGGTCAGTTCAAGGCAGATGCCCGCCTTGTCCGGGTCGCACGGGCCCGGCGACAGGACGATGGCCTCCGGCTTCAGGGTGAGTGCCTCGTCGGCGGTGATCTTGTCATTGCGGACCACACGCACATCCGCCCCCAGCTCGCCGAGGAAATGGACGAGGTTGTAGGTGAAGCTGTCGTAGTTATCGATAAGCAGCAGCATGGGGCTTTTTCCGCGAGACACCGTGAGCCGGACATATAGGGGCCAAGCAGTCATTTAGGCAAGAAAAGCGGCAGATATGGCGGTGCAGACCTGACAACCGCAAATGTGCTTTCCAGTCTCTCCTGCCTTCCCGCGGCTTTACCGCGGGATCCAGAGCAACCCGCTGGTTCTTTGCCACTTCACCCTGGACCCCGCGGTCAAGCCGCGGGGAAGCAAGCCGGAACAGGTTTATCCCCAGCTTTCTGCGGTTTTCGCCGAATAGGCTGATTTACCACCACAACATATAGTGTTAAAAAGTAGTTAAGGCGCATGATGTGCTGATGACGAGGGTGGGAGCTTAGGTGGCGCAGCACGGGAGCATAGGCAGCCGCATTCGGCGCACATTCAGCGTTCCCGCACATATGCGCGCGCCCGCAGCCTTTGTCGGCGGCATGGTCCTGGGCATGGCGCTGCTAACCGGAGCCTTTTTCGCACCGCAGCTGGACTTGGCGTCCTGGACCGGACCGGGTGACCGGCCCGGCGACCATGTGATTGCCATCGGCTCGCAAGGACCGGCCCCCATCGAGATTGCAGACGGCAAGCGGGCCCTCAAGGACGCACCGCCGCGGATGATCTTTTCTCAGATCATCCTGCCTGCTGAAGCCGCGCCACTTGTGCTGGCCACCGGCAAGACAGACTTGATGCCGCTCACCACGGTCAGTGTGAATGCAGCCAACCCCCGCGACACCCGCCCGGCCATTGCGCTGATGATCGATGATCTGGGCATTGTGCCAGATCGTTCCGCCCACGCCTTGCGCCTGCCGGTGGAAGTCACCTTGAGCTTCCTGCCTTACGGCCCCGTTTCCCGCCCGCTGGCGCAAGCGGCTGCCGCAAAAGGCCATGAGATTTTCCTGCATGTGCCGATGGAGCCGCGCGGTCGCGCCAATCCGGGGCCAAACGCCCTCATGACCCAGGACAGCGACCGCCAGCTGCGCGCCAAGCTGGACAGGCAGATCGCTGATCTGGGGGCCGTCGCGCCGCTGGCCGGCATCAACAACCATATGGGCAGCCGCGCCACCGCAGACCGGCGGGTAATGGACGAAGTGATGCGCGGCGCCGCGGAACGCGGGCTCGTGTTTGTTGATTCCGTCACGACGCGTAACAGCAAGGCGCGGGCCGCTGCCGCGACCTACGACGTACCATTTATCGCCCGTGACGTATTTCTCGATCACGGTGAGGGCCAGGACTTTTTGCTGGCGCAGCTGGATGAACTGGAACGCCAGGCCCGCACCCGTGGAATCGCCGTCGCTATCGCCCACCCGCACTCAACGTCGCTGGAAATTCTGGACGTCTGGGTGAAGGGGCTCGAAGCCAAGGGCCTGCGGCTGGTGACCATTCGCGACGCCATCGAAATAGAAAGCCGCCGCTCACAACTGGCGATGGCGCAGTAGCGCAGCCGCGCGAGTCTATGGCTGTCCGACATCGTGACCTTAACTCTACCCGCCATTGTCCGGTTTAACCGGACAATCCACGTGGGCCGCTGAGTGCCTCCAAAACTAGGTGACGAAATACGCCCGCGGCATGGATCCCCCAAAGCCGGAGGATGGCGGGTGGTTGTATGGCGTCCCCACAAAAAGATGTCATCCTGGACTTGAAAGCAGGAAATGCGGTGGGGTGAGTGACTACTGCCTACTGCCTACTGCCCGCGCCCGACGCTGCTGGCATAGCGGATGGCTTCTTCGGCAGCTTTGAAAAGCGCCTTGGCCTTGTTGACGCTTTCCATGCGCTCGGCTTCCGGGTCGCTGTCGGCGACAACGCCACCGCCGGCCTGCACATAGAGCGTGTTGTCCTTGACGACGCCGGTGCGCAGGACGATGCAGGTATCCATGTCGCCGCCGGCTGAGAAGTAGCCAACGCAGCCCGCATAAAGACCGCGCTTTTCCTTTTCCAGCTCGTCAATGATTTCCATCGCCCGCACCTTCGGCGCACCGGACACCGTGCCCGCTGGGAAGCCTGCGACAAGTGCTGAGATCGCGTCATAACTCGGGTCGAGCTTGCCGATGACGTTGGAGACGATATGCATCACCTGGCTGTACCGCTCGATGGTGTAGCTGGCGGTAACTTCCACCGTGCCAATCTGCGCAACGCGGCCCACATCGTTGCGGCCAAGATCAAGGAGCATCAGATGCTCGGCGCGCTCCTTGGGGTCGGCCAGAAGGTCGTCTTCCAGCGCCAGGTCTTCGTCAGGTGTCGCGCCGCGCGGGCGGGTGCCGGCAATCGGGCGGATGGTGACTTCGTCTCCTGCCACCTTGACCATGATTTCCGGCGATGATCCGGCAACCGCAAAACCCTCAAAGTCGAGGAAATAGAGATAGGGCGACGGGTTGGTGCGGCGCAGGGCGCGATAGAGCGCGAACGGTGGCAAATCGAATGGCACAGAGAACCGCTGGCTCGGCACCACCTGAAAGATGTCGCCCGCGGCAATGTACTCTTTCGCCGCGTTCACCATCTGATGATACTCAGCAGGCTGAGTATTTGAACTGGGCTCCGGCAGGGCTTCCACATCCACGTAGGCGTTGGCCGTGTGGGGCAGGGGCTTGTCCAGCGCATCGACGATGGCGGATAGGCGTTCTTCTGCGCGGGTCATCGCCACTTTGGCGGAGATGTCGTCGGTCGGGCGGACCGGTGTTACCAGCGAAATTTCATCCCGCACGCTGTCGAAGACCGCGATGATGGTTGGTCGCGCCATGATCGAGTCCGGCAGGCCGAGCGCGTCCGGGTTCTGGTCCGGCAGATGCTCCATGAGGCGCACCATGTCGTAGCCCAGATAGCCGAACACGCCGGCTGACATGGGCGGCAGCCCGTGTGGCAGATCAATGGCGGATTCAGCCAGCAGGTCACGCAGCGCGTCGAGCGTGCCCTTGTCGCACGGCTCATAGGCGGTGCGGTCCGTCAGCGCCTTGCGGTTGATCTCCGCCTTGTTGCCGGTGGCGCGGAACAGGATGTCCGGGTCAACGCCGATGATCGAATAGCGGCCGCGCACCGCACCATCTTCAACGCTCTCCAGCAGGAACGAGTTGAAGCGGCCGTCCATGAGCTTGAGCATGGCGGAGACAGGTGTTTCGAGATCAGCCACAAGCTTGGTCCACACGACCTGTGCGGTGCCGGCTTTGTAGGCGTGCTCAAAGGCGGAAAAGTCTGGTTCGACAATCATGACAAGTGCAAGAGGCGTTGGGGCTGAGCGGCCCTAGTAGCCCCCGCCCCCATGTTGCCCTTCGCCACCGATGACATAGGCAATGGCGCGGTCGTTGATCTCAACACCCAGATCAGTGCGGATGGCGTTGATGTACTGAACCATCAGATCATCCGAGAAGGCAGCCGACAGCTGCTCACTGAACCCATTGAAGCCGTCATCTTCGGCCAGGGCGTCTCCAGAGATCACATCGGTCACCTGCATAACAAGGACCGAATTTCCAAAACCGACAGGTCCATAAGTAGCGTCACCATCCTTGATGCTGAACATGTTGTTGATGGCAATGCGCGAGAAGGTCTCGTTGGTCATGCCGCGGCGCAATTCCGGCGTTTCGATGGGCGCCCGACCGAAGTCCTCAGCGACTTCCGCAATGGTCTCACCAGAATTGATCCGGGCCGAAAGGTCGGCGGCAAGGCGCAACAGACTGGCTTCGCGCTCTTCTTCCTTCCACGTCACAGTGACCTGATCCCGCACCTCTTCAAGGGGCGGAACCCGTGCCTCTGTAACATCGGAGACCTCGACCCAGAAAAAGGAACCATCTGGAAGTTCACCCATAGGCACTTCTTCGCCTACATCTGACGTGTAGGCTGCTGTCAGAATATCTTCCTCGGTTGGCAGCGAGGCTGGACGCTGTCCGTTGCGGCTCAGGCCCGCCTGCGTAACAGCGGGCACTTGTGTGACTGTCAGCCCGAGAACAGTAACGGCATCCGCAAGCGGGTCTCCGCCGGCGCGGGCATCTTCAACCTGGTTGGCAAGGTCAAAGAGTTCGTCATAGGCGCGGTCAGCAGCCAGATCGTCCCGCAGACGCTCGCGAACACCTGCAAATGTACTTTCAACCGCCGGGAGGATCTGCGTGGTGCGGATCAGCAGATAGCCGATGGGGCCTTCAACAGGCTCGCTGACCTGTCCTTCTTCAAGCTCAAAGGCTGTGTCGCCAATGGCCCCATCAAAGATTTCCGCGCGGGTGAGGGTGCCAAGCTGGTAGTCCGCCGGGAGTAACTCACGGTCGGCAGCAAGGCCTGTGAAGGTTTTGCCCTCGCCAAGACTGTCCCGGGCCGCCTGTGCATCTTCAAGTGTGTCGAACGAAATCTGTTCGATGGTCCGGCGCTCGACCTGATCAAACTCAGCTTTGCGGAGGGCGTATTCATCGCGCAGGGCTTCTTCGGAGATTTCAATCGCGTCTGCGACCACATCCGGGGTCAGCATCAAATAGGAGAATGCGCGGTACTCTGGCTCCCGGTAGAGGCCCTGCCCACGCACTTCATAAAAATTGGCGAGGTCTTCTTCAGTCGGGTCTGACGGCGCGTCCACCATTTCCGGTGTCAGCACAACATATTTGGCTACACGCCGTTCGTTGAGCACAGCATACATACGTTGGGCAAAACCCGTTGGTACTTCGATATCGGAGCTCACGGCTTCAATAAGTTGCTGGCGTGAGATAAAGCGTTTGCGGTCGTCGATTAGAAACGCCTCAGATATGCCATTGCTGAACAGCGTCTGCTGGAAGGTATTGGCATCAAACTGACCCGTCGGCCCTTGAAACGCCGGGTCGTTGCGGATGTCCTCGATGACAAGGTCCTCGCCAGCGGCAAGGCCAAGATTACGCGATGTCACGTCCAGGGCTGTCCGGCCCACCATCTGGTCCAGCACACGCCGGTCAAACCCAAGCGTCTGACCTTCGTTGAGGGTCAGCTGGCGGCCAAAGCTCTGGGAGCGCTGGTTGAGGTCGCGGCGATATTCAAACAGGAACAGACCGCCATCGATTTCTTCGTCGCCAACCGTCGCCACAGTGGTGTCGACCGAGCCTGTAAAGATGTCGTTGATGCCCCAGACGGCAAAACTCAGCACCAGCAGGCCGATGAAAATCTGGGCGACAAACCCGGAAGCATTTTTGCGGAGTCGTTCAAGCATGGCGTGCGGTCAGCATTCTTTGGTTCAGGAGTAAAAAGCAGCTCATTATGGCCGGACAAAGGAGACGGCAGGACAGTCCAAACCAACCGGATTCCCTGCCAATACCACAAACCTGTCAGTTACGGCGTATTTTATGGGGGAGCCGGGTTTATGGGCAAGCGCAGGGCGCCAAGGCTTGGGCTGGCGTGCTGCCTGGATAGTGACGTTTTTCTGCTGGCACTGGCTCAGGCTCTTTGCTATCCGCTGACGCTGAGAATGCTTCACAAGCGCGTGACACAGCGAGTGCGTGAGGCCAATAGAATAGTTTTGAAAGTAGCCATATGTCAGACCGCCGCCCGATCGTTGCCGGAAACTGGAAAATGAACGGGCTGCGCAGCTCGAAATCCGAGCTGGAGGTCCTGATTGCGGCCATGAAGAACGGAACGGCGGCACGGTGTGACGTCATGGTCGCGCCGCCGGTGACCCTGGTGATGGATTTTGCAGGTGCGGCAGACGGGTCGCCGGTCTCGATTGCCGGGCAGGACTGCTCTGCCTCGGCACCTGGGGCGCATACGGGCGACGTGGCGGCAACGATGCTCGCAGATGCCGGCGCCAGTGCCGTGATTGTCGGCCACTCCGAGCGCCGCCAAGACCACATGGAAACCGACGAGATGGTCAACGCCAAGGCGCTGGCTGCTTATGAGGCCGGTCTTGTGGCCATTATCTGCGTTGGTGAAACCGAGCCTGAGCGGGACCGCGGCGATACGCTGGAAGTGGTCACCGGGCAGATCGCCGCTTCAGTTCCCGAGACGGCCACGGCAGCAAACACCGTCATTGCCTATGAGCCGGTCTGGGCCATCGGCACCGGCCGCACACCGACGGCAGACGATGTGGCAAAGGTTCACACCACCATCCGTGAAATGCTGGTCGGCCGCTTTGGCACCGAAATCGGCACCGGTATCCGGCTGCTCTACGGCGGCTCTGTCAAACCGGGCAATGCCGTCGAATTGATGGGCGTGACCGATGTGGATGGCGCTCTCGTGGGGGGCGCAAGCCTCAAGGCTGCAGATTTCGACGGGATTATTGACGCCTATCGCTAGCGCCTGGGCCTAACGCGCTGGATTTCCAGCAGATTTGCCGCTTCGCCCCGCGGGGTACTGGCATTCTATGCCGCCTTGGCGTAAAACCCGCCGCACGGCTGCTTCGGCTGCCCCATTTCACCGACATTTTTGAGAATTGCCTGCCGCTATGGAAAATATCCTGCTTGTCATCCACACCCTAGTTGCGATCGCTCTTGTGGGCGTGGTGCTGCTGCAGCGCTCTGAAGGGGGCGCGCTGGGCATCGGTGGCGGCGGCGGCGGTGGGGGCGCCGGTGGCGGCATGTTTTCAAGCCGTACGGCAGCCAATCTGCTGACCCGGGCGACTGCCGTTCTCGCGGTGGTGTTCTTTCTCTCCTCAATCGGGCTGACGGTCATCCATACGGGCGATCGCAATGCGGGCTCCATTGTGGACCGCATCACGCCGGTAGCACCTCTGGAAGACACCGTTTCTGAGCCGGACATTGGCGTTGCGCCGCCACTCGCAGGCCCAGCCGACGAAGAACCTGCCGTTCCCCTGCCTGAATAAACGCATCTTTTTGGCACAAGCCTGCGGCATTTGCGCTGCGGGGCCAATAAACCTGTCTGATTACCACTTGAGCGCTTTCATGCGCTCAACGACTCGGGATAAATTCATCGCCCATGGCGCGGTACATTTTCATTACCGGCGGCGTGGTGTCCTCCCTCGGAAAGGGTCTCGCATCAGCGGCGTTGGGCGCATTGCTCCAGGCGCGCGGTTACTCCGTGCGCCTTCGCAAGCTCGACCCGTATCTGAATGTTGATCCAGGCACCATGAGCCCCATTCAGCACGGCGAAGTGTTCGTTACCGATGACGGTGCGGAGACCGACCTGGACCTGGGCCACTATGAGCGGTTTACGGGCGTCCACGCGTCGCGCTTCGACAATGTGACCGCAGGCAAGATCTACCAGACGATCCTGCAGAAGGAGCGCAGGGGGGATTACCTCGGCGGCACCGTGCAGGTGATCCCGCATGTCACGGATGCCATCAAGGCCTTCGTGCTGCACGGCAATGACGATGTGGACTTTGTGCTGTGTGAAATCGGCGGCACGGTGGGCGACATCGAAGGCCTGCCCTTCTTTGAAGCCATCCGTCAGCTCGGCAATGAACTGCCTATCAATGACGCTGTATTCATTCACCTGACCCTGATGCCGTGGATTGCCTCAGCAGGCGAAATGAAAACCAAGCCGACCCAGCACTCCGTGCGCGAGCTGCGGGCAATCGGCATTCAGCCGGATATTCTGCTATGCCGCGCCGACCGGCCGATCCCGACGGACCAGCGCCGCAAGCTTGGCCTGTTCTGCAATGTCCGCCCGTCCAGCGTCATTGAGGCGCGGGACGTGGACACGATCTACGACGTGCCCGCGGCCTATCATGCGGAAGGGTTGGACACGGAAGTACTGGCGCATTTCGGCATCACGGATGCGCCCGAGCCGGGACTGGAGACCTGGAAAGAGATCACCAACCGCGTGCGCCAGCCAGACGGCGAGGTGAAAATCGCTGTTGTCGGCAAATATACGGGCCTCAAGGACGCTTATAAGTCACTCACCGAAGCGCTGACCCATGGTGGGATTGCCAACAAGGTGCGCGTCAATGTCGAGTGGATCGACTCGGAAATCTTCGAGAAGGAAGATCCCGCGCCCTATCTGGAAGGTGTCAATGCCATCCTCGTGCCTGGCGCCTTTGGGGAACGCGGCGCAGAAGGAAAAATTGCCGCTGCCAAATTTGCCCGCGAGCGCGAAGTGCCCTATTTCGGCATCTGTTTCGGGATGCAGATGGCGGTGGTGGAAGCGGCTCGCAATCTTGCCGGTATGGAAGCCGCGTCATCGTCCGAGTTTGGCCCCTGCAACGAGCCTGTGGTCGGTCTGATGACCGAATGGCTCAAGGAAGGCCAGCTGCAGCAGCGCGAGGAAGACGGCAATCTTGGCGGCACCATGCGGCTGGGCGCCTATGACGCGAAGCTCAAGGCGGGCACGCGCATTGCCGACATCTATGGCACCACAGATATCGCGGAACGCCACCGACACCGATACGAGGTCAATATGACCTACAAGGACCCGCTGGAAGTGGCCGGAATGACGTTCTCGGGGGCATCTCCGGATGGCCTTTTACCGGAAACCATCGAAATTCCGTCACATCCGTGGTTCATTGGTGTCCAGTACCACCCGGAACTGAAGTCCAAGCCGTTTGACCCGCACCCGCTGTTCGCCAGCTTTGTGGGCGCGGCCCTGGAACGCAGCCGGCTGGTTTAGTTTTCTCGCGGGCACCTCGTCCGCCTATGGAGCGTCTCCATGAATTCTGCAGCCAACACCACCGTGTCCATTGGCAAGACGGTTTTCGGCAACGACAAACCCCTGTCGATCATCGCCGGCCCCTGCGCCATGGAGAGCCGCGACCACGCTTTGGAAATGGCAACAGCGCTGAAAGAGATCACGACCAAACTTGGCATCGGGCTGGTCTACAAATCCTCTTTCGACAAGGCGAACCGCACCTCCGCCAATAGCCCGCGCGGGCTGGGGCTGGATCTGGCACTGCCGATCTTTGCCGAGGTGAAGGAAACGCTCGGCATTCCCGTGCTGACCGATGTGCACACCGCGGAGCAATGTGCGCCCGTGGCGGAAGTGGTCGACGTGCTGCAGATCCCAGCTTTTCTGTGCCGCCAGACGGACATGCTGCTAGCGGCGGCGGAAACCGGCGCAGTAGTAAACGTCAAGAAGGGGCAGTTCCTGGCCCCCTGGGACATGAAGAATGTGGTGGAGAAGGTACGCGGCGCGGGCAACCCGAATGTGATGGTGACTGAGCGCGGCGCAAGCTTCGGCTACAACACGCTGGTCTCCGACATGCGCGCCCTGCCGGAACTCGCCAAGACCGGCGCTCCGGTCATCTTTGATGCCACCCACTCGGTGCAGCAGCCCGGCGGGCAGGGCACGACATCTGGCGGCCAGCGCGAGTTTGTGCCGGTACTGGCCCGCGCGGCGGTGGCCGTCGGCGTGGCCGGCGTCTTCATGGAAACCCATCAGGACCCGGACTCGGCGCCTTCTGATGGGCCCAACATGGTGCATCTCAAGGACATGCCGGCACTGCTCAAGCGCCTGCAGGGTTTTGACGCACTCGCGAAAGCCGCAGCTTAGCGCTGCAAAGACATTCGCGGCATGGCTGATAGACCAACGGGCGCAATTCGCCAGCAAACCACACCTTCAATGTCGTCCGGCCTTATCGGGCCGATGACCTCGCTGGAAGTCGAGAGAGGGCTGTCGCCGAACACAATTAGAGCGCCATTTTCATCTCTGCTCAAAACGCGCTTGACGATCCTGCCAAGACTTGGATGGTCAATCAGGACGACATCGCCTGGTGAGGCGGTGGCCATTCGGGACACAACATAGTCACCATGGCATAAACCAGGTTCCATGCTGTGCCCTTCGACTCGCGTGATGCGCCAACCAAACATGGATAGTCCTTATAGGTCTGGGTAAACGGCTGGCAGGGCGGGAGGATAAGGCGCGGTCTTGCGCGTGGTCTTGATCTCCTTGGTTGCCCAAAATACTTCCGCAAACTGATTAACAAGCTCCAGCAACTCTTCACCGTTGCTGCGCTTGGCTGTTTGCTTGCAAGCACTGGCCTTCATCATGATCTGATGAACAATGTCGTGTACTTTCGGGTGCGCTTCGATCTGTGGTGCCTTGAAGTAGTCGCCCCATATGATGCGCACCTCGTGCTTTACCTTTTCAGCTTCCTCTTCCTTGCGCAGTACACAGCGCGCAATGGTGTTTGTCCGCTCAAGACTCTCTTCCTTCGCAGCGTTCTCTTCCATGATGTCAATCAGGCGAATAACTGACAGCGCTGCAATCAGTGCAGGCGCCGGATCATAGATCTTGCAGGGGATGTCGCAATGGGCACGGGCGGCTAGCAGCGGCGTGACGCTGTCAATACGGGCAAGCAGTTTATGCAGCATTCAGATTTCCTTTAGTGGAAGTGTTTCGATTTGAGATTGGCTATGCAGTCAAACGCCACCTGCTTGGCGGCTTTGAATTCTTCCTCCATGGCCTGCGACTCCGCACCTGCCCTGCGCATGTGTGCCAGGACCTCATTGATGGCCGGGTTCATGTTCCGCACGCATGTCATGCGCAGTTCGACGGGCGCTGTTTCGTCTTTGATGCTCGCTCTAAGCAGAGCGGTTGCGCACTGAAGAGTTTCCTGGGCCTTGCGGTGATTGCCCCGGTCCATGTGAACGTTGCCGGCGTTAGATGCTGCAATGACCAGCATCTCCGCAGGGTCTACGCCCGTGAGGCCTGCCTCGCAGGCGGCCATGCGCAAAAGCCTTTCAGCTTCAACAAACCCATCCAGGTAAAAGGCAAGAGCCTCATCCATATGGCCGGCCCTGAACGACACATTGCCCTGGGCAATAAGTGATCTCCAGCGCGAGTCGGGTTCATGAGCGGCGATTGACACTTCTAAGGCTGCTGCTCTAGGCAGGGATGGTTTCATGACCGTGCTCTTGCCCTGCGTGCTTCTATGGATCGGTATGCAATATGGGTGGCCCGCCAAGCACCAAGAGCCAGCGCGGCGCCGGCTAGTCCGGTTTCAAGACCAAAGAGAGCGCTTCCGTGAGATGCATGGCTTGCCCCCTGGGCAAAAATGTAAGCCATCAAAGCGATGTTCCCGCTCATGATCGCCCACACGCGTCGAACACGCATGATGATGCCGGCGATCATGCCGATGAAAAGAAATCCCGCTATGTGCTCAGGTGATGTGAGGACGTGAGCCATACCAATCTCATGCTCATGGCCGGGATGGGCCAAGGCTTGGGATGCGATTGCCGTCGCCGTCAGGGCAATGCCAGTCTTTAGAATTAACTTCATGGGATGCCTTTCTCATGCCGCCTCATCGCGCGGCTTTAGTGGTGCAAGTGCGAGTCATTCGCATATAACACATTGAAGGGGCTCTTCTAGAAAAAAATCGGTTTGGCCTTCAACACAACCCGCATTGCCGTCTGACAACGTCATGCGGATGGAAATTCAAATGACAGACAATCAGAAATGATAGGGCGCTTCACCGCGATGAACATTGCACCTGGTGCGTATTGCCTCGACTCGGCAAATCGCTAATTCTGCGCACAGGGGAGCAGCGACGATCCGACGAATCGGGCGCGCAAGTCAGGGATGCCGGTTTCATGAACATGAACCCGCGATTGGGTCAGGACATCGTCGCGCAACACGCACAAAGCAGCGCCCTGCCAGACCCCACATTTTCATATGCATCGCCGGATGATCCGCGGATCAAACAGATTGTCATCAAGCTTATCGAGCGGATGACGGGTCAGCCACGTCTCAAGCGCATGTATCTCGACAATCGGGCCAATCCGGTTGAAGGCGAAACCTTCTTCGCCGCAGCCATCCGGTATCTGAGACTGCAACTCGACTTTGACATGGCCCGGCTTCATGAAATTCCCAAAGAGGGGCCACTGGTATTGGTGGCCAATCACCCTTTTGGGGTGATCGATGGGCTGGTGATAAGCCATCTTGCGTCCATGGTCCGCGGCGAATTCAAGGTGCTCACCAATGCTGTGCTGACCCAGGCGCCCGAAATCGAAGACTATCTGCTGCCTGTCGATTTTGATGAGACGCCGGAAGCGCTCGCGACAAACATCCGAACACGGAAGATATCGCGCGAACTGCTGAGAGCTGGCGGTACCATCATCGTGTTCCCCGGCGGCACAGTCTCAACTGCGCCGCGCCCCTTCGGTCGCGCCGTTGACCCCGTGTGGCAACCTTTCACAGCACAACTTGTGCAGCGCTCCAAAGCGACGGTCGTGCCCATTTTCTTTGAGGGACAAAATGGACGGCTCTTTCAGATAGCCAGTCACTTCAGCCGGACGCTGCGCCTGTCGCTGCTGTTTCGCGAGGTACGTGAAAGCATCGGCAGCCGGGTTCCCATTCGTATTGGTCGTCCCATTCGCTACGACGAGCTTGCACATCTGAAAGACCGGACAGCTTTTGCAGATGAGTTGCGCCGGCGCACCTATGCACTGGGAACGCTACGCGTGCCCAGCGGAACCTATAGCGGGCAGACGATTGGTGAGAAGCTCAAAGCCAAACGGGTTGCGCGGCGTCGTTAAGCCAGATCAGCTATCTGCATCCAGCAATTGGCGCTTCAGAGTTGGCCATCGGTGGTGACCGGACGCAATATTCGCCGGCCGCGAGGCTTCCCATCTTCGTTGCACGCCGGGCGACCAGTTGAGGTAAAGCTTGCCTCGCACAATGGCATAGGACGTAGGGCGTGCCGGTTGTAGATAGCCATGGCCAACCGCCCAGGCACACCACCCGCCGAACTGGGGCGCGTAGGACTCCGGTGCCATCAGGAACCGGTCGCGGTTTTCCGGGCTGGCAAACTGCCAGGGCACACCGGCCCAGTCAGCGGCAATGTCGGGAGAGCCCTGCTGAGGCGCTGGCGCCACGAAGTAGCTCACCGGGTCGTAGCCGTCCATGGCCAGCCCCTTGGGGCTTGCATCAAAGGCGCTGAGCGCATGGGCCGGGGTTGCCAGCAACAGGAGAAAAACAAGAACACGCATGCCAAAAGCCTAACGCGGATCGGCGATCACGCGGGCTCAAAGCTTTGTCAGATGGTGTTTCAGCCGCGGCCGCGCTAGGGGGGCACACCCTGGTCCGGCCGCCAGACGCCTGCCGGCACGTCGCCGGTCTGCCAGAAGACATCAATGGGAATGCCGCCGCGCGGATACCAGTAGCCGCCGATGCGCAGCCATGTGGGGCCCAGCAATTCCACCAGCCGTTTGGCGATGGCGATGGTGCAGTCCTCGTGAAAGGCCCCGTGATTGCGAAAGCTGCCCAGATACAGCTTCAGCGATTTGCTTTCCACCAGCCAGTCGCCGGGGACATAGTCGATGACGATATGCGCGAAGTCCGGCTGGCCGGTGACAGGGCACAGGGACGTGAATTCAGGCGCGGTGAACCGCGCCACATAATCCGTACCCGGATGCGGGTTCGGCACCCGCTCAAGCTCTGCTTCCTCGGGGGAAGCGGGCAGGGCTGTCTGGGCGCCAAGCTGGGAAACGTCAGGTCCATCCGTCATGACTTTGCCTTTCCGTGGCGGGAGCCTTCATAGATGCAGGCCTCACCGCAGCTGTCGCGGTGGATTTCGATGCGCGCCAGTTCCGGCAGCCGGGCAGCCAACTGTGTCCATAGCCACAGGGTAATATTTTCCAATGTCGGCGCTTCAAGCCCTTCGATCTCGTTGAGGAAGCGATGGTCCAGCTCGTCGCGAACTGAGGTCAGCTCGGCCTGCACATCGCCAAAGTCCCGGATCAGGCCGGTCGCCTCATCCGGCATGCCGTCGAGGCACACGATCACCCGGAACGAGTGCCCATGCAGGCGCCGGTTGGGGTGGCCTTCTTCCGCATGCGGCAGGTAATGGGCCGCGTCGAAGGTGAATTGCTTGGTAATGCGCATGGCTAAAGAAATCTGACGCCTAGGGAATGCCGATATATTTATGTGACTGCAGGGACAAACGCCATTTGGGGTGGGAAAGGCAATAGGAAACCGCCAATTGCGTGTTTTTATCGCGGGCGGGGCCATCCATGGGCTGCAGGTAGAACTGCTCGAAATCGAGCGTTTCAAAGCGTTCCGGCTGGGCTTCCGCCTCGGTTTGCGGATAGACGAGCTTGAGTTCCTGGCCCGCGGTGAGCATCAGCGGTGCATCGGCCTTGGGGCTGACACAGATCCAGTCGATGCCGCCGGTCGTGCCTTCCGGTGCCGCCAACGTGCCGTTTGTTTCAACGGCAATCTCAAAGCCGGCAGTGTGAAGAGCATCAATCAGTGGTCCGTCGAGCTGCAACAGCGGCTCGCCGCCGGTGCATATGACGAGGCGTCCCGCAGGGCCACCCTGCCACTTGGATGTGACAGCCCGGGCGAGGTTCTCGGCGGTGGTGAACTTGCCGCCGCCGTCACCATCGGTCCCGACAAATTCCGTATCGCAGAATGTGCACACGGCATCTGCGCGATCTTCTTCCCGGCCCGTCCACAGATTGCAGCCTGCGAAGCGCAGGAAGACGGCAGCACGGCCCGCCTGTCCTCCTTCACCCTGCAAGGTCGGGAACATCTCTTTGACGGAATAGGTCACAGCCCACCCGCTCCTGAGATGCGTGCTTTCCACGTGTCCCAGCCGGCGGCACGCAACTCGCAGGCCGGGCAGGTGCCGCAGCCCTTGCCCCAGGGTTGGGTGGTTTCCCGGTCGCCCAGATAGCAGGTGTGGGAGTCGTCACGGATGATCTGTATCAGCGTGTCGCCGCCAAGCGCGTGCGCCATGGCCCATGTCTGCGCCTTGTCGATCCACATCAGCGGCGTTTCGATGACAAAGGCGCGGTCCATACCAAGGTTGAGTGACGCCTGAAGCGACTTGAGCGTTGTGTCGCGACAATCCGGATAGCCGGAATAGTCTGTCTCGCACATGCCGCCCACCAGCACCGTCAGGCCGCGCCGAAACGCGATGGCAGCAGCATAGGTGAAGAACAGCAGATTGCGGCCAGGGACAAAGGTCGATGGGAGGCCTTCATCCGTGAATGCAATTTCGGCGTCTCGGGTCAGCGAGGTTTCTGAGATGCGGCCAAGGTCCTTGAGGTCCAGCATGTGGTCATCGCCAAGCTTCGTCGCCCAGTCCGGGTAGGCAGCGCGCATCTTGTCGAGAACGACATCGCGCTGCTCAAGCTCAATCACATGGCGCTGCCCATAGTCGAAACCGATCGTCTCAACCTGCGCATAGCGGTCCAGCGCCCAGGCGAGCGTGGTGGTGGAGTCCTGTCCACCGGAAAAGAGGACAAGCGCGCCGGTTTTGTCGGGCGAAGACGAAGCGTTGGTCATGGGCAGGTTGAAGCGCGGCAGGGCGTGGCCGTCAAGAGCCAGGAAACAAGGCCGATATGCTCAAAATCGTGAGGAAACCTAGATCGGCACGTTGATCCACAGATAGCCGCCATAGGCATCAAAGCCCGAGACGCCCAAGCCCTCATATTTGCCTGAAATGGCAAAGTTGATGCCGCTTTCGGTCTTGAGGATCGTCCCTGCCTCGACAACCGCCCGAAAATCATCATTGCCGTAGCGCACAGTGCCAAGCGTCACGTCGTCTGGCGGATTGAAGTCCCAGACGGCTGCAACCGCAACACGCGGTTCAAGCGTCGCGCCATCCCCAATATCAAAAATCCGCGCAACTTCAGGACCGGCCCGCAGCCGGCCGATGCTGACGGTCTGGGCGGCAATCTGTGCGCCGGACGAGACGGTGTAGGCATCGAGTTTTTCCTGGATGTACTCAATGGAGGCTTCCGGCGTGATGCGGTAGGGCCCGGCGTGGAAATTGCCGGACAGCTGGCCAGTGACCAGCCAGCGCTCTGTTGCAACATTGCCGGTGACCCCGGCGGCATTCACGTCCGTGTCCGACAGCCCCCATGCCGCGCGAACATCAAAGAACAGCTCCGGCGTCAGGCGCATTGCTGCGTACGGTCCCCCCATCCAGCCGAAGCCTTCGACCCGCGTATCCGCGCTGCCGCTGACATCCACCATCCAGTCGACCTGACCACTCAGCCCGGCAATGACCCATGGGGTGAGATGAATGTCGGCCCCTGCATAGACAACGGCGAAATGACCGTCTCTGTCGCCACGACCAGTAAAGCGAGTGTAATGCCCTTCGGTCCAGACATCGACGCAGCTCAGGCGCGAGGCACCGGCATCGTCGGCGCCGCACCCTTCCGTGACGTCATCTGAGCGATAGGACGAGGCCCTAAGCGTGGCGTCGCGAGCGGCCATGCCTGTAAGGGGCGGTCTGTCACTGGCGGAGGCAATTTGGAATGGGTGTTGCGTGCCAATGCGTGCTGGCACCGCAGCCGAAGCGCGCGGCCGATTGGCGGCCTGGGTCAACGTATCGGCGGTCTCAGTCGTGTCGGCATCGTCTCCCCAAAGGGCCTTGAGGCGCTTGCGAATATACCGGGGCCTGTCCGGGCGGTCCTCAAGAATGCGTCGCGCGCGTTCAATGGCAAATGTCGTTGTTGCGGCCGCAGCTGCGGGCGCGCTGGACGCAGCCCCCGTTACACAGGACACGGTAAAGCGCACGCTGCCCTCGGGCGAACTGAAGGGAAGGGTGGTAAAGACCAGCGGCACATCCGTGCCGTTACCGGGCGGATCATAGCTAGTGTTTCGGGTGTAAGTCCCAAAGGCCACACCCGTAGCACCGCCGTAGGTGATGGTCTCGGAGAAGATCGTAACGCCGTCAAATGCGATGGTGCCGGTGACTGTGCCGTTGGCGCCGGAGTTGTAGCGAATCTCGATGGAGATCGCGTCACCATCGTTCAACGTCGTGATGATGTTGTTTTCCGAGATGATGGCAGAGTTATGCTGGCGCGAGAAGATATGCCCATCAAGTTCGGCACAGTTGGCGAAGGTTGTGTTCGCGTAAGCCGGGCGAGTGGACCCAAGCACCAGAAGCCCAGCCGCGGCAACCGCCACGGCTGCAATTACGCGCAGCACAGACGTCAATTTTGTCAAAATCGCCCCCACGGCCCCGTCCCCAAATTCAGTGGGGCCAAGCAGGACACCATTGGACCGCGCCGGTGCCGCGTTGTCATCGGCGAGATTTATTTTTGGTTAACCAACGCGCAGGTGGGTTGAGATCAAATTATCTCAGCCCTTCATCTCGCTCTTCCATTGGCCAGCGTGTGGCCACCAGGCAGGGCCGGGTGCGACAGGTCTGCATCCAGCGCTGCAATCCGGGCATTTCCGCCAGCATCGCCTTGCCCTCCGGCGTCAAAGAGACCGCAACCATGGTGCAGTACATGAAGATATCGGCGAGTGAGAAGGTGCTACCCGCCAGATACGGGGCCTCCTGCAGCCGGTCTTCCACCACCTGAAGGTAATACTGAATGGCGGGAAGGGCATCGCGGATCAAATCCTCGCGGGGCTCGCGGCCCATCATCGGCACCACGATACGCGGCAGTACCAGACGTTCTTCGGTGAGCGGAAACACATAGTGATCCGTCACTGCCATCCACTGGCGCATGCGGGCGCGCTCCAGCGGGTCCGACGGCTGCAGGCCGCCATCATTGTAGACATCATCGATATACGGGCAGATCGCGGCGCTCTCATACATGGCGATGGTTTGCCCGTTGTCGGTAATCTCGACGGCAGGCGTCTTCATGAAGGGATGCCGGGCGCGATGCTCGGGCGCTTTTGAATCCGTGGGGATCGTTTCGTGCGCGATGCCGGCGGCTTCGGCCACAGTCGAGACGATGCGGCCATAGGTTGAAATCTGCGCAACGTAGATTTTGAGCATCAGTCTGCGGCCACGGCGGGCCCGATGGACGCAGCGCTTGCGACCAGCTTCATGTCGTCTTCGCTCATGCGGTCGATGCCCTTGGCATAGTTGAGCGCATTTTGATGATAGAACCGGGCGTTGAACAGATTGGCCTCGCCATTGTCGCGCGTCCCCACTTGCTTGGCGGGGACACCGGCGATGATCGAGTTGTCCGGAAACTCCTGCCCCTCGCGCACGATGGTATGACCAGCGACGATGGAGTTGGCGCCGATCTTCGCCCCATCCATGATCGTGGCGTTGATGCCGATCAGACATTTGTCGCCGATCTCGCAGCCATGCAGCGTGGCGTGGTGGGTGATGGAGCAGTCCTCGCCCACAATGGTCGGCGTGCCATTGCCCACATGCACCATGACGAAATCCTGAATGTTTGTGCGCGCGCCAATGTGGATTTCAAACATCTCTGCCCGCATCACCACCTGCGGCCAGATGCTGGCGCCAGGGCCGACATACACCTTGCCATACAGGGTCACGGTGTCATGGACATAGGCGGGGCCATCAAGCGTAACGCTGGAACCGATATGCGGCATGCGGAGTATCTCTATTCAGGCTGATTGGGGTCCAAGCCGCCTGGCAGCCCAGACCGCGAGTGCGGCGGGAACAATGACGCCAGCAAAGTCGGAAGCGAAGATGATGTCAAACGGCAGACCGCGATTGATCCATATGCCCACATGAAAAATGGCGTGCAGAGCCAGCCACAGGCTGCCTGCCAATGCCAGCCGCGGATCATGGCGCAGAGCCCCCCAGATCAGAATGATGCCGCCGGAGAGGAAGGCGAGGGAGACATCGCGCATGAAGTGCAGCGACAACGGGCCCATCATCGCAACACCCGGGGTGTTGTCATAAAATGCCTGGGGCATGAACCAGATGTAGCCGGCAGTGAGAATGGCGTATCCGGCGACACTGAATAGAAGAATGCGAGCCATGGGAGTTATTCCTTCTGCTGCTGCGTGACATCATGACAGATCATCCGGTTTGGGCGCGCGCAGTGCTGGTGCCAATGCAGGTCAAACGGGCAGGGCCAAAGATGCACAGCCCCGCAACATGACGTGTCAGGTAAGGCTGGCGTGACAGGTGGCCGCTCAGAGGTCTGCGATTTTCAGCAGTTCATCGACGAAGGCATCATTGCTGCGCGGTTCAAGGGCGCGGTTGAGATGCAGCGATACGCCGCCATGCAGCAGCATCCACACGCGCATGACGGCCCGGCGGTTGTCGTCTTCGGATGCGGCGTCTTTGCCGAACATCGCCAGCGACAGGCTGATCAACCGCTGCACAGCGGCGCCCAGAGCCTTGTCCGAAAACATCGACTCGTTCCGCTGCACCATCATCACCTCGTAGAGATGCGGGTGGGCGAGGGCGAAGGCGGCATAGGCACGGACAAAGCTTCTGGGGGTTTTGGGCGTGGCGACCGCGTCGGAAAGCTCATTGAACCCATATGCCCCGACAGCCATCAACAGAGCGCCGCGATCTTCAAAATGATTGTAGAGCGAGCGGTGTGCAATGCCGACGTCACCGGCGACCTGGCGCAGGCTGAGCTTCGCCACGCCGCCATCCTCAACCCGCCGCACCGCCGCCGCCAGCGCTTCCGCCGCTACATTGCCGTGGCGGTAGGTCTTGCGCTTGGCCGTTTTTGGCGCGGGTTTGGTGGCCGTCCTGGTAGATGTGGGCATGGCTCCCCGTGTCTTACGTCTTTTTAACGTGCCAGGCGACCGTCATATTGGCGACCGCATCCCCGTCCAGATTGATGAGGTCCACGGCCACGTCGAACGCCACCTTGCCGTCAGCGTTGAGCTTTTCCAGAAGCGTCGCACTTGGGTCCACCGTGCGCGCTTTCGCCGTGATCGTCCCCTTGGCAACCTTGGTGTAGGCGATTTCGGCTTTCCCGGCGATGGGCCGGACCTCGAGGATCACCGGCGCAAAGGCACCGGCCATGGCCGCGCCGGAAGCCGCTTCGCCCAGGGTGAACAGGGCGCCTGCATGCTGGCTGCCGATGTGGTTGATGCTGGTGTCGGTCTGCGGCATCTCGGCGGTGCCCTGCCCATCGGCAACCTGCGTTATCTCAACACCGGTATGGGTCGCGAAGGGAACATTGAACTGCTCCTTGATGACCTGAAACATGTCCATGGCTCTATCTCCTATAAAACATCCAGTGGATGCATATGGAAAGCATGATGTCTGGTTCAAGTGAATAATACTTAGGCAGTTTACTAATTGATCTTGCACTCCGTCGCTGGCATCACTAACTTAGGCATATGCCTAACCAACAGATACATACTGATCCGTCGCTGGATGGCGTGTTTCACGCGCTGTCTGATTCAACCCGCCGTGCCGTGCTGGCCCGCCTGAGCACAGGTCCCGCCAGTGTCAGTGAGCTGGCCCGGCCGTTTGAGATGGCGCTGCCGTCGTTCATGCAGCACCTCAAGGTGCTGGAGGGGTCCGGCCTGGTGAGCACACAAAAAGAGGGCCGGGTGCGCACCTGCGAGATGGAACCCGCAGCCCTGTCGAGCGCACAGGACTGGATCACGGAGCAGAAGGCCCTGTGGGAGGGCCGCCTTGACAGGCTCGAAGCCTATCTCGGCGATCTAAAAACATCTGCCAACAAGGAGGAGTGACCATGCAACCGAACATTGTGTCGCGGGAAGAATGGCTCGATGCCCGCAAAGCGCTGCTGGCGAAGGAGCGTGAGGTAACGCATCTACGCGACGAAGTTGCCGCCCAGCGGCGTGCCCTGCCATGGGTCAGGTTGGAGACGCCTTACATTTTTCAGTCCGTATCTGGCCCGGTACCTTTGACAGACCTGTTTCAAGGGCGCAGCCAGTTGTTGGTGCAGCATTTCATGCTGACACCCGGCAAGGACCACATATGCCCCGGCTGCTCGTTGATGGCAGACCATGTGCCGGGTGCCAGTATGCACTTCAAGAACGCTGATCTGAGTTTTGCCGCCGTCTCGCGCGCGCCGATTGAGCAAATTGAGTCTGTCCGTAAACGCATGGGTTGGAGTTTCCCCTGGGTTTCGTCGGGTGGGACCAGCTTCAACTACGACTACGGCGTCTCCTACACGCCGGAGCAGATTGCCGAAGGCAGGCCACTCTACAATTTCGGCACCACCGGCTATCTCGACGAAGATGTGCACGGCACCAGCGTCTTCGCCAAGGACGCCGCCGGCGACGTGTTTCACACTTACTCCACTTATGCCCGTGGCGATGAAGCGTTCATCGGCGCGTTCTCCTTCCTCGACCTGGTGCCCAAGGGTCGTAACGAGGAAGGCGCCATGAGCTGGGTGCGCCTGCACGATGAGTATGACGACGCAGGCTCAAAGGGTGACGACTGCTGCGGCTAGCACCTATGTCTGTGCGGTCTGGCCCGATCCTGCCGACGGGGGTAAAACCGGCCTGCAGGGAGGCCGTCATGAAAGACTTTGGGCCGGAGACATTTGGTGAGTTGAACGCCGAGGGATATGACATGTTTCATGATCCCGGCACGACGGAGATTTCCGTTGAGCGGATCGCCGAAGTCGCAGGCTCCGGCAGGATCCTGGAACTCGCGATCGGCACAGGGCGCATCGCGTTACCATTGCTCCACAAGGGCTTTGACGTCGCCGGCATCGAAGGTTCGCCACTTATGGTCGACAAGCTGCGCGAGAAGCCCGGCGGCGATCAGATTGATGTGGTGATAGGTGACTTTGCAGATGTCGACATTGACGGCACCTACGATCACGCCTGCCTTGTCTTCAACACCCTTTTCAACCTGCCGTCTCAGGACGCGCAGACCCGTTGCTTTGCGAACACTGCCAAACGGTTGAAGCCTGGCGGTACGTTTCTGGTGGAAACCTTTGTTCCCGACGTGAGCGCTTTCAAGAACCATCAGCGCGTTTCAACACGCAACCTTGGCAAGGGCTTCGTTGTCATCGAAGCCGTGCTCCACGACCCTGTGCGCCAGACATTCGAGTTCCAGCGCATCCATTTTTCGGAAAAAGGCACACGGCTGGTCCCCCTGCCCATGCGCTACGCTTATCCACCGGAGATGGACCTGATGGCGCAACTCGCCGGGCTGCAGTTACGCGACCGTTGGAGCGGCTGGAACAAAGAGCCGTTTACGGCAGACAGCAAGATGCACGTTTCGGTATATGAGAAACAAGCGTCCTAACCGCCACGGCGCAGGGCCTCTGCCCTGTCATTGGCGCCGCCCACAAACAGACCGAACGCCGTTCGTGCGATGCTGTTGAGGCGGTTCCATGGGTCTTTGGCGGTGGCGTAGAAATCACCAACATCCTCGAACATCCCAAATGTCCGTGTACTGATCGGACGTTGATCCAGCATGTTGAACTGGGAGAAGCTGGGTGCAATGCCATCCCAGGTGTTGGAGCCCGTGACGTGTACCCCATAGCCCATAAGGCGATTTTCCTTCATCAGACGCGGCTGTGCGGCGGTAAAGAGCGCCGGGTCAGCGATGTAGGCGTCGGTCGCCCGCCACGCATCGTCAAGAAACACCTCGCAGTAGGAGTGATCCACATAGGGTGTGCCAGGCGAGAGGATGCCGTCGAGGACACTTGCGTGAATGTCCACGAAGACCTGCCGGGCCGGAATACCTTTGGCCCGCATCAGCGCCACGAACAATGTCGACTTGGTGTTGCAATAGCCAAGCTTGTCCGTGAGGACCTCGGCTGCCGTGTTGTTCCAGAAGCCGCCGGCAAACCCGAACTTGATTTCGTCGCGGACAAACGCAAACACGGCACGGGCGGTGTCAGCTTCTGTTGTCCCGGTCGGGCGTATCGACGCTGCGGCGTCCTGGACGCGCGGATGCCTGAAATTGAGATACCGGGTGGCGTGCAGGTAATCCGCTGGGTCATCTGACATAGACGGTGCACCCTTGGCTGCGGCAGGAAGCAGCGGCAGGGCTGCCTGTGCCAATGCGGCCATCGCAAAATTTCGCCTGCTCATCATTCCACCTCTCCTTGCGCTGCCAGGTTGGCAAGGGTGGCCATGGTGGGCGGGAGTGCCGCGCGAAACTCCGCGCCCAGCAGCATCGCCCATGCCCAGCCCATGGGACCGGTGAATGTCACATCATGGCGAAAGCGCGTCGGCGCTTCCCCGGTGATCCGCCGCTCGACGGTGAGGGTTGCCAACGGCAGGTCCGTCGCAAAGGCATAAGCGCGTTCGGCAATGAATTCGGTAACGACAAAGCCGGACACCTGGCCGTTCAGCGCGGTGATCGTACCAGCGGTGCCGAGGGCAAGCGGGGAATCCGCCGCCGCATCCGCTAGCCCCTTATCCCAGTCCTTCCAGCCATCAACATCCATCCACAGGTCCCAGACGGATGCCGGAGAGGCGGCGGTGGTGACTTCATGATGAAACGCGCTGTTGCTGCCATCAGCCAGCGGCTGGCCCGGATCGGCACCCGAACAGCCAGCAAGACCAAGACCGACCGCCAGAGCCAGCATCACAGAGAAACGTCTTCCAGGTGTCATGTCTCATGCCTCAGTATGAATATTATTCATTCCAAAGAAGAAGTTAGATGACTGGCGTTGGAAGGCAAGAGTGAATATCATTCATTCATGAAAGATCGGCGCCGGAAGATGGATCCTGAAGGAAAGCGTGCTGCCGTAATGGCGGCCGGTGAGCGCCTGTTTGCAACCCAGGGCTATACAGGCACCACCATGGCGGAGATCGCGCACGCCGCTGATGTCGCCGTCGGGTCGTTGTACCGTCTATTTCCGGACAAGCCGGCGCTATTGGCGGAGCTTCATCGCACGATGGAGCAGCGGTTCATCGAGGCAATGAGCCAGGGCTGGCGGTCGGTGGATGCCTATGAAGACCGGTTTGACCCGATGATTGATGCGTTGATGAAGGAAGCGGAGGCGGCGCAAGAGATCATGCCGCTCTATGCCATGACGCGCGAGCTGGTCGAGTCCGCAGACTTCGTCCCGGGACACGCCATGATCGAAGCGATAAAGGCGCAATACCGCGAAGGCCGTGCAAAGGGCGCTTATCTGGATCAGGACCCGGCCGTTGTTGCACCCATCGCCCACGGCATGGTGGAAGGCGCCATGCGGGCGTGGATGATGAATCCGACGGCACACCGCCGCAGAGCAGTGGCCGCTGATCTCAAAGAACTGTTCCGCAGGGCGTTCGTGGTCGCTGCCTAGGCGGCGATGGATTTACCGGCTGACTGGAGGTCTGCAAACGCTTCATCCAGGCGCTTGACCATGCTGGTCTCGGCTTCGCGCAGCCAGGTGCGCGGGTCGTACTTTTTCTTGTATGGCGTGCCGTCATCCGGATCGATCTGGTATTTGAACGCGCGGGCGTTGGCTTCCACATAGGCGCCGACGGCCTCTGATTGCGCGAACTGGGTGTCCGTGTCGATGTTCATCTTGAACACGCCATATTCCAGCGCTTCGGCGATCTTGGATTTTTCAGAGCCCGACCCGCCATGGAACACCAGGTCCAGCGGGTTATCGCCGGTCTGGTAGCGCTCTTTCACCAGCGCCTGGGAGTTCTTCAGGATTTCGGGGCGCAGCTGCACATTGCCCGGCTTGTAGACGCCGTGGACATTGCCGAAGGAGGCCGCCAGCGAATAGTGCCCGATGGGCGACAGGATGTTGTGGGCGTACAGCACGTCTTCGGGCTGGGTGTAGAGCTTGTCGTTGTCGATCTCGTCCGAGCCGACACCGTCTTCTTCACCGCCGGTCACACCGAGCTCAATCTCGATGCTCATGTCCAGCGGCACCATACGCTTGAGGATGCGGGCACTCTCGGAGATGTTTTTTTCGATGGGCTCTTCAGACAGGTCCAGCATGTGGGACGTGTAAAGCGGTTTGCCCGTTTCCTTGTAGAAGGCTTCACCGTGATCCAGCAGCTTTTCAACCCAGGGAACCAGCTTCTTGTTGGCATGGTCCGTGTGCAGCACGACACAGACGCCGTAATGCTCTGCCAAAAGGTGGACATGCTTGGCGAGAGCAACGGCACCCAGCACCTTGCCTTCGTCGCCGTCCGGGAAGCCCTTGCCCGCATAGAACTGCGCGCCGCCGTTTGACGCCTGGATAATGACGTCCGACTTGTTTTTGGCGGCGGCCTCGAGAACGGCGTTGGCGGTGTTGGAATTCACCACATTGACGGCGGGAAGGGCATACTTGCCGTCTTTGCAGGCCTTGAGGAGCGTTTTGTAGTCTTCGCCGCTGACGACGCCGGGCTTCACAGACATCTGGAATATCTACCTATGTTCTGGGTGTGTGTTCTGGTGGTTAAAACCACGATTGCCGCTTTGATACTGGCTTCCGCGCCTATCTGCAATGACTCTAAAGTGTCATGTGGCTCGCCGGGAACGGCTCAGGTAAGTGGCAGATCTACCGGTTTGAATGCTTTGCGAGCCCGCAGAGCGTCGAACCAGCTCTCAATATGCTCATGGCGCTTGTGGTCAACCGGCAGTTTGAGCCAGCGCGCGACCGTGAGCGCCACTGGGATGTCTGCCATCGAAAAGCGTTTGCCGGCCACAAAGGCAGTTTTCTCAAGCTGGCTGTTGAGGATGCTGAGTTTTGATTCCGTTGCGTCAGCGGCAGCAGCCACGATGTCATCGGTCACGCCGGGGGCCTGGCGGATCAGCCCATGAAAGACCGGACGCATGGCCGGCCAGAAGTCTGTCGCCTGCCAATCCATCCATTGCTCTTCAATGGCGCGCACACGCGCATCCGTTGGATAATGCAGGCCGGTGCCGCTTTCAGGCGCGTAGGACGCGAAGAGATAGCGGAGAATCGCGTTCGATTCCCAGATGGTCGTTTCGCCGTCGCGGACAACCGGAACCAGCCGGTTGGGGTTCAGGTCTGCGTAATCCGGCGTATCCGTAACCCCGTGGGGACCCCCAGCCTCGATACGCTCATACGCAACTCCAAGCTCCTCAAGGCACCAGATGACTTTCTGGACATTGATCGAATTGTTGCGGCCCCATAGGCGGATCGGTTTTTTTGGCATCGGCATGGCGGGCTCTCCGGACGGGCTTTGCAGATGGGCAGGCGGACAAATTGGGGTGGCATCTTCCAAGCCAGGATGGCTTCGGCTATGTAGTCGCCACCTTATGCCTTACGAGGCTCTCTCTAGATAGACCCCCGACAGACACTACAGACCGCAAGGAGCGCCAAAATGGCCGCCATCATCGACATCACTGCCCGCGAAATTCTTGATAGCCGCGGCAACCCCACCGTTGAAGTGGATGTGGTGCTGGAAGATGGCGCGACCGGCCGGGCTGCCGTGCCGTCCGGTGCATCGACCGGCGCTCATGAAGCGGCCGAACTGCGCGACGGCGAAGCAAACCGGTATGGCGGCTAAGGCGTGCTGAAGGCTGTTGAAAACGTCAACACAGAGATTTTCGACGCCATTGCCGGCATGGACTCTGAAGAGCAGATTCTGCTCGACCGGATGATGTGTGATCTCGACGGCACCCCCAACAAGGGCCGCCTGGGCGCCAATGCTATTCTCGGCGTCTCCCTCGCATTGGCCAAAGCATCGGCTCAGTCCTGCGGCCTGCCGCTCTACAAATATGTCGGTGGCCCGGCGGCCCGCATCCTGCCGGTGCCGATGATGAACATCGTCAATGGCGGCGAGCACGCCGACAACCCCATCGACATCCAGGAATTCATGATCATGCCGGTGTCCGCGCCGACGATCGCAGACGCGGTGCGCATGGGCTCGGAAGTGTTCCATCAGCTCAAGAAGGGCCTGAAGGATGCAGGCCACAACACCAATGTGGGCGACGAAGGCGGCTTCGCACCGAACCTCGCATCTACTGAAGATGCCCTGAGCTTCGTGATGAAGGCCGTTGAGGCGGCGGGTTACAAGCCCGGCGATGACATTCACCTGGCCATCGATGCGGCGTCGACCGAGTTCTTCAAAGACGACAAATACGTGCTCGCTGGCGAAGGCAAGACACTGGATGCGGGCGGCATGGTCGACTACTGGGCGGACCTTGTCGGCCGCTTCCCGATCATCTCCATCGAAGACGGCATGGCTGAAGACGACTGGGACGGCTGGAAGGCCCTGATGGACCGCATCGGCGACAAGGTGCAACTGGTGGGCGATGACCTGTTCGTCACCAACTCCAAGCGCCTGAAGGACGGCATCGACAAGGGCGTTGGCAACTCGATCCTCGTCAAGGTCAACCAGATCGGTTCCCTGACGGAAACGCTTGAAGCCGTCGAGATGGCCCACAAGGCGAGCTACACCGCCGTCATGTCCCACCGCTCCGGCGAAACGGAAGACGCAACTATTGCCGACCTTGCTGTGGCAACAAATTGCGGCCAGATCAAAACCGGCTCGCTCGCCCGCTCGGACCGCACGGCTAAGTACAATCAGCTCATCCGCATCGAGCAGGAGCTTGGGCCAGCAGCTGAGTATGCCGGAACGTCGATCCTCAAGGGCTGATCTGACTATTCGCGCTGCATGGATTGTCCGGTTAACCCGGGCAATGGCGCTTGTAGGTTTAAAGCTCTGCAGCCTTGCCACACACACCATCCTCCGGCTTGACCGGGGGATCCAGAGCAGCGCACTACGGCTTAAGCTCCCACGGCTCCACCTGGCCAGCGACCGTAACGGTCTCGTCCGACGACAAAGCCTCAATCGTGCCCGCGCATATCTCCGCATGGGTCAGCCAGCGCGACTGCCCGTCGTCATAGACGAAGCCCAGCAGAACCTGACGGTAGCGGATATGCGGCGAGGCTTGCATCTGGCGCACGCGTATGTCGCCGAAGGCTCCGGGGCGTGAGGCCGCGGAGCCAAGCACTTCCACCAGCACACTGTCGTCTGCCATGTGATGGGCAATATGCGCACGTAACGGATCATCGCGCCCATGCATCCACACGAGCGCCTGGGTGAACGGGCCGTGGTTACTGGCGATTGCATCAAGTGTAGCGAGAAAGGCTGCCTGGTCCTGCCAGTCGACGGGGTGAGACGTCGTGCGGTCGTCGAGGTCCGCATCGCCAAAACTGAATGTGTCTGCACGTCTGGAGACAACCGAAATGGTACCGGGCGCCGCCTGCACCATGTGCTTGGCGGCCTCTGACAACATGCCTGTTGTGCCGATCAGCAGTGTGGTCATGGCGTGTTTCCCTGACTTACTCAGTCGCCAACATGCAAGCGCTCATGGACCCTCCGGTCAAGCCGAAGGGAAGTCGGATTTATGTTGTCAAAAGCGATGCTCCGCTGTCCCTCCGGCTTGACCGGAGGGCCCATGGAAGATCGCTCCAAAGCCTAAAGCAGCACTTTCGTCATAAACGCCTTTGCATCCGCGAACGCTTTTTCACGCATGGACGGGTTGCCGCCCACATGGGCGCCGCGCTTGGCCATGGTGGAGAACCCTTCAAGGCGCGCCTCGCGGGTGGACAGGTCCACGCCGTTGTCAGAGATCATGCGGCCGTCCGTGGTGACGGTGACGTTGCGCACCGGCGGCAGGGCGATGACATCGGGCAAGTGGATGAGCTCATCCGTGCTGTCGAAGGAATGATAACTGTCCGGGTACAGAATGATGGCGGCGTTGCCGCCATGGGCATTGACATCATCCACCAGCTCAACGGCCGGGGCCGCCGGTGTGTAGTCCTCGGCTTCGCCCATCAGGATGCACATGGGCGAATCCGACCAGCGGTTGTCTTCTGTCTTGATGTGGCAGGCCGGATAGACCGGCATGTGCGCTGCGAATTTCAGCCCGGCAGGGGCGAGCTTTTCGCGGATCGGGTTCCACGCGGTGTAGACGGCTGTGCCGCCGCCAAGGCTCCACCCGGCAATGCCGATCTTGAGGGCGTTGATGCGGTCATCATCCACCAGCTTCGACATGGCGCGATAGGCATCACAGATCATCATTGCCATGGTGACGTCGATCTGCGTGGTGGACACTTCCTTGGTGCCGCGCGCCTCGAAGGTATGGGGTCTGAACGTGGCAATGCCCATCTCGTGGAACATGTCCGCATAGTCGAGGTGGTGCGACCGCCAGCCATAGGAGCCATGGCACATCACAACGCAGGGATAGGGGCCGTCGCCATGCTGCGCGCTGTCGGGCAGTTCGAGATCGCCATAGATGTCCTGCGGCTGCGCAGACCCGTCAAGAATCTGCGTGAACTCGAAGGCATCCGTGCTTTTGTAGGTGATGCGCTCGCCCCGATCGGTGCGCGGGTCGCGTGACAGGTCAACCATGGTTCTCTTTCCCTCTGTGCCCGCACGGCTGCCGTGCGGCAGAGGCGGTGTTCTTGTTGCACGCACAATGGGATGATCCAGAAGGCTTCGGCAAGGGGCATTGGGCAAGAGTGCGTTCGCAAGGGGAGAAGCACGCCATGACTGCGAAGACTGTTGAATTTTATTATGGCCTGTCGAGCCGCTACTCCTATCTGGCGCATACGCAGTTGGCGGGGATAGCGGAGCGCACCGGGGCAAACTTCGTCTGGAAGCCCTGTTTCATACCCGACCTCATGAATACGCGGGCTCAGAACCCGTTCGCCTCTGCGCCGCCGTCAGGGGCGTATGATGTAGCCTACCGCCTGCGCGATGTAGGCCGCTGGGCGGATCACTACCGCATTCCCTACATCGAGATTGATGGCCGCCTTGAGGGCGATCGCAGGCTGTTTTCGCTGGCGGCAGTCGCCGCGACGGCCCTTGGCGAGGCGGAAGCTATGTCGCGGGCGATCTTCAAGGCAATGTTTCAGAGCGACCGCCGCTCGCTCACGGACCTTGAACTCGTGGAGCTGGCTGTGGCGACAGGGCTGGACAGCAGAGCCTATGCGCAAGCACTGACATCGCCGGACACGGAAGCCCTGCACACCAAACACATCAACGACGCAATCGCCGCCGGTGTGTTTGGCGCACCGACATTTGTCTGTGAGGGGCATCTGTGGTTCGGCAATGACAGGCTGGTGTTGCTTGAGGAGTGGCTCGTCGCACAAGGGTGATACAACAGGAGCCTAGAGTTGCTCACGTCCATCGACTTTCCTCCGCCAGACATCAGTCCCACTCATAATTGAACTCGCCGAAATTCTCCCCGGGCCGCCATTTTCCATCCCCATCCTTATCGTTAAACAGGCCGTGGAGAATGAACAACTCTTCGACATCGTCAGTCAAAGGATCGTTATCATAGTCCCGAGTGCTGCGCGTGCCGAACTCTTTGTCGAGCGACCAGTAGAGGCCTCGGGCACTGCGCACCCTGCCTTTGCTGAGTATCGACCAGAGCTCATTTGGGCTGAGCGAAAAATCGTCGCCAGGTTCGTTGGTCGTGTCAGTCAAATCCCACAAAAGGCTGGCAACTTTGAGCTCCGTAACTGGCCCGTCTCCCCAGCCGTCATAAAAATCACTGATGGAAAAACCATTCGTTTCCAGATTGGCTTCGCCACTCTGCCAACGATAGACGGGATTGTTATTCACTATCGCTGCAAAGTAGATCGCAAAACCCTCATAGAATGCCGGTCCCGGCGGCAGGACATAATTGAAGAAGGTGGCGGCGGAGGGTATGGCCCCTGTCGGCAGACTGTATCGATATCTCAAACCTGATTGGTAATTTAAGTGGTGCCCGAAGAGGTGAAATTCCCGATTGAGCGGCGCGTCTTTGCTCAAATAGCTGCTGAAACCCTCAAAATCAGCTATACGAACGACGTTGCTTTCAGGCTCGTAGGTAAATTCCGTAGTCTCCTCATGAAGCTGGAAGCGCAAAGGCTCATAGAGATAAAGATCCTCAAGCTCCTCATCCGCAAAAGCCGCCGCTTTCTCGAGCTGAACATAGCTGTACGCTGCATCCCGCAACACGTCGCGTTGCGCCTGCGACATGCGGTTCTTGTCGAGATTATATTCGTCGGGCAGAAGCTCGAAATTGGTGACCGACTCCGTGCCTTCAACACTGATGCGCCGGGAAATCAGTTCCACCACATCGCCACCATATCCCTTGGCGCTGCGCACTTCGAAGTGAAACCTGTGTCGCAGTTCGAGCCGTAGCGTGTAGCTCTCTGGCGCAGGCGCGAGGGTTGCTTCGATACGGCCACTCTCCCCAGAGTGAATTTCCTGGGTCTCACCCTCGCTGGGCTCAATGAACACTTTGGCAAATCTCAACTTGTCCTGTGAGTCTCCAGGACCATGGGCGGTGAAGTGGGCGCGCACGGTGACCTCAGTCGGGTCAAGCTCGACACTCACCTCGCGCGTCTCTTCGCGTTCCAGCAGGTCAATGCGCACAAGCGCCTTGTCCTGATCCACCGGCAGCTCCTGCTCGCCAATGCGTACTGTATAGCTGCCCGGCTCAAGATCGCGGAAGGTGAACCCGCCCAGATCGCCACCGCGCATGGGATGTTGGGCGATGATTTTCGAATTGCCGATGCGCCGCAAATAGAGCGTATAGCCGATGACCGGTTCGCCGGTTTTGCTGAATGTCGCCTGCACCTGGATATGGCCGCCTTTTGGTTTCTCCGGCGGTGGCGGCGGCGGAGCGATTTCAGGCGCGTCCTCGGCAGGCGGTTCCAGGTCTCCGCTCGCAGTGAGGCTCTTCGGGGCCGCGCGCTCTTCCGGCTTCATCTCGGCCTTGGGATCAATACGGCGATAAGTAGATAGCCGGGTGTTGGGAAAGAGGTCATTGCGTCCCATCACAATGATCTCTACAGGCACCTGATAGAGTGGCTTCTTAGAGCTATCCGCGACAGTCGCTTCCCCGAGAATGAGCTGCCCATCCTCTTGTAACGTGCCGGACCACCGCACCGTGCCGGGCGGCATACAACCAGCACCGACATGGACAGCCGTGATGGTGTTGCCTTCTGCCTTGATCTCGACGGTATAGGTGGTTGGCTCCCGGTTAGGGCACGGGTCCCAGTACGTGCCGGCCCACAGGCCCTCCAGATCCTCCGGCGTGGCGAGGTATCTCAAATTGCCGTTCGGATCGACGGCCTGGGTCGGCTCTGTTACCCAAATTGGGCCGTCTTGCGCGAGCGCCGAGACGGGTGCGCAAAGAAGAATAAGCAGGAAAACGATCTGCCGCATGGCTTGCTCCGATCAAAACAAGAGTGGCGCAAGTGTGCGGAATTTGCCCTCAGCCCACAAGGCAGGTCGTGTGCCGCCGGCAACTGACTTTCGCCGAATTTCTCAGCCCGCGCGCCACAGGAGCGGTCATGTGACCGCAGTTTGCCACAAGGAATCCCGCACCTTGCTGGTTGGCTATCAGGCAGTAAGTCCTATGCAATAGCCCGTCGTCTTCGACAACAAATGTTTGTCGTTGTGGAGACAACTAATGGGCCAGCGCGTCCTCCCGCGTCATGTCCCGGGGCAGAGGATTGGTCTCGCCGGCGCGAATGGCTGGCTCCAGCATGGCCCACAGCGCTTCAGCGTCGGCATTTGTAGCAGGACGTATAGTCAGCATGGTGGATCACAGTTCTCACGGTGTCAGTAATCAAGGTTGCATCTGACCACGGGGCCTTCTCATGGCACCGGTATGGCCGGATTTAAGGCTACAGCAACCTAGTATAAGTCTCTGACTCATAAGGCCTTGCCATGAGAATCACTTCTGTGATTCCTTGGGGGCATGAAGATGCACAGTACGATTCGCACAGCCCAATATGGCAGCCGCTATTCAGTTGAGCGCGACGGTTTGCGGGCGCGTCTTGGGCGCGCCATCGTGCCGGTCGCCTGCCTGTGCATCATGGGCTACTTCGCCTATCACGCCATCCATGGCGACAATGGGCTGCTGCGCCTGGCGGAGATTCGCGACAGCCGGATGACACTCGAGCAGAAGGTGGCGTCGGCGCGCGAAATCCGCCGTGATCTCGAACGCGATGTGGCGCTGCTGCGGCCAGAGAGCCTCGACCCTGATCTGCTGGACGAGCGCGCCCGCGCCGCCCTTGGTTTTGCCCACCCTGATGAGTTGACCATTTTTGTTGACGAGTAGTCAGTTTTGGCTGGTTTCCAGTCGGAATGGACCTGATTTCATAAACTGAATGCCAGCGAGCTGGTTCTCACAATTTTGTAACCCGCAGGCTCATGCATTCGACGGTTTTGTGCGCGTGATTGCATCGCGCCTTAAGCTTTGGCGCGGTAAAGTCGGACCAAATCACGTCATCCGCTGATGGTGGCCTCAATGTACGGGGCGAACGGTCGGCACAAGGGAGACCCGAATGGCTGCGCGCAGCACGTCGTCGAAAACAACATCCAAAACGACCGCCAAAAGAAAATCCGCCTCAAAGTCGGTTCTTGAAGCTGAGGCTGAGCGGCAAGACACGTCACAGGCCGCGTGGGACAAGATCAAACGTGCCAAGCCGGACATGTCGAAGGACGAGACCCTTCAGGCCTATCGCGACATGCTGCTGATCCGCCGCTTCGAGGAGCGCGCCGGACAGATGTACGGCATGGGCCTCATCGGCGGTTTCTGCCACCTGTATATCGGCCAGGAAGCCGTGGTGACCGGTGTCGAGATGGCACTTAAGGATGGCGATCAGGTCATCACCTCCTATCGCGACCACGGCCACATGCTGGCCAAGAAGATGGACCCCAAGGGCGTGATGGCCGAGCTGACCGGCCGCGAAGGCGGCTATTCGCGCGGCAAGGGCGGCTCCATGCACATGTTCTCGACCGAAAAGGCGTTCTATGGCGGTCACGGCATTGTCGGCGCGCAGGTGCCCATCGGCACCGGGCTCGCCTTCGCCAACGCCTATCGCGATGACGGCAAGGTGTCGGCGACATTCTTCGGGGAAGGCGCCTCAAACCAGGGGCAGGTCTATGAAGCCTTCAATATGGCAGAGCTGTGGAAGCTGCCGGTTATCTATGTGATTGAAAACAACGGCTACGCCATGGGCACGTCCTTGAAGCGGGCCGCCGCTGAAACCCATCTCTACAAGCGCGGCCGCTCGTTCAACATTCCCGGTGAGGAAGTGGACGGCATGGACGTGGCGCAGGTGCGCGAAGCCTCCGCCCGCGCCGCCCGGTGGTGCCGCGACGGCAACGGGCCGGTGATCCTTGAAATGAAGACCTACCGCTATCGCGGCCACTCGATGTCGGACCCGGCCAAGTATCGCTCCAAGGACGAAGTGCAGAAGATGCGCGCCGAGCATGACCCCATCGACATGGTGCGGGCGCGCATTCTCGACGGCAAATGGGCCAGCGAGGACGACCTCAAGAAGATCGACCGCGAGATCAAGGATGTTGTCTCGGCAGCCGCTGAATTCGCGCAGGAAAGCCCGGAGCCTGACACCAGCGAGCTGTGGACCGATATCTACGCCGAAGGGGGAGCTGTCTGATGCCGACAAACATCACCATGCCCGCCCTTTCCCCGACCATGGAAGAAGGCACGCTGGCCAAGTGGCTGGTCAAGGAAGGCGACACCGTGGAAGCCGGCGACGTCATTGCCGAGATTGAAACCGACAAGGCCACCATGGAAGTGGAAGCCGTTGATGAAGGCGTCATCGGAAAGATCGTCGTGGCGGAAGGTACGGAAGAAGTGCCGGTCAATGACGTCATCGCCGTGCTTGTGGAAGAGGGTGAAGATGCAAGCGCGGTGGATGCAGCGCCCTCCGCCGCTCCGAGACCGGCTCCCGAGGTTTCGCAACCCGCTTCAGAACCTGTCGCCGCACCCGTTGCGCCGCAGATGGCGGAACCCGATGTGCCCCAAGGCGTCGAACTGAAATCCATCACCGTGCGCGAGGCCCTGCGCGACGCCATGGCGGAAGAGATGCGCGCCGATGACCGCGTCTTCGTCATGGGTGAGGAAGTGGCTGAGTATCAGGGCGCCTACAAGGTGACCCAGGGCCTGCTGGAAGAATTTGGCGCCCGCCGGGTGATTGATACGCCGATCACCGAGCATGGCTTTGCGGGTATTGGCGTCGGTGCGGCCTTTGCAGACCTGCGGCCTGTGGTTGAATTCATGACCTTCAACTTCGCCATGCAGGCAATCGACCAGATCATCAACTCCGCCGCCAAGACGCGCTACATGGCCGGCGGCCAGATCGGTTGCCCGATCGTGTTCCGTGGACCCAACGGCGCCGCCGCGCGTGTGGCCGCCCAGCACAGCCAGGATTATGCAGCGTGGTACGCGCACATTCCGGGCCTGGTCGTCATCGCGCCTTACTCCGCAGCCGATGCCAAGGGCCTGCTGAAGGCAGCGATCCGCGACCCCAACCCTGTCATCTTCCTTGAAAACGAAGTCATGTACGGCAAGTCCTTCGATGTGCCGGATACCGACGACTGGATCGTGCCCATCGGCAAGGCGAAGGTGCTGAAGGAAGGGACGGACGTCACCATTGTCTCCCATTCCCACAGCCTCACCTATGTGATGGATGCACTGCCCGAGCTTGAAGCCGCCGGCATCAGTGCGGAAGTCATCGACCTGCGCACTATCCGTCCGCTGGACAAACAGGCGATCATCGACAGCGTCAAGAAGACCAACCGTTGCGTGACCGTTGAAGAAGGCTGGAGCATCTGCGGCATCGGCTCTGTGATTTCCGCGATCCTGATGCAGGATGCGTTCTACTACCTTGATGCGCCGGTCATGCGGGTAGCAGGCAAGGACGTGCCCATGCCCTATGCCGCGAATCTGGAAAAACTGGCGCTGCCAAGCGCTGCCGACGTGGTCGAGGCGGTCAAGACCGTCACGTATAAATAAGAGCGCCCCATGCCCATACCCATCCTCATGCCCGCGCTGTCGCCCACCATGGAAGAGGGCACCCTCGCCAAATGGCTGGTGAAAGAAGGTGATGCGGTGGCCTCCGGCGACGTGATTGCCGAGATTGAAACCGACAAGGCCACCATGGAAGTGGAGGCAGTGGACGAAGGCACCGTCGGTAAAATTCTGGTGGGGGAAGGCACGGAAGGCGTGGCCATCAACACACCGGTCGCGGTCATTCTCGAAGACGGCGAGGACGCTGCTGACCTTGAAGGCTTTGATCCCGGTGATGCCGCACCGTCCACCCCCTCACCCCAACCCTCTCCCGCGAGGGGAGAGGGAGGTGCGGATGAGAGTATCGCGCAAAACAACTCCTCTCCCCTCGCGGGAGAGGACGGGGCCCACCGCGCAAGCGATGGGAAGGTGAGGGGGGCTGACGCCGCTACACCCCCAGCCCCCAAGGATGACCGTATCTTGGCAAGTCCACTCGCCCGGCGCATTGCTGCCGACAAGGGCCTCGATCTGACCGCTGTTCAGGGCTCCGGTCCCCATGGCCGGATCGTCAAGGCGGATGTGGAAAGCGCAGCCCCGGGAGCCAAGGCAGCGCCGAAAAAGGCAGTCGCATCGTCTGGTGGCGGCATGGTCGGCTCGTTGCCGGACCCGCGTCTCTACTACGAAGACGGCAGCTACGAGGAAGTGCCGCTGGATTCAATGCGCAAGTCCATTGCCAAGCGCCTGACCCAGTCCAAACAGGAGCTGCCGCACTACTATCTCACCATCGATTGCGAGCTGGATGAGCTGCTGCGTGTCCGCAAGGAACTGAACGCCCGTGGCGAAAAGGACGGCATCAAGGTGTCGGTCAACGACTTCATCATCCGCGCGTCCGCGTTGGCGCTGATGAAAGTGCCAGACTGCAATGTGTCCTATGCGGGCGACGCCCTATTGAAGCACAAGCATGCGGACATCGGTGTCGCTGTGGCGCTGGACGGCGGGCTCATTACCCCCATCGTCAAGGCGGCGGACACCAAGGGCCTGGCGCAGATCTCTGCCGAGGTGAAAGATCTGGCGGCCCGCGCAAAAGAGAAGAAGCTCAAGCCGTCGGACTATGAAGGCGGGGCGTTCTCAGTCTCCAATCTCGGCATGTTCGGCATCAAGAATTTCACCGCCGTCATCAACCCGCCTCAAGCTGCCATCATGGCCGTCGGCGCAGGGGAGGAACGCCCGGTTGTGAAAAACGGCACGCTTGGGTCCGCCACCATGATGACCGTGACGCTGTCGTGTGATCACCGAGCCATCGACGGCGCGCTCGGCGCACAGCTTCTGCAGGCCTTCAAAGTCCTGATCGAAGATCCGCTCACCATGTTGCTGTAGGGGCGGCACCCATGAAGACAGTCAACCTCGCTCAGAAGCACACCCTGTTTGATGAGGCCTGGTCGCCGAAGATCGTGGGTGACCTCAACGGGTCACAGGTCAAGCTGGCCAAGTTCCACGGCGCGTTCACCTGGCATGCCCATGAAAACGAGGACGAGTTGTTTCTCATGACCAAGGGCACCTTGCGCATGAAGCTGCGCGACGGCGATCAGATCGTCGGTGAGGGAGAGTTCATCATTGTGCCGCGCGGTGTGGAGCACTGCCCGGTCGCCGAAAGCGACGAAGTGCATGTGATGATGGTGGAGCCGGCCTCAACCGTGAACACGGGCAATGCAGACGACTCGCGCACCGTGACGGACCTCGAACGTATCTGACGGAGACGACCCTAATGGCCACTTCATATGATCTTGTTGTCGTCGGCACCGGCCCGGGCGGATATGTGGCCGCCATTCGCGCCAGTCAGCTGGGGATGAAGACGGCGGTCGTCGAGCGTGCTGAGCTGGGCGGCATCTGCCTCAACTGGGGCTGCATCCCGACCAAGGCACTGCTGCGCACGTCCGAGATTTATGACCATTTGCAACACCTCGATGACTTTGGTCTGTCGGCGGACAATGTGTCGTTTGACATCAGCAAGGTCGTGAAACGCTCGCGCAAGGTGGCGGGACAGCTGTCTTCCGGCATTTCGTTCCTGATGAAGAAGAACAAGATTGACGTGATTGTCGGGACAGCAAAGCTGGCCGGAAAGGGCAAGCTCTCCGTCGAAAATGACGGCAAGACTCGGGATGTTGCGGCGAAGCACATCATTCTGGCGACAGGCGCCCGCGCGCGGTCGCTGCCAGGGCTCGAGCCGGACGGCGAAACCGTGTGGACCTATCGCGAGGCGATGGTGCCCAAAGAGATGCCGAAAAAGCTTCTGGTCATCGGCTCCGGTGCCATCGGCATCGAGTTTGCGAGCTTCTACAAAACCATGGGTGCCGAGGTGACCGTGGTCGAGGTGATGGACCGCATTCTGCCGGTGGAAGACGAAGATGTTTCGGCCTTCGCCGCGAAGGCGTTCAAGAAGCAGGGCATGAAGCTCGTCACCAAAGCTAAGGTGGCGGCGCTCGATGTGAAGGGCGGCACGGCGACAGCGACTATCGAGGCCGGTGGCAAGTCCTCCAAGGAAACCTTCGACAAGGTCATTCTCGCCGTCGGCATCACCGGCAATGCGGAGGATTTGGGCCTTGAAGAAGCTGGCGTGAAAGTCGATCGCGGCCACGTCGTTGTTGATGGCTATGGCCGCACCGGTGTCGACGGCATTTATGCCATTGGTGACCTTACCGGGCCGCCCTGGCTGGCGCACAAGGCGAGCCATGAAGGCATCTCATGTGTGGAGCAGATCGCGGGGCTCAAGGACGTGCATCCCCTGGATACATCCAACATTCCCGGCTGCACTTACTGTCGCCCGCAGGTCGCTTCCGTCGGCATGACCGAAGCCAGGGCCAAGGAAGCGGGGCACGAGGTCCGTGTTGGCACCTTCCCGTTCCAGGGCAACGGCAAGGCCATCGCGCTCGGCGAGCCGGATGGGTTCATCAAGACCGTCTTCGACAAGAAGACCGGCGAGTTGCTGGGCGCCCACATGATCGGCCCTGAAGTCACCGAGCTAATTCAGGGTTACACGGTGGCCCGTCAGCTCGAAACCACCGAGGCGGAACTCATGCAATCGGTTTTCCCGCACCCGACTCTCTCTGAAGCGATGCATGAAAGTGTGCTGGACGCCTTTGGGCGTGTCTTGCACATCTGATTTGCATCTTCGTGCGACGCTCAATTTTCAGAGATTTGCTCGGCTGATTTGGCCAAACTGACAGGGCGTCATTTTGGCGCACTTACAATTTTGTGAACCGCAAGGCAGATAAGGCGCCTTCGTATTAACCCTGCTGGGAGGGGGGTAAATCGATTTGAAATCAAGGCGCTAGTATTTTTATGAGTAAAACGACACATACCGTCGACATCAGCTGGGATGTCCGCGAAGTCAGCACCATTAGTCACCCGAGAAACCTCAGTTTGCTCGCCCATTATGAGGCGGCGCGTCCTGCTGAAGGGCTGCCCAACCGCAGCGATTTTGACCTCATCAAAATGAAAGACATTGCGTCCGGGCTTATCGTTGTCCAGCAGGTGCCCGAGGACGAAGGCCTGGTAAAATACCGCCTGATCGGCAGCGACATTGAAGAGCGCACCGGGATTGTCGCGACCGGCCGGAGTATCGATCTGTTCGGTGGCAAGATGTCGGATGACCTGCGCGCAATTTATCGGCGCGTTTTTGAGGGCCATGAGGTCATCAAGCTGCGCGGTCACCTGACCGGACTGAGCATCGAACATGTCGATTATGAGATGATTTCCCTACCCATCATGTCGCGAGACGGCAGCCGGGTAGACGCTATCGGCGGCATGTTCTCCTTCAATTAGCCGTCTAGCGTGCCGCTCTGGACCCCGCGGTCAAGCCGCGGGGCAGCAAAGGAATAGGAATGGAAATCTTGCCTCCCCGCGGCTTGACCGCGGGATCCAGGGGCTAACGGTTTCAGTAATACTTACTTGTTCAGATCGTGCCACCGATCCCGCCATTGCGGATTGAATTTCTCAATCAACTCCAGCTTCCACTGACGTTTCCATTCCTTCAGCCGCCGTTCTCGTTGCAAGGCATCGCGGACATCTGTGAAGGTTTCGATATGCACCAGCTGATGGAGATCGTGCTGCCTTGTAAACCCGTCCGCAGCACCAGTGCGGTGTTCGTGGGCGCGGCGGGCAATGTCGTTTGTCATGCCGACATACAGCGTGCCGTTCCGGCCGCTTGCCAGGATATAGACGTAGTAGGTTTTCTCCATTCCTCTAGCGTGCCGCTCTGGACCCCGCGGTCAAGCCGCAGGGCAGCAAAGGAATAGGAATGGAAGTCTTGCCTCCCCGAGGCTTGACCGCGGGGTCCAGGGGCTAAGGGCCTGTGCGTTTGCGGTTCACACACGGGCGTTCTGAAAAAAATTCAAAAATCTATCCCCGGTCTCTTGGGCGCCCTCATACTGGTGGCACCTTCCGCTGAGGGCATCCGGGGCCGGCCCGGCTCTGGCGGTAAGGGCGGTGCCTGGATGGGCGTGGGACTAAGCCCCCACGCGCGTGGATGAGAAGCAACGGGTCTCATCTGGAAAGGCGGCGGACTGCTCGGGGTTCCGGGTGCGGGTGGACTGAAGTGTATCCATGCCGCAAGTGCGGAACTATGGCCGGTGACGTGGGTAACGCCCGTCATCTGTCTCAGGACGAGGCGTGGTGCAGTCTGCTGGAAGACGCTGTGCGGTGAGCGCTGGAAAGCGGCACTATATTCTTTGACGTCGGAACCGCTGCAACCCAGCGCTCCCGCCCCCTCATCCCTCTGCACGGCAATGCCGGGTGGAGCCGGATCTGGTTGAAAAGCAGCGCACCTGCGATACGCTATCGGCCAATAGTCATCTGCGTTTGGGAGGACGTACCATGACCGTGACCCCGCTCACATCATCTGACCGCCGCTTTACAGATGGCGACATCGCTACCTGGAATCGCGATGGAGGTGTGCTGATCAAGAACTTTTTCACAGCCGACGAACTGGCGCCCGTGGTGAAGGACTTCGAGACGCTCTACGGCGACAAGGCGCCGGGTGCGCAGAGCACAGCACAGGACAACAAGAAGGACGGCGCAATCGGCCAGTTCGAGACGGCGCAGTTCGCGCATTTCGATGACATGCCGTTCAACTGCTCCCCGGCGCTCAATCTGCTGGGCATGCACCCAGCGCTTGCACAGCTCGCGCGGGCTGCATTGCAGGTGGACGACGTGCATCTTTACCAGAGCCATGCCTGGGCGAAATACACCGGTGGCGCTGACTACGACCAGACGTTCCACTGCGACTTCAAGAACCACACGCTGATCGCACCGTCTGATGATGTGCGAGAGCGGACCATCAACATCATGATCTACATGACCGATGTGACGGATGCACATGGTGCCATCCACTACGTGACGCAGCCCGACGGCGACACGGTCATGAAGGGGCGCCGGCCGCAGTTTCCGGGTGATGCGGATCAGGCAAAGCTGAAGCCCTTAGAGAAATCCGGAGCTGCCCCGGCAGGATCCGTCTTCGCCTATGGCATCGATGTTTTTCACAGAGGCACAAATCTGACGGCACCTGGCGGGCACCGCTTCACGTTGACTGCGAGCTTCAAGCGTGCAGGGAACGAAAAAATCGGTTGGTCCGCCTGGCCCTACTATTTCATGAAGCCGTGGGAAACGGTTTTCGACAATGCGACACCAGAGCAACTGGCGCTGATCGGAATTCCGCGTCCAGGAGACCCCTATTGGACCCAGCGGACAATTGAAAGAACCCAGGAACGCTATCCGGGCTGGCAGGCCGACGCCTACGCCCGGGCGCTCAAGGCCGCAGAATAGCCCCACATCGCACTTGGGCATTTGCCAATTGGTAACGCAAATACCCTAATAAATACGGGATGTTACAGAAAAAGCCTGAAACACTGGGGTATTCCTCAGGGCCTGTTGACCACCCATCGCACCCAAGCAATCAGGCGTTGCTTGCGTATTGGGAGGAAAAACGGCTCCAAGGGCAGCCTTTGATGCGGTCTGACTTTGATCCGCTGCAGCTGCCCAAGCTGCTACCATGCCTTTTTTTGGCCGAACCTCTGGATGACGACTTCAGGTTTCGCTTGGTTGGCAGTCAGGTGGAGGAGCGCATTCACCGCGTACTGACAAACCGGACGCTGATCGAGGTTTATGGATCAGAGTTGGGGCCCAAGACTATCGAGAAGTATCGTCATGTTGCGACAACCTGCGCGCCACTGACCTTGAGAGGCAACTATGTGGGCGACAATCTGGAGCACATCGATTTTGAAGTGCTCCATCTTGCCATTCAGTTTGAAGATGGTTCGCGCGGCGTTTTAGGTGGCCAGTTCGCGTTCGACTAGTGTGAACCATTGAGACGGTCCGCCGGGACGGGCTGTGCTGCTATGCAGCAGGTGAAATCCCCGTTTTGGGCGCTATATGATAAGCTGAGGCTCCTTTACCGCCCGGCATTTGGAATCGGTCAGCCGTCCCATGGTTACAGTTCTCGATACAACGTCCACACCGCGCCCGCGCCATCCCGAAAAGGAAAACCGGCCCGAGACGCCTATCCTGCGCAAGCCGGAGTGGATCCGCGTCAAGGCACCGGTCTCCAAGGGGTATGCGGCCACCCGCGCCATCGTGAAGGAGCACAAGCTCAACACGGTCTGCGAAGAGGCGGCGTGCCCCAATATCGGCGAGTGCTGGGAACAGCGCCACGCCACCATGATGATCATGGGCGACACCTGCACGCGGGCCTGTGCTTTCTGCAATGTGAAGACAGGCCTGCCGTCAGCACTTGATGCAGATGAACCAGAAAATGTCGGCGCCGCTGTGGCGAAGCTGGACCTGGCCCATGTGGTTATCACAAGCGTTGACCGTGACGACCTGGCGGATGGCGGCGCGGATCACTTTGCCAAGGTCATCCGCTCCATTCAGCGCCAGGCGCCCACGACAACCATCGAAATTCTGACGCCAGACTTTCTTCGCAAGGACGGCGCACTTGAAACCGTGATCGACGCCAGGCCCGATGTGTTCAACCACAATCTTGAGACGGTGCCGTCGCTGTATCTGCGCGTGCGCCCCGGCGCGCGCTACTACCATTCCATGCGCCTGCTGGAACGCGCCAAGGAGCTGGACCCGAAGGTGTTCACCAAGTCAGGTATCATGGTGGGCCTCGGAGAGGAGCGCGATGAAGTGCTTCAGCTCATGGATGATCTGCGCTCTGCCGGTGTCGATTTCCTGACAATCGGCCAGTACCTGCAGCCGACCCGCAAGCACCACCCAGTGGAGCGGTTTGTCCCGCCGGACGAATTTGCAGCATATGAGCGTGTCGCCCGTGCCAAGGGATTTTTGCTGGTCTCCGCGACACCACTGACCCGCTCGAGCTATCACGCCGACAAGGACTTTGCAGCGCTGAAGGAAGCAAGGTCGCGGCAGGTAGGTGCGCCCAAGGTGAGTGGCTAATGCCGGTCCATGACGAACAGCGCTTTGTTCCGTTCTCGCCGGAACAGATGTTTGCCATGGTCGCAGACGTAGCGCGATATCCGGAGTTTCTGCCGTGGTGCGCCGGGGCCCGCATCCGCACCCGTGAACGCATCGACGGGGTGGACCGTATGACGGCGGACCTGATTGTGGCCTACAAAGTCTTCAGGGAGCGCTTTGCCAGTAGGGTGACGCTGGATGAAGTGGGCGGACGCATCGAGGTTGAATATCTCGACGGGCCGTTCACGCATCTCGTCAACAGGTGGTCATTTCATCCGTATACGGATGAAATGGGCGTGGCCGGAAGCAAGGTCGGATTCTTCGTGGACTTCGCCTTCAAGAGCAAGACGCTTCAAAAGATCATCGAAAGCCGGTTTGCTGAAGCTGTGATCAAGATGGGGGATGCGTTTGAAGCGCGCGCCCATGAAATCTACACGCCGGTGCAAGTAATGCCCACGCCGGAGCCGGTTGCAGGCAGCTGACCGCTATTCGTTGATCCGGTCCAGCAGCATGGTGAGCGCCACGTCCATGGATGCGATGCGCACCTCCGTCCGGCCGATATCCCCGAACCTATGGCTGTCATGTAGAATACGGCCATCCCGGCGCGCGCTGGCAAAGTGCACAAGGCCAACAGGCTTCATCGGTGTGCCGCCACCGGGGCCGGCGACACCGGTAATGGACACGGAGACATCCGCCCGCGAATGAGCAATCGCGCCTTCTGCCATCGCCCGCGCCACGGGCTCGCTGACCGCGCCGAAGTCCGCGATCATATCGCCGGGGACCCCGAGCAACTGGCGCTTGGCTTCGTTGGAATAGGTCACGAAGCCCGCATCCACGACTGCCGACGACCCGGCAATGTCCGTCAGGCAGGCGGCGACAAGACCGCCGGTGCACGATTCAGCCGTAGCAACCTTGAGGCCGTTGGCACGCGCATCCGAAAGGACGAGCTGCGCCAGCTTGCTGATCGGTCCGGGAAAAATGTCACTCATCCTTGTGGTTCAAAGGAAAATTCAAACAGTGAAGTACGCAATGCCCACCACCCAGGTGGCAATGATGGCATAGATCGCCGCCACCATGTCATCCACCATCACACCCATCTCTCCGCCCACGCGTTTTTCAAGCTGGCGGATCGGAAAGGGCTTCCAGATGTCGAACAGACGGAAGAACGCAAAACCGAGGAGATAGGACACGGGTGTGGGTGGAATGGCCGCCATCACCAGCCACATGGCAGCAACTTCATCAATCACCACTTCACTGGGGTCCTGATTGCCCGACGCGGCGATGTATTTTTCAGTTGCCCACAATCCGCCGAGAAAGGCGATGACTGCCGCGATGGACAGAACAACAGGTCCGCCAATCACCCCCAGTGGCCAGGCGGCAAAGACGGCTGCCGCCGTGCCCCAGGTGCCAGGCGCCGGGCGCAGCAGACCGCTGCCACCGAAGGTAGCGATGGCGACAACCGGGTCAGCGAAATGCAGGCCCTGCGGCAATGGGGTGATGAAGCGGCTCATAGACCGGCTGTCAGTGGCAGGCGAACGGTCGCAACCGACTGCGCAGCAATGCCTTCACGCCGTCCGGTGAACCCCAATGCTTCGGTTGTCGTGGCTTTAACCGACACCCTATCCTCCGCGATGCCCAGAATTTCCGCCACCCGTGTACGCATGGCCGGCCTGTGCGGCCCGACCTTGGGCCGTTCGCAGATGATGGTGATGTCTGCGCTCGCAATAACGCCCCCGCGCTCGGCAACGAGCTTCGCGGCATGGTCCAGGAACTTCCAGGAGGGCGCACCCTTCCATTGCGAATCGCTGGGCGGGAAGTGCTCCCCGATGTCGCCGGCGCCGATCGCTCCGAGGATCGCATCGGTCAGGGCATGCAGGCCAACATCCGCGTCGGAGTGGCCCACCGTGTCGCAATCATGGGGGACTGCAAGGCCACACAGCATGATTTCGGTGGCTGTGCCCGGCGCATCGAACTTGTGGACGTCGAAACCGGCGCCCGTACGGACGTCGCCCAGCCGGGCTGCCAGGAGTCCGTCGGCGCGGACAAGATCGTCCTGTGTCGTGATTTTCAAATTGTCCTCCGCCCCGTCCACGAGGCCAATTGTCATTTTGGCCTGTTCGGCAACCGCCGCATCATCCGTCAGCGCTTCGCCCGCAACCGCGCGATGGGCTGCAAGAATGTCCGCGTATCTAAAGCCCTGTGGTGTCTGCGCTCTGGCAAGGCCCGTCCGGTCAACCGTGTCGCCGACGATGCCATCGGCCACACGCTTCAGCGTATCAGTAACCGCGACGCAGGGCAGGGCGGCCGGGTGCGTATCAAGACCATCCACCACACGGGTGATCAGGCCGGGTGTTACCAGGGGACGTGCGCCATCCTGGATCAGGACCTTTGTGGGGGACAGCGCCTCAAGCGCCTCCAGGCCGAAACGTACTGAATCTTGCCGTTCCGCGCCGCCATGGACCGGCGGCAGCAGCTTATCGCTCTCGCCAATGACTTCAATCGCCGCGTCATACAGGTCGCGGTCATCCGGATGGATTGCGGTGACCACATGGCTGACTGCCGGGTGGGCGAGAAAGGCACGCAAAGTATGGCTCAGAACGGTGACACCCCGCAGCTGGGCATATTGTTTGGGCAGTTCACCGCCAAAGCGGTGGCCCCGGCCGGCGGCAACAATGAGCACGGCTGTGGAAGCAGGATGGGTCATGGCGTAGGAAGCTGCCGGACAAATTGGTGAATCGGCACAGATGCGCCGGAAATTGTGGCTGCAAACTACCCTTCCACGCCCTCAGCTGCCAAGCGCTAGAAGAGTAAGGCGATGCCTCATGCCGAGTAAATAAGCTGTGAGATGCCCTTGTCGCCACAGGGCGTTAGATGTAGATTGACTAACAAATAGGCATAGAATTCATGTGCACATCAACTAAGCAGCAAAAACCATCCGGGCCCCGGGATGTGAGCCACCCTGTTCGGGAGGCTGCGCACATCGTGCGCGGCTCAACGGATGTTAACGTTGAGCCGGTATTCCTGGCGCCGATGTCCGGCATCACGGATTTACCCTTTCGCCGGATTGTGCGGGCGCAAGGCGCCGGGCTGGTCGTCTCCGAGATGATTGCCTGCGAAGACCTGGTGAACGAAAAAGAAGACGTGATGCTGCGCGCCCGGCGGGAAGCCGCTGAGGAACCCATGGCGGTACAGCTTGCAGGCCGTGAGTCGCGCTGGATGACAGAAGCCGCCAAGATCGCGGAAGGGTCCGGGGCTCGCATCATCGACATCAATATGGGCTGTCCGGCCAAAAAGGTCGTGGGTGGCCTCTCTGGCTCTGCATTGATGCGCGACCTCGACCATGCCTTAAGGCTGATCGACGCAACAATTGAGGCCGTCGACGTGCCTGTGACCCTCAAGATGCGCACCGGCTGGGACATGGACTGCCGCAATGCACCGGAGCTTGCGGCGCGGGCGGAAGATGCCGGCGTGTCACTCATCACCGTACATGGTCGCACGCGCAATCAGTTTTATTCGGGTCATGCCGACTGGGCCTTTGTCCGCAAGGTCAAGGACGCCGTCGGCGTGCCGGTAGTCGTCAATGGCGACATCTGCGCCATTGAAGATGCGCATACGGCGCTGAGACAGTCCGGCGCGGATGGCGTGATGGTGGGTCGCGGCGCCCAGGGTGCGCCGTGGCGACTGGCGCAAATCAAAGCATCACTGGCGGGACAACCGGTTCCTGAAGATCCTGACACGGAACAACGCCTGGACATCATTCTCACCCACTATGACGCCATGCTTGAACACTATGGGGAAGCGCTGGGTGTGCGCTGCGCGCGAAAGCACCTTGCCTGGTATGTGGAAGACTTCGAGCGCTGCAACGGCATCAGCCTGCGCGCTGCAAAGTCTGACATGTGCCGCCTGTCAGACGCGGCCGACGTGCGTGCCGCACTTAAGTCGATTTTCAAAGACGGTCCGGCGGCCTCCCATACACAGGAGCAGGTGGCCTGATGGCAAGGCAAGCAGCGCGTGAGCGTGAAACAAGTCTAGATCTTGGCGGAACCGGAGCGTTTGTTCTGGATGCTCTGCCCCACCCGGTCATGAAGATTGGGCCTGATGGCATGGTTGCCTTTGTGAATGCGGTTGCCGAACAGTTTTTTGCTGCCGGCGCCAGCATTATTGTCGGCAAGTCACCAAGCGATCTTGTCGCTTTTGGCAGTCCGCTCGTCGCACTCATCAATCAGGTCCAGGCATCCGGTGCGTCAGTGACCGAGTATGGCGTTGGCATTGGGGGCCCGCGCATGGGTGAGCGCGATGTGGACATTCAGGTCGCGCCCATAGTGGAAGAGCCTGGTGCGGTTGTCGTGATGCTGCAGGAGCGGACCATTGCGCACAAAATGGACCGCCAGTTGACCCATCGTGGTGCTGCGCGTTCCGTCATGGGGATGGCAGCGGTACTTGCCCATGAAATCAAAAACCCGCTCTCAGGCATTCGCGGATCTGCACAATTGCTGGAGATGGGTGCGCAGCCCGAAGACCGGCATCTGACGCGGCTGATTACTGAAGAAGAGGACCGCATCTGCAAGCTTGAGGACAGCATGGAAGTCTTCTCTGACACGCGGCCGCTTGCAGCAGAGCCTGTGCACATCCACGAAGTGCTGGATC
>ERZ1740067.134-NODE-134-length-60020-cov-11.707413_pt1 | contig 60020 bp, 60 predicted proteins | sample MGYA00581736_ERZ1740067 | MGnify/ENA primary metagenome ERZ1740067 (study PRJEB43018, sample SAMN04849236) | marine metagenome | isolation source: floating plastic debris | place: Pacific Ocean | collected 2008-08-27 | study: EMG produced TPA metagenomics... | reverse complement strand
GAAAGCACTGGGAACAAGCCCCTAACTTGCTAAGGCACAAAATAAGGCAGCAGGCCCTGTGCATTGCTTACGATAGCGTCACCGTCAGCCTAAGCAAGAGATGGAGTTGCTTGCTAGGGATAAAAGACTCGTTGTCCTTTACCCTTGCGGATTCGATCACGTTCTACTGATTCAGAGTCTTAGTAGTTCTCTGTAACAACACACTGTGGACTCAGCCACGCTCCACTCAGCCCTCATACAAATGGGAACCACTATAGCCTGGTCATCAATCATCGCGCTTTGTTGCGTTCACCTATATCATACTGAGCGAAGCTTAATACGTAGGAATTGGGTAATATGACCAGATCACCAGCAATTCTGTGGGACGAAGCAATTGCCAAGTGTTGCGAGGAGCCTGTTCACATACCTGGAACTATTCAACCCTTTGGTGCGCTAGTGGTAGCAGACCTGGCCTTGGAAACTATTACTCATGCGTCCGCTAATCTGCCTCAGATATTAGGGCTAGAGCCCAATCCATTGCCAGCGCCAGACGGACCAGCACCCTCAGAAGACAATCCCAATCAGGAGGATAAGCTTAACTGGGATTGGGATGGTACCGATGTTTTGGGGCGATCGCTCAATTCGTTATTACCAGATGAGCTGATTCACGAATTAACGAATACTTGTAGGTTGCCCTGGATTAACACCCAACGAGAACAGATGGGTGCCTATGAGGTTAATGGGCGATCGCTCAATGTCTGTGTTCATGTTCACGGCAACCGAACCTTAGTTGAACTAGAACCATTGATACCCACTGAGAAAAAGGAACAGGCCCTCGCCTCACGCCTAAAATTACACCTCGAAGGTAATCAAAATAAGCAAACTGTGTTGGCTCAGTGTGCTGAGGAACTGCGCTACGCTACAGGTTTTGACCGCATTATGGCCTACCGCTTCCTGAACGATGGTTCAGGCGAAGTGATTGCCGAAACTCGTCCTGACGACATGGAGAGCTTTCTCAACTTAAGATTTCCGGCAACCGATATCCCAGACTCAACTCGGAAAATCTTGCGAAAAACCGCGCTTCGCCTCATTCCAGATCTGAACGCCTCTTTGGTTCCGCTCCTTGCTGGGGATGACACTGAAGCCCCGCTGGACCTTTCTCTCATCTCGATTCGAGGGACATCTCTAGTCCACACCCAAGAATATCTACCAAACATGGGCATAGCTGGCAGTATGACCTTAGCAATCACCCTTGAGGGCCAGCTATGGGGGGTGTTTGCCTTTCATCATCGTCAACCCAAGTTACTATCGCCCGAGTTTAGAGCCAACCTTGAACTCTGTGGTCTGTTGATCTCTCTCTACATACAAAAAAAGCAGGCCGAAGAAGATATCACGAATCAACGTAAGGCAGCTAGGCTACTTTCCCAATTGTTCGGTCAGCAAGTCAAAACGAACGACAGTTGGACAGCTTTAGTGACAAGCGCCTTACCTCAGCTCTTTCAACTGATACTTGCCGATGGCCTAGCCTTTGTATCAGATGGGAAAGTTCTGTCAACCCACGGTGATTTACCTGATAGCTCAGCTGTCTTAAAACTGATTAAAGCGACCCAGGCACAGGGTGACGGACACGGATGGGCTATCGATAGCCTATCGAGAATCAATGGGCTGGAAGACTTGTCCAAAGAGAATTGGAATACCAGTGCAGGTGCGTTGTTTTTGCCAATCGATTTCAATGGTTCCCACTTCTTGGTCTTTTTTAGAAATGAAACCATCACTAAGGTAAAGTGGGCGGGTAATCCGGATGGCCAAACGCTCCAAGGAAAGAACTTAACAGGCGTCCAACTTCGCCCGAAGCGATCCTTTGATACATACAAGCAACTAGTCAAGGGAACCTGTCAGCCTTGGTCACGCCAGGAGCTGATCCAAGGTCAAGAATTATCTGCCTCTTTAGAAAACCAAGTTTTCTTGCAAGAACGACAGAATCTAATGATTGCCGAACTGAAGCACCGTGTCAAAAACATTTTGGCGTTAATTAGTTCTGTTGTTCACCAAACCAGTCGTTCTACGAAGTCTGTTGATCATTACGTTAAGATGTTAGACAAGCGCATTTCGGCCCTTGCCATGGCCCATGAACTAGTTACCGGGAGAGAGCTCACCTGGCCGAAATTTCAGGATTTGCTTGCACTAGAACTGCGTCCTTACTTAAACGAAAATACGACTTTTCCTCGAGTCACCGTCACCGGCCCGGAGGTCACCCTCAATTCAAGCTTTGTTCCCACCATGAGCCTAGTGCTTCATGAAATGGTTTCTAATGCGGTAAAGTATGGAGCACTATCGGTTCCCGATGGGCGGTTAGTGATTTGCTGGTTTGAGAGTCGCAATGGCCTCACATTACTCTGGAAGGAAATCAATGGCCCTGTTGTTCAGCAGCCTGAGAACAACAGAAGAGGCTTTGGAACAAAGTTAATTGAACGAGCCATTCCCTACGAATTTAGTGGGGAGGCAAACCTTATCTTTTCACCCTCAGGTATGGAAGTTATTTTTTGGCTGCCGCAAACATTAGTCCAATGGGCAACAACTCAATCATCTTCTGTGCCGAAATCTCCTGTACAGGAATCTCCTGTGTCGAAATCTCCGCCAAATGTGTCGAGAAAGCTAGAGAAAGAATTTTCTGTTCGACCTCAGGTGACCAAAGACGTAGACAAAGGCTCCGTTCTTCTCGTGGAAGACAATATGCTGATTACCATTGAAATGGAAAACCTACTGACACAGTACGGTTTCAGCACCGTCGATTCGGCGCCTACAGTAGCCCGCGCTATGCAGCTCTTAAATAACGACCCAGATCGATACCAATTCGGTCTATTAGATATTAATCTCAAAACAGAAACAAGTTTTGAGATCGCCTATCATCTAGCTCAAAACAACATACCTTTTGCCTTCCTTAGCGGGTATGATTCCAAACATGCCATCCCTGGGGATTTGAAAAATATTCCTCTCTTTAAAAAACCAGTCACTTTCGAGATACTTTCTACAAGGCTTCAGACGTTGGAGACCAAAAACAACTGTGGGAAAGCCCGAAAACTCGTTGATCAGTCCTGAGAACCTGTTCCCTCAGCACCCTGCGCAGGCATTCACCTAGTAGTACCTGCGGTCTTAGTCATGGTTTTCTGATGCAGAGTAGGTGACAATCTTTGAGTCAACTCAGTTGCCGATTTTAGTATGTTTTCCCGTCCAAAAAGGCATAGGTTTCGATTCGGACCAGGCGGCTAACCAAGGAACGCGTTTTTTCTTCGATGATGAGATCGCGCATGGAAAAGCCGAGGGGAATGCCGAGCAGCATCACCATGATGGTGCTCGCTGTGAGTCCTGTTTTGGCCCGGCGAACAGAGCCATAGTCCTGCCAGATAAAGACAATGCCGCTGCTGAGAACAATGCCGCCTAAGTTTGTGAGAAACAGCAGGGTGGAGCCTACCGTGACTGGTTGAGAGCCGAGGGCTAGGCCGATGCCGATAACGCTAAGGGGTGGGACGAGTGCGACTGCGATCGCAACTCCTGGCAGTGCATCCGCGATCTCTCTCCTTGTTTTGGCAAAAGAACCCGCTGCCCCAGCCGCTAGCCCAATTGCCAAGTCAATCAGCGTAGGCTGCGTGCGCTGCAAAAATTCTGGATTCATAGAGGTGATGCCCAAAAGCTCACAGATCAGATAGGCCGTTGCCACACACATCAGCGAGCCTGTGAGCACCGAAAGCCCAGCCTGCTTGAACAATCGCCGGTTGCCCATCGTAATGGCAAATGCCATTCCTAGAATTGGCCCCATCAGCGGTGCCACAATCATCGCACCAATAATGGCAGCAGTACTGCCCGCAAGCAGCCCGAGTGCGGCAATCACACCCGAGATAAACAGCATGATGTAATAGCTAGGCGAAGGATTGGATCCCTTCCAAAGGCTGCGATTGAGAAGCTTTAGCGGCAGCGGCTTTTCGTGCAGCCAATGCCACTCGCCCCCGTTAATCGACCATACGTGGCTGACTTTTCTCGCTGCTCCTATCACCACACGGTGCACGCTTTGGGGAAAGTAATACCGTACGAGCGCTAAAATGGGCCGTCTGAAAACAGCTTGGTCTTCTCTCCCTTCATTCAGAGTCTTTTTTGCAAGCTGCGTTTTTCCTTCATCGAGCTGCCTTTCATCGTGCGGCGTCTTAAACCCAGGCTGTTCTTCAGGATTGACTACAGACATCTGCTATCTACTCATTATTAGATCTTTTATTTTGACACAGGTGCACTGCTACCAACGCGTTTTGGATGGCCTTGATAGCCGTACTTTCACTTCAGCTAATGCTTAAATTTGTGTCGTATTTTCGCCAACTTACTATTTTTGTGGCACCCATACAGAGACCGACCCCGCATCGCAGCGGAAGTGAGCCCAGCCTTCTTCATTGGTGGTGACAGGGTCGCTGATGTGCTCAGTTAGATCAAAATAGGTTTTGTTGGCTTGGCCAACTTCCATCCACTTTTCACCGTCGTTGCCGTTGCTGATGACTACAGCCATTCCACCTGGAAATTCTTCTGTGCCGAGGCGAGTCCAGCCGAGAGTTCATTCCACAGGCTGCCGTCTGGTGCGTTGTACCAGTGGAAGAACTGCATCATTACGCCGTTAGGTGCAGACATGGCTTAACTTCCACGATAGTGGAGTAGAAGGTTGACACTGTTCCAATAGTCAGCCGAAAGTGATCTCTGGAGATGATTCCAAGGGCATATTTTTAACTTTTGCAAAGGAAAAGTTACAGCGAAACGCTTGATTCGACTGGTCGTCAAGTTTCCTGTTTGCGTTTGGTAGTACGATTTAAACCTGACGCTAAGAGCGCACTGTAAAATGGCTAATTTTCCGCCCCATAAGCCTAAGAACTTGTCTTTGGGGCCCCTTGAAACTGAAATCGTCGAAATTTTATGGCGGTTGGGGGAGACGTCGGCAACGGCTGTGCATCAGCAAATATTGGCTGATATCAATCGAGAGCTGACCTATTCTTCGGTATCGACAGTGCTAAAACGGCTAGAAAAGAAGGGCTGGGTAAGCTGTAGCCGAGCCAGTCGCGTTCATATTTGGCGAGCGATGGTGTCTCAGCAGCAGGCAACTATTTTGAAGGCGCAAGAGCAGCTGCATCGCTTTTTGGCAGTGGGCAGCCCCGAAATTGTGGCCGCTTTTGCCGATACGCTAGATGACAGTAGCCTGGCTCAAATCAACGAGATTGCGCAAAAAATTCAGGCCGTTCGTGACGCGAGAGACTTGCAGCCATGATGCATCTGCACATGATTGAGATCGCTTTGGTTGCGGCTGTACTCTGCCGTTTTTTGTATCGCTACCTGTATCACCAGGTGGGTGCAGGTCACTGCTGGCAAACGCGCTGGCATCTGGGCTTGACTGCTTTTGTGGTGCCGCCGCTGCTGCTGCTCGCGACGGCTGTGTCTATTTTGATGATGGGTGTAGGTGGGGCCTCTCCTGCCTGGGAAGGACCGCTGAGCTATGGGCTTTCTTTAGGGTTTGTGCTGGTAGGCTTGGGCCTGTGGCTGCATCTGAGCTGGCTCACGCGCAAAGCCCTGCGTGAGGTTCAGCGTAGTCCGAAAGCTTTGATAGAAACGCCGCAGGTGTGCTCAGTTGGTCGGGTGGTGAATGTCCCGACTGTATTTAGTGCGCAGGTGGGCGCGTGGTCGTCGGAGCTGGTAATTAGTACGGGCCTGCTAAACCATTTAGATGAAGAACATTTAGAGGCGGTGCTGGCTCATGAGATGGGCCATGCTCATTACCGAGATACGTTTTGGTTTTTTTGGCTAGGTGGCTTGCGACGGCTGACGGGGTGGCTGCCTTTTACTGAGTCGCTATGGCAAGAGCTGCTGCTGCTGCGAGAAGTGCGTGCCGATAAGTGGGCAGCTCATAAGGTAGATTCGCTGGTGCTAGCAGAGTCTTTGATGAGTGTGATTACTGCGCCGTTGATGTACTCGGAGGCCGTTTGTGCTGGATTTAGCTGTGAGGCTCCCCGTAGTCGGCTAGCACAGCGAATTGATGCACTACTGTTCGATGAGTCGGTGGGTGAAGCGGCGGACGGGTTTGTGAGCAGTCGGTGGGTGGTGTGCCAGAATGTGGCGATCGCACTTGCCCTCAGCCCGCTACTAACGATTCCTTTCCACCACTAGCACTACTGTTCTATCTTTTCGCTCTTTTCGTCCGGGTTCAATTGGCTCATATCGTGCCCTTCGTGTGTCATCTCCATGCTGGAAGGCCCTATAGCCATTATCCCCATAGACACAGCGCCTGCGGCCAGCACGCCCATAGAAACAAGCCCTGCTGAAAATACGCCCATCGAAATAACGCCGATAGACACGATGCCGTGGGAGATAATGCCGACGGAGAAGATGCCGTGAGACGTCACCCCGACTGCTATCACACCGTGCGCGCCTAGCCCAAAGGAGAACAGCTTTCTTTTCGATGGCTTATCGGATGATTTATCGGACACTTCAGGCGTCACAGTATCAAGAGACATACAACAACTCTAATGAACAATTTCTGACTGGTGTTTTGGAGACAGCTGGTACAGCTATAGTCTAAGGAGACTAGCCTATTCTTTTGACCTAGCGCAAATGACGTTAGGTCAATACTCGCGCGTAAAATAATGCCTAAGTAATGCTTGTTCTGTTCAATTGGAGAAGAGCCGTTAAAACATTTCTTTGGCATTGACTGAATGTCTTTTGACATTCTTGGATGCGGCAAACATTATCAGAGGTACTCACGACGCTTGAAAAAGATATGGTACCTAGTGATTTGCAACAAACAGTAGACGCCGCCCGACCGCTAACCGAAACGCCTCCCAATACCGCTCGAAACCGTTTCTACAGCAGCGTTTGGCGTTGGCATTTTTATGCAGGGCTTTTTGTAATTCCCTTTATGCTCATTTTGGCCGCAACAGGGATTATTTACTTGTTCAAGCCGCAGCTGGATGTGGCAATGTACCGCAATCTGTTGTTTGTACAGCCCGCAGCTGCTGATGTAGCACCGTTGCCCTATTCACAGCAGGTGCAGGCTGCTCAGAGTGTGTATCCAGATGCGACAGTAACGAAGTTTTTGCCGTCGCTGGCGGCTGAGCGAAGTGCGGAAGTGATTGTTGAAACTGCTGACGCTAAGAGTTTTGCAGTGTTTGTTGATCCTTATACGGGTGGCGTACTGGGTGAGCGTGATGAAGAGAGAAATCTTCAGGCGATCGCGCGCAAAATTCACGGCGATCTTCTCATTGGTGACTGGGGCGACTATATCATCGAGCTAGCTGCCTGCTGGGCTCTAGTGCTGCTGATATCAGGGGTATACCTATGGTTTCCCAGAAAGAGACTTGCACTTGCAGGAACGCTAATTCCCAGACTGTGGAGCAAAAATAAACGTATCTTTTGGCGTGACTTGCACGCTGTGCCTGGAGTCTACGGCACGCTGCTCATCGGCTTTTTGATTTTGACGGGGCTGCCTTGGACTGGTTTTTGGGGCGATACGTTTGCTCAGGTGTGGGGCCGCTTCCCAGCACAAATGTGGGACGACGTGCCTCAGTCTACCGTGGTAACCGGGACGCTAAATCAGCAGGGAGAACTCTTTGTCCCTTGGGCCGCTGAGCAAATGCCTATGTCGGTTTCTAGTTTGCCTTACCAAGCTTCGCTCGTGGCCGATCGAGATGAGGCCATGACTGACACATCTGCTGTGTTTGACCAGGTGGTTGCTCTTGCTATTCAAGAAGGTGCACCTGCTGGATTTAGCATTGCTTTTCCGCAAGAAGAGACCGGTGTGTATACGGTTTCAGCGTTTCCAAACGATCCTAAGCAAGAAGTGACGATGCATATGGACCAATACAGCGGCGAGCTGCTGGCGAGTGTTGGTTGGCAGGACTATGGTCTGGTGCCCAAAGCTGTTGAGTTAGGGATTTCTATTCATATGGGCAAATACTTTGGGATAGCCAATCAATTGCTCATGCTGTTTGCCGCGCTGGTCACGATGTTGTTGTCGGTTACCGGTGCGGTGATGTGGTGGCGACGACGGCCGCAGGGGAATGGCATTGTGGGTGCACCACCCATGCCGCCTTACGTACAGCACTGGAAAGTCCCGCTTGCTATTGTGGCTGTTTTGGGATTGCTCTTCCCACTGGTGGGGCTTTCTTTGGTCTTCGTGCTGCTGCTAGATTACTTTGTGCTATCGCGGTTTGCTTGGCTGAGACGCGTGTTTGGCTAAGGCTTCTTTTGTGGACGCGGTATGACTGACGCTGGACCGGTGATTCTCTCTGCTATTGGCGCACTTGGTTTCACCGGACTACTGTTGGCTTTGTCGTCTTATTCTGGTTTTGCACGCTTAGGCATTACTTGCTTTTATCGGCAGTGTGATAGTAAAGGTGGTGCCTTCTCCAGGCGTGGATTTTGCTGTGATTTGTCCCTGGTGCTTTTCTGTGATGATTTGGCGGGCGATCGCTAAACCCAGCCCAGTTCCTTGACCTACTGGCTTGGTTGTAAACAGGTGCTCAAATACTTTTTGCTGTACTTCTGGGCCCATTCCTATGCCATTGTCTCGAATTGTGATTTGTACCTGTGGAATCTTGGCCTGAGCGAGCAGCTGCGTTTTAATCTCAATAAACGCAGGACATTTTGCCGAAATTTCGCCTTCTTCTAACGCATCTATTGCATTGGCCAGCAAGTTCATAAACACTTGATTGAGCTGTCCGGCGTAGCATTCAATGGCAGGCAAGTCTGCGTAGTCTGTGCGAATGTCAATCGCGGGTCTATCGTCGTTTGCTTTGAGTCGATGCTTGAGAATAAGCAGCGTACTTTCTAGTCCATCGTGAATGTTGAAAGCGACCGGTCTATCGGTATCGGCCCGAGAGAAGGTGCGTAGGCTGTTACTAATAGAGGCGATTCGCTTTGCCCCTGATTTTATAGAGGCAATGAGCTTGGGTAAATCTTCTCGAATGTAGTCGAGATCAATCTCTTCTACTTTCTCTTCGATGGCTTCATTGGGCGCTGCATACTGCTCCTCGTAGAGATCGATCAGTGAGAAGAGATCGTTTACATAGTCTAAAGCGGGGCGGACGTTGCCTGCGATAAAGCCGACTGGGTTGTTGACTTCGTGAGCGACGCCGGATACCAAATTACCCAGGGCGGCCATTTTTTCGCTTTGCACCAGTTGGGTTTGGGCCGTTTGCAATTCTTCCAGTCCGGTTTGCAGCGCTAGCGTACGCTCTTGTACTTTTGTTTCTAGTACTTCGTTCATTTGCTGAAGGGTTAGCTCATTGCGCTTACGTTCTGTGATGTCGCGGAAGTACCAGACTCTGCCAAAGTGTTCCCCATCGGCTGAAATAGCCGGGGCAGAGTATCTGTCGCCATAGCGACCATCTTTGAGCAGTAGCTCGTCTTGGCTGCTTTCGGTAGGATGCGCGTAGAGGTGCTTAACTTTGTCTAAAAACTGGTCGGGATTAGCGGTTTGGCTCACCGCATGGCCCAGCATTTTGGCATCGTCACGGACGGCTGTTAGCTCTGGCGGTACGTTCCAGAAGTCGCAAAATTTTTGGTTGATAGAGAGAATCTGATTGTTTTCATCAACCACTAGAATGCCGTCCATAGAAGCTTCTCTCTGTGCGATCAGCAAGGCATGTGCCCGGTTTAGCTGATGGGCAATCTCGGGTAGCTGTGTGAAAACATCTTCGAGCTGAGAAATTTGCGATCGCAGTGAAGACAGAGAAGCCTGCTGCGCCAGTGTGGTTGGCTCGGCCTGAAGCTCGTCAACGGTGGCTGTGATTGAGCTCAACAGCTGTTGCCCGGATGCTTCAAACTGTGGCAACTGTTCTACTGCTAGGGCAGAATCTGCTTTCTCAGAAACGATGTAGGCATTAGTTGTGCTGGTAGCAACCGAAGTCGTCATAGGCTTTCTTCTGATTTTTTATACGCCTGACGAGACAAGTCTATCAAGCAAGTTTTCATGAAGTACTAACTATAATTTATGGTTCCCACGCAGTAGTAGACATCCAGAAACAGGTAAGTTATTTGACCGTTTGATCAGCGCGTACGATCACCGAATCCGGTAGCTCTACGCCCATACTGGCAGCGGCAGTAGGATTGATCGATAGCTTCAGGACTTTGACCGGTTCGATCGCAAGATCACTGGGTCTAGTGCCTTTGAGAACTTTGACAACCAGGGCTCCGGTTTGGCGACCAACGTCGTAGTGGTCAAAGCTAATGGTAGCGATCGCACCTTGTTCTATCGCTTTTACATTGTCTGCAAATACAGGCAGTTGATTGTCTTTCCCAACTTGTACGACAGCTTCTACGGAAGTTATTGTTTTGTCGGTAGGGACGTATATGGCATCGACGGTGCCTACTAGGCTGCGGGCAGCTTCTGTTATTTCGTTAGTGTTTAAGACTTTGATGGGTTCGATGATAATGCCTAACTCAGATGCATGGTTGGCGATTTGTCCTATGGTGTCAACCGGGTCATCTTCGCCTGCGCTGTAGATGACGCCTAGTGTCTGGACGCTGGGTAATATTTCCTGAACGAGTGCTAACTGTTGCTTGAGGGGCGGCGGACTGATAACGCCACTGACATTGCCACTGACATTGCCACTGACATTGCCGCTGGGCTTTTTGATGTCTTTTACGAGCTTGGCCTCGACTGGGTCGGCGACAGCTGAGAAGACAATGGGTGTGTTTTGCTCGGTGTCAACGACTGTTTTGGCGCTGTGAGATGCGATCGCTACAATGACATCCGGCTGTGCCCCTGCATATTTATTCGCAATGTGCGTTGCGGTAACTGGGCTTCCCTTTGCACTTTGCCACTCCCACCGCAGCGTGGTGCCTGCTTCGTAGCCAGCCGCGCTCAGCTCATCTTTTATGCCGTCGCGCACTGCGTTCAGCGCTGGGCGATCTACCATTTGGGTGACGGCCACAAAGGTCTCTTCTGCTGTGCCACCTACCGTCTGCGAACCGTTGCCACAGCTGACCAAAGCCATACACAGTCCGCCAAAGAAGCCGTATAGAGAGAGGGGCAAAAACCTAGTGTAGCTAGAAGAATTCATGGCTTCGAGAAAGGTAGGACTGGCTCACTATGGTAGTTAATTTCTCGCGCTGACACAGCGCACCGGTTTTATTTACGCGTGGGTGAAATCGTCGCAGCTGCCATGCCCAGTGCAATGTAGGTTCCGCCTACAACGTACTTCTGCCGTCGAAGGAACAGAGGGTTCTGAGTCAGCCACCGTCGCATCTTTCCGGCAATCAATGCATAGGTGCCATCTCCTGTTAGCCCTATACAGATGAAGACAATACTCAATACGGTTAACTGTTGCCAGACAGGCCCTTTGCTAGGGTCGATGAACTGAGGCAGAAATGCCAGACAAAAAACGGCGGCCTTTGGATTGAGCATATTAACGATGACGCCCTGGTAGTAGATTTTGGCCAAGGACTTAGATGCAATCGTATTTGCGAGTGCCAGTGTCTGATTCGACCGTATTTTTTGAATGCCTAGATACACAAGATATAAGGCGCCTGCATATTTAACCACTGAAAAGGCCGTCGCTGATGTCATCAAAAGCGCCGATAATCCTAAGCCTGCCGCTAAAAAATGAATCAGCATACCGGTTGAAATACCTAAGACAGACGCTAATCCAGCGCTACGTCCTTGGTCTAGACTACGCGTCACAATGTAAAGCGTTGCTGGGCCAGGCATCGCAACCAATAGTGCGCTAGCAATACTAAAAGAGATCAAAGTAGTGGTCTCGACAATCATTTGTGATTTGGCCGTTTCTGGCTCTTTGAAGGGGGCACTAGATATCAATAATTTTCGCTGGGCAACTTAAGGGTATCGCCAATGGACAGCTATGTGCCTTTGTGTTTTGGCGTACCGTTTGGTTTGTAAGCCACATCGATAGGCTACAGGGCATGAACGGTAGTTAGTGAGGAGTCGCCCAACGAAAATTCTTAGCTTCGGTATTTCAGTATGTTTTTTCGCTCCGCCATTGATGCTTGGTTTTATGTATTCGTATTGAGCTTTCCACTGCTTTTGGTGCGGCTGGCTGTCTTCCTATTATCGGATGCAAACTCAGCTGCGATCGCGATAGGACTCGTTGTGGTCGTGCCTCTGATCGTATTGCCTACCTGGCTGCTTTTTGGCACGTACTACCGGATAGATTCCACCTTTTTGCGGGTGCAATCTGGGCCGTTTACTTGCGCTGTTTCTCTAGAGCAAATTCATGAGGTAACGCCGGTTCGCTGTGCTGGCTGCGCACCAGCGCTGTCGCGCGATCGCCTCAAAATTATCTATGGCCGCTCTCAAAGCATTCTGGTATCTCCCCAGCGCAAAGCCGCCTTCCTCGAAGCGCTAGGCTACAGGCCCAGTGCTATTTTGCAAGCAAGCCGTCAGCGCCCAAACCCTTTTGCGCTAGGCGAGAACTATTAGCTAGCCACCCCCAACCGGTAGGGTCGTAGCATGCTACGACCCTACGACACGCCTAATCACCACCGTACTGAGCCTTTAGCTCGGCTACTCTATCGTCGTCTATTTTCTGAATAAGAACAGGCGGTACGTCAAAGGTTCGCCCTGCTTTTAGCAGGGTCAAATCAGTTGCGGCGCTCATGGTGCTGTTACGCTCGTCTTCTGTTAGCTGAAGTGCCTCGAACAGGCTTTCTACAGTGGTCGGAATGAAGGGCAGTGAAGCGACTGCATATAGCCGAATGAGGTTGATGCAGGTACGAATGACAACGGCGGCCTCATCTTTGTCCGTTTTGAATAGGCTCCAGGGTGCGCGAACGTCGATGTATTGGTTGCCCGCAGACCAGAGAGCGTTGAGGGTTTCGGTGGCCTTGCGGAATTCCATGTTGTTGAGGTGCGATCGCAGTTCCTCAATCATGACCTTGCACTTTTTCTCTAGCTCAGCTTCTGCCTCCCCCGGCTCCCCGCCAGCTGGCAGCTCATTGCCAAACCGCGACGCCGTAAACTTCAAAATGCGATTGATAAAGTTGCCAAAGTTATCCGCCAGCTCCTTATTCACCTTGGTCTGAAACTGCTCCCACGTAAAAGCCGAATCCGAAGACTCCGGTGCAGAGGCCATCAGCATGTAGCGCCAGTAGTCAGCCGGTGCAATCTCCAGTGCCTGATCCAAAAATACGCCGCGCTTAGAGCTAGTAGAAAACTTGCCGCCGTAGTAGTTCAGCCAGTTAAACCCTTTGATGTAGTTCGCCATTTTCCACGGCTCACGCGTACCCAAAATCGTCGCTGGCCACATGATGGTGTGAAACGGCAAATTGTCCTTCGCCATAAACTGCGTGTAGTTCACATTCTGTGCGTCGTACCACCAGCTTTTCCAGTCAGCGCCAGTACTCTCACCCCAAGCCTTCGTTGCCGAGACGTAGCCAATCGGTGCATCAAACCACACATAGAATACTTTGTCTTCAAAGCCTTCTTTTGGCACGGGCACGCCCCACTTTAGGTCGCGCGTAATTCCTCGGCTCTGCAATCCTTCGTCTAGCCATTTATAGGCGATAGACTTTGTCAGGTTTGGCCACTCAGTTTGCTTATCTACCCAGCTACGCACGTCATCGCTGAGCTGGTCTAGCTTGAGGAAGAGGTGCTTGCTCGTACGCACTTCTACATCGGTGCTTCCCGATATGGCTGAGCGAGGATTAATCAAATCCGTTGGGCTCAGCATTTTAGTGCAGTTTTCGCACTGGTCACCCCTCGCCCTGTCGTAGCCACAGTTTGGGCAGGTGCCTTCCACATAGCGATCGGGCAGAAATCGCTCATCTGCGATGGAATATACCTGGCTAGTTTCTCTCTCTTCAATAAAGCCCTGTTCGTCTAGCGCCTTGTAAAAATACTGGGTGAGTTCTTTTTGCTCTGTCGACGAGGTGCGACCAAAATAGTCAAAAGAAAGGCCAAACTTTTCGTAAATCTCTGCTTGCTTTTCGTACTGCCGTTTGCAGAATTCAGCCACATCTAGGTCATTTTCTAGCGCTGCAATCTCGGCGGGCGTGCCGTGCTCATCAGTCGCACAAATGTAGAGGACTTCTTCGCCTTCCTGGCGTAAGAACCGCGCGTACACATCTGCTGGCAGCATGGAGCCTACCAAGTTGCCAAGGTGCTTGATCCCGTTGATGTAAGGCAGAGCGCTGGTAATGAGATGTCGCATAGAAGTTGTGAAAAGAGCAAAGGTAGGAAGGCGTCAGGACTAGGCCTTGCCCATGGCTCTATCAACACTAGCGGTTTTGGGGTGTTTCTGACCAGTGAGTTAGCTTTCGTTATCAGTCGGTAAAGCAGATAGCCAGCTATCTAAGTCTTCTATATTTTGGAAGTTAAGGGTTCGGAGGGTTTTCCACTGCTCGGCGGATAAGGAGAGAAGCTTTTGCTTTTGTTTGGGTGCGATCACTCCCATCCGCTCTCTCAGCTGACTTAGCATCTCCGCCTTCTCCCCTTCAAAGCCCTCTGACGCTTCCAACCTTGTTAGCCATCTGTCCAACACATTAACGGTTTGAAAACTATCTATTTGTTCTCCTAATATCTCCACCTGATTGAACGTTAGACCTTCAATCTGATATCTAAGCGCGTTAGGTAACTGACCGATCTGACTAGTTAACAGCTTGGTCACTAATTTAATCTGACTTTGACGGCCTCGCTCAAGTCCTTGCTCAAGTCCTTGCTCAAGTCCCTGCTCAAGTCCCTGCTCAATGCCTTCTCTCATCCAACTGGTTACGATTTTCATAACTTCACCTTTTACTACAGTCGGTTCTACCTGTTGTATCTCAGATTCGAATTGTGTTACCTCATCAGGCGACAAATCTAGGTAGGTATCGATAAAGCCAGAAATCAGCTGCATCCTGGCTGGGTCTAGATTTAGTGTAACGAGTAGACGCAGACATTCAGCTTTTACCTTGGGTCTATCTGCGGGCACAATTTTCATCTTGGCCATGAGTGCCGCTGCCACAGGGTTTGGCTGAGCAAGAAAATCTCGCCAGTTGAACCGATTGAGCTGAATGACTCTGTAGTTAAACTGAAGGACCGAAAAGTCGGGGAAGTCTATTTTGAACTCGCTCTTTGCAGCCTTTTGAGGCTTGTCGTATGAGAATATGACGATGGGATAGACCGGATAGTCGTACTTTTCGTACAGACGAGCAAAGTAAGAGAATATGCGCTTCCCAAAGGCTGTCTGGTTGCTTGCCTGGTTCTCTATGTGGATGAGAAAGAAAGATGGTTTGCCTTTGAACTGTACCTGAGCTAGCAAATCAGTCTCGTACTTCTCTCCAGCAGTGACGTCGGTAAAAACTTCTTTATCCAAGAAGGTAATGGACTCGGAATCTAGATAAGCCATCATTTCTGGCAGAAATAGCTCAATGAACTCCACTAGAAACGTGGAGAGTAGCTCTTTGAACAGACGGTCGTGGTCGATCATTTAGGAGGCTTTCTTGGTAGGCACTCGAAAGGGAACCAGTTTGCTACTCGCTTTTTGGTCTGCGGGTGGCTGGGTGCTAGTTTGTGCGATCCTCCCTAACTCCTGCGGAGACGCTGCGCGAAGGAGGGGCGTTGCCATCGCTAGCGGCACGTTCCCATCAACGACAACCGTCTGCGGCTCTAGCAATGACTCATAGCCGTCTCGATGGGTGCCTAGTAGCTTGTCCCAAAAGGTGAAGTACAGGCCGTAGTGCACGTTGTATTTGCGATGGTGAAACCAATGGTGCATGGGGCCGATCAGCCAGCTACCCAGCCACCGGCCTAGCGCAGAGTCTTTGAACATGCGGAGGCTGAAGTGGTGGATGAGTGCGCCTAGGCTCATGACCAGTACCACCGCGCAAAGAACGGAGATGTGCATAGGAATGAGGCAAACAGCCACCATTAAGTAGAGGGCTTGCAGAAGCGCCTCTCCTGGATCGAAGGAGAAAGCTGTCCAGGGTGTGGGGTTATTGGACTGGTGGTGACCCTTGTGCAGCCAGCGGTAGCACTTAGGATGGTGGGCTAGGCGATGGGTGAAGTAGAAGTAGGTGTCTTGTAGGAAGATGACCAGGCAAAGGCTGAAGGCGACGTACCAAAGGCTGTATTCGGTCGGGTCTAGGTATAGCCGGGTGTAGCCTAGGGTGTAGGCCGTTGTCATGATAGAGGCGCAGATAGCAAAAATCGCTGAGGACCACAGTGAGAGCGTCACGTCGTGGCGGATGGCGGCCCAGATTTTACCAATGGATCTTTTTTCTATGAGTTGTTTGGTGGCAATCGGCTGGACTTTGGTGCCGCGCCTTAGGAAAAAGAGAACGTAGAGACTGCCAGATATGGCGATGTAACCTAGGGCGGTCACGATAAAAAATATTAAACCGTGCCACCACAAGTCCCAGCACGTTTCCCAGTAAGGCTCTCGAACCAGCGAAGAAAAATCCAAAATCTGCTCTGTATCAATAAGTACGTTTTCGTCTATAGAAGTTTACGGGTTGCCCTGCGCACTCAAAAGTTTTGCTAGGGCTTATTTAACGATGCCGTCACAAAAAGATCCATTTGTTAAGAAATCGAGGACTCAGGGAGGAGAGCGGCTCTCATAGTGTTCAGACAAAACAAAAACATGGAACTCCTATTCCTACTGGACTTCACCAGGATTTCGGCACAATCGCAGCTCACTAGCCTGAAAGAAAATAAAAAGTAATGTTACAAAATTGCCTTTATATGAAAAAGTGTTGCGAATACGTGATCTCGTTGTTAGCGTGTGCATGTCGATTCAAAAACATTGAGTAAGACGCGCTGATGAAGGGAAACATTTGCCCTGATGTTGGTCCTGGGTGATGCGCTGATAGTGTCCTTACTCTTTTTCAGAGTGTATTTTTCAAGAGGTCTGCTGACTATGAAAACTTTTCTACATAGCCGACTGGTCAAAGGGTTTGGTGGTGGCTTGGTGAACTGCGCATCGGCGATGCAGCACCTATGTATGAGGGTCGCCGTTGCGCTTTCTCTCAAGCTTTGTATGTTTACAGCTCGCGTGTTGCTAGGTTCTTCTGCTCGCAGCCGCGCTGAGCAGGCGTTTTAGACGCTTCTGATAGTTTTCTCAATTTCATTAGCTTGTTTGAGCCTGCGACATCGCGTGATAAGTCGCGGCTTTAGTCTGTGCGCGTTTTGTCTGTAGATGTTCGCCACATAGCTAATCGTGAAAAAAATTAAGAGGTCTTTTCCGATGAATATCGAAGGAAAGATCGCTCTGATCACTGGTGCCTCTAGAGGTATTGGCCGAGCGATGGCGAAGCCCTTCCGCAGGAAGATCGCATATGAACTTGCCCATCAGGGCATTCGCCGACTCATTTTGATTGCCCGCAGCGCTCATCATTTGCATCAGCTTGCAGATGACGTTCGCCGACTGGGTGTAGAAGCCGTGCCCATTGCACTTGACTTAACTATTCCTAAACAGGTAAGCGTGGTGATGGCTAGGGTGTGGCGTGACTATGGCGATATTGATTTGCTCATCAACTGTGCTGGCGTAGCTTACCAAACGCCGTTTTTGCGGTCTCGCGCTAGCCAGGTGCAAACTGAAATGTCGACCAATATGATGGGTATGTATACCGTGACCGGCCCAATTGCCCGGCGGATGGTGTCACGGCGCAATGGCACGATTGTGAATGTGTCTAGCCTGATGGGTAAAGTGGCCGCACCGACGATGGCGACTTACTCGGCAACAAAGTTTGCGATTGTAGGCTTTACCCGCGCCCTGCGAATGGAGCTAGCGCCGCACAATGTGAAGGTGATGACGCTATTGCCTTCGCTGACGAATACGGATATTGCGCGAGATATGCAGAAGTTTCGTGGGGTCATTCCCATGAGCGCTGAGCAGGTGGCACAGGCCTTTGTGCGGGGGCTGAGTCGGGATGCTTCGGAGGTGCTAGTCGGTTGGCAGTCGCACTTGGCGGTATGGTGCGATCGCCTTTCGCCTTGGCTACTAGAGAGAATTTTGCAGGTCACTGCGCCACGATCTGTTGCAGGCGGCGTGTAAGCGGGTGATGGGTAGATCGTGCGCTCAAAAGCTTGGTACGCTGGAGTCTCAAAACTTTAGCGACTTCCTTTTCCCATGACGACTCAAGATATTTCCACCTCGAAACCCAGTGATGAGGTGCTGTATGGCGAACGTGCGATCGCTGAAGGCGAACTCATCACTTTCCCCAATCCCCGTCCGGGTCGGCGATACACTATCGACATCACACTCCCCGAATTCACCTGTAAATGCCCTTTCTCCGGCTATCCAGATTTTGCCACTATCCACATTCACTATGTGCCCGATGAGAGAGTAGTAGAACTCAAAGCGATCAAGCTGTATATCAACAGCTATCGTGATACAAACATCTCTCACGAAGAGTCGATTAATCAAATCATGGATGACTTTGTTGCTGCTTGCGATCCGCTAAAGGTGACCATAAAAGGAGACTTCTTGCCGCGAGGTAATGTACATACCGTCATTGAGGTCTCTCACGAGAAATCAGCCACAGTTTAGGGTGTCTACGGCATCAAATCTTGCAGCGTTAGCGTGAGGTTGGGAAAAACAGCAGAAGAAACAGGATCTAGCAACCGGTACTGCGTTTGTTGATAGTTGCCTGTTTGAAGTTGACAGATTGTTAGCGTGGGTTGTTTTGGGCTTCCAATAAAATTGAGTCCACCTAGCCCTCTATAGTCAACGATCCAATATTCAGATACGCCCAGGAAGTAATATTCTTCTATCTTCCTGGCATAGTCATCTTGCCAGTTGCTACTCACAACTTCTGCCACTGCAACAATTGCTTGCCCGGAGCAGATAATGGGTTCTCTTTCCCAAAGAGGTTCGTTAGAGAGTTTGCTTTTATCCAGCAAGATGACATCTGGCCGGAGTGCAGTGGCCTCTGCGGCTGGCGGCTGAATTAGGCAGTTTTTGGGAAGGGTCCATGGTTTTTGCTGGCTTAGCGTTGCAGAAAACCAATGGCCTGCGAGCTGACCTGATACGGATTCGTGTGGACCTGTAGGTTCCAAGTTTCGCAACTCTCCATCAATCAGTTCGTAGCGAGGATCCTCTCCATACTGCGCCACGAAAGCCTCTGTTGTCAGGGTTTTAGCTGGTGTATAGACCATTGTGCTCAACGTGCTCAATCAGCGGAGGCTCTCAGCTCCAGATACTTTCCATTATATGACTTGCACCATTCAAAAGTAGGTTTTTTACTTTTGCTGTTATGTAAGTATTGTAATTTGCCTGCGTAATGACTACCTTTAGCTAGATGCACTGGTGTAGAAGCGGAGTGCAAAGCTCCAGAACCATTTGGACATTTGAAAAAGAGCGATCGCAAGCACTGCCGAACCCAGCAGCCAAGCGGGCTCGCTGCGGCCAATCATGGTCTGCGCTGGAACCGTCGTCAAAAAGGCGACGGGTACAACAAACGTAAAAAATATACGATAAACCGCCGGATAGCCCTCAATCGGGAACCGACCGGCTTCGAGCAGCGATCGCAACACCTCTGTCACGTTGTAGATTTTGACAAACCAAATACTCGTCGCCGCGAGAATAAACCACAGACTGTAAAGGCTAACAATCCCTAAGGCCAAAGGCGGCAGCAGTGCCAAATAATCCACCGCTGTAAGCCCGATATGCCCACCCGCATAAAAGACAATCACCGCGCCAAATATTAAATCTGGCAGCCCCCACGGCGATACCGTATGCGCCGATAGCCAAAACTGAGAACTGATCGGCTTTAGCAATACAAAGTCCAGCGTGCCTTCTTGTACATAGCCCACAATTTTATTGAGATTGGGCACTAGGAACGTCGCTGCAATGCCCTGCAACATGGTGAAGATGCCTAATACCAGCAGCGCTTCATCCCAAGACCATCCGGGGAATGCATAGTCAGTTCTGTAGAATAAAAAGAGGCCAAACAGACTGCCTGCGAGTCCGCCTAAGCTAGTAATAAGGGCTACGACGAAATTGATTCGGTACTCTAGCTCAGCTGCGATCGCAACCTGCCAAAACAACTTCAGCACCTTCACATACCGTGCTAGTTTCACCCTTTACCTACCATGCCTTGAACGGTACGTCTTCGCTGCTGCTTTTTCCAGCTTTATACTACCGCGCACTCAGCTGAACTGCCCAAGCCTAATTCATGCATGAAACAGTCGCCTAATAGTCGAACCTTCCTAAAGCCTTGCGGACGAATCTGTACATCCATTAGATGTGTGGGCTTTGAGATACATAGGCTTCTGTTTCAGACAGAAGTACACTACAGATAGAGGGAAAAGTCAACCGGAAGAGTGCTGAAAGTTTACAAATCGATAGTTAGGGTTATATGTCGGTCCGTAGAGATCGCTATGCCTTTTTAGAGGTTACCTGTCCGGGCGTCAGATACACATTCAGCTTTTCCTGCAAACGTTGACGAGCCCTAGCGATGCGCGACTTAACGGTTCCTAGGGAAACGCCCGTAATGTTAGCAATTTCTTCGTAAGACAATCCTTGAAGCTCGCGCATTGCGATGGTTTTTTGAAAGACTTCTGGCAGTTCTGCCATGGCCGCCTTCAAGTAGTCGTGAAACTCTTGCGTCATCATGGTGTCCGCCGGGGTGGGTTCATCAGAAGGTAATTCCCATTCGTACTGGCCATCAGCAGAATGACGTGGCGCATCTAGTGACACTGAGCCTTTGAACCGCTTGCGTTTGCGCAGCTCATCGTAAAAGAGATTAGTGGTGATTCGGCCCAGCCAGCTCTTGAACTTAGCGGGTTCCTTTAATCGGTGAATGCTGCGGTAAACCCGAATCCAAATTTCCTGCGCTAAGTCGGCCCTGTCTGACCAATCCGATGCCAGGTGATAGAGCAATTTATCGACGTAGCGCTGGTATCGATTCACCAATTCTTCAAAGGCGGCTCGGTCTCTGTACGCCTGGTTTTGACAACGTAAGACCAGTGCATTATTCGGCAGTTCGTGAAGTGGTATTTCAACTTCGCTCAGGCTACTTTTCTCTAGGGATGCAGCGGTGGCTACCGTTGCTGCGTCCGAGAAGGCTGTAGGCGATGGAGCTGTTTCTGATAGAGCTGTGAGTGATCCTGCGGTTGTCTGTTGCTTTGTCCGTGTTCTGGTAGGTGCTTTATCCAAAGTTTTGGAGGCGATTTGTGAGGGTACTAGCCGCAAAACTTTGCGGCTAGATACAGGTTCTCTTAAGGGAGATAAGCTACTCATTAGTTCTTAAAATCCAACTCTGAAGGTCTCTGCACACTGCTTTGGTAGTTGTCAGGTAACTGCAAAAATTTACTGAGTAAATTACTGATACCCTATGTACTGATTCGGTAAACACGGAGTGCAAAAGAGTAAGTAATTATTACTAGATCTCGCTTCCGTCTGTGGTAAACATAGTAAACATTACGGAGACGGTACATCAGCTAAATAGCCTAATCTTCGTCTTACGCTTACTGAGTTGTTAAAAGCGTATGATTGTGTAGGAAGGTAAAAATGGCGAAAAAAGCAGGAAAAAGACCGTTATGCTAGGCTCTTTTGAAGTGGAGGCAGTGAATCCCTACTTGAAGCTTACGTATTTGCATAAAGGTGTATGTGATATAAGTGTCAATTTACTGCGTCTATGTAACATGTGCCTATGCCCCCATGCCTGAGTAATGTTTTAGACCTGATTTCCAGAGCAGTCGATTGATGATGATTGCGATCGCACCCCAAATGAACATCGTTATGAGCCCTCTACTGAGATCCACCGGTAGCCCAATTAGCAAGCTCGCCGGAAAATAAATGAGATAGGGAAACGGCGTCCACAGTGCAAACTCGCGCACAGCCTCTGGAAAAAGTTCTAGCGGCGCAATCATCCCCGATAAAAAGGTATAGAACAGAAACCAAAACTGCTGAATTGCGGTGGCGCGCTCTACCCAAAAAGCCAGCATGGCAAAGGTGTACTGAATCGCGAAGCGTAGGCAAAACGACAGAATCAGCGTCAGCGAGCCCCAAAAGCAGGCATAGGGTGTCGGCTGCCAAATCGCTTCTGGGTACAGCAGGCAGAATAAGCCCACCAGCAGCAAAATGAAAGGTATCCGGGTAAATCGCTCAGCCACATGGCCAAAGAAATGACGCCATACCGGATCAATTGGCTGCAACAGCAGCGGTGATAGCTTGCCCTGCACGACCTCTTTTTCAAAGTCCCAAATCACCCAGACCACGGTGAGCTGCCGCACTAAAAACACACCGAGAAAGTAGCGGGCGAATTCTGCTGGGGTAAAGCCTAGGTCACTCGACTGGGCGGCTTGGTTCCAAAGACCGAGGAAGATGAGCGGAAAGCTACCGGAGAGCACCCAAAAAATTAGCTCGGCGCGGTATTCCACCATATATGCGTAGTAAACGCTGATGAGGGTGCGGGCGATGCGAAGGGGGGCTTTCATGTTTTTCCGGCTGCAAATACTTTCGCAATAACGTCTTCTATCGGCGGTTCAGCAATTGATAAATCTTGAATTTTAAGGGTGTTGAGAAGGTTGGAGACCATCTGTGTGAGGTCGTCTGCGGGCACTAAAAAGGTCGCTTTGCAGCCCTCTAGCGTTTGTAGAGTGCCGTAGGTAAGCAGCTGATCTTTTGTGACCGCTTGCGTACTGTCGAACTCAATGGAAACTTCGCGGTAAGGGGCGAAGCGTTCTAGTAAGCCGTCTAGTAGGCCGTCGTAGATGAGGCTGCCCTGATGGATAACGAGAACGCGATCGCACAACGCCGTAATATCGGCCATATAGTGGCTAGTGAGCAGTATGGTAGCGCCGTAGCGCTGGTTGTATTCCTGCAGAAACTGGCGAACGGCGGTCTGGGCATTGACATCTAGGCCCAGAGTAGGCTCATCGAGAAAGAGAACCTGTGGGCGGTGGAGTAGGGCCGCGAGCATTTCGGCCTTCATGCGTTCGCCGAGAGAGAGCTTACGAACGGGTTGCTTCAGCTGTGTCTGGATGGAGAGCATTTCAGCCAGTTCGCCGACGCGCTGCCGAAATTCGCGCTCCTCTATGCCGTAGACGGCGGCGTTGATTCGCAGGGAGTCAAGGGCTGGCAAGTCCCAGATGAGCTGCTGCTTTTGGCCCATGACGAGGGTGATTTGCTGTAGAAACTGAGGGCGGCGGGCAAAGGGTTCGTGGCCCGAGATGCGAACGCTGCCGCTAGAAGGATGAATGAGTCCCGTGAGCATCTTCAGCGTAGTGGTTTTACCTGCGCCATTTGGCCCTAAAAAACCGACGATTTCCCCAGGCTCAATGCTAAAAGAAACTTGCTTGACGGCTTCAATATTGCGGTAGGTGCGGCGGAAGAAATGCTGAAGTGTGCCTTTCATGCCCGGTTCTTTGACGGCGACCGGGTAAACTTTCCCTAGATTTTGGACGTCGATAATGGGCATATTTTGCGAGTCTATCTTTGGGGCTAATTTTTTGAAGCTATCTTTTGGAGGGCCAAAGCTATAGTACATAAGAAAGAAGTGACGATTTTGGTGAATAAGCACCCACAGCCCAACTTTCATGGATGTAGCAGAGATTGATTTACAGCGGATTCGTCAGGTGATTAGCCAGCAGATTGAGGCGTTTCGAGACGGTGATGCGATCGCCGCTTTTATCCACGCGGCTCCTGGCATTCAGCAGCAGTTTGGCACGGCTGAAAAATTTGCTGCGATGGTAGAAGTCGCTTACCCTTCTGTGTATCGTCCTCGTTCTGTCGTCTTTGAGTTGTTGCACCAAGTTGAAGGGTTGCCTGCTCAGCAGGTGATGCTGCTAGATCAATCAGGGAAGCTGATTCGAGCGACCTACATGATGCAGCGGCAGGCGAATGGTGAGTGGAAGATTGCCGGTTGCTATTTGACACCAATAGGCTATGAAGAATAATGCTCGTAGAAATGGCCTATCAAGTAGAGAGAGCCGCAGAAGACAACCGGTTGAGTTTGTACGGCAGCGGTAAGGGCTTGGCCTAAGTCTGGATGGCGTTGGATGTGGAGGTTTGGGCAGCGCTGGTGTGCGATCGCGGCCAAATCACTCGGCTCAGCGCTGAGATGACCGGGTACAGGAACTAAGTGCAGTGTGTCGTAAGGTCTTAGCAGAGCTTGAAATACTTCGGCGTGGTCTTTGGTGGTGAGCATTCCCATGAGCCACGTGATACTTCGATCCGGTTCAGCGCGATCGAGGTATGTGCGCAGCGCCTTGGCGGCGTCGGGATTGTGCGCGCCGTCAATGAGGAGAGCGTGACCCTGCCACTGCGCTTTTTGTAATCTGCCGGGCCAACGGACGGTGGCCATTCCTTCGGTGATGGCGGTGTCTGGGATGGTCCAGCCTTGAGTGCGGAGGGATTGGATGGTGGCGATCGCGCAGGCCGAGTTTATGCGCTGATGATTGCCCAGCAAGGTTTGCGGATACTCAATGCCGTCGTAGCTGAGAGTTGTGATGCCAGCGGTTTGGCTGATTTCGGTTGCAGGGGTTACCCAGGTGAGAGGGGCTTGCAGCTCAGTGGCTCGGTGGGTGACGACGTTGGTTGCTTCTAAGGGGAGAGGGCCTGCGATCGCTGAAACACCCGCTTTGAGAATACCTGCCTTCTCGCCTGCAATTTCCGCTAGAGTGCTGCCCAATCGCTGCCAGTGGTCACGGCTAATGGACACAATTACAGTTGCTAATGGTGAATCGCACACGTTAGTGGCGTCTAGTCTGCCACCGAGGCCCACTTCTACAACGGCAATGTCGACGCTTTGGGTTGCAAAATACTGCCAAGCGGCAGCGGTAAAGACTTCAAACTGTGTGGGAATAGGCTCGTCTGCTGATATAGCTTCTTCTACATCGTCCAGGTTAGCTTGCAGATTTTCCCAGCTAATCGGTTCGCCGTCTATACAAATACGCTCGGTCCAATTGACCAAGTGAGGAGACGTGTAGCGACCCGTGCGGTAACCAGCAGCCGTGAGAATAGCCGAAAGATAGGCACAAACAGAGCCCTTGCCATTGGTCCCCGCGATGTGAATAATCGGGACGCGCTGATGCGGGTTACCAAGATTGACAAGGACTGCTTGAATGCGCTCTAGTCCGAGATCGACACCGAATCTGGCATAGGATTGGAGGCGATTTTCTACGGCGCTTCGCAGGGGAGAAGGCAAAAGGGAAGAAGGCAAAACGTTATAGGCTCGGTGAATTCTTCTGCTTGAGCCATTCAGTCAGCTCATCAATGCTTGTAAAACCTCTCGACTCCAAAGCGAGTTGATCCATTTGCTCAATGGAAAGCTGCTTCATTTGCTCAGTCGTTTCTACAGAAATTCCCCCGACTTGAGCTGTTAATAGAACATGAAGTAGTTCGAGCTTTCCTTCGAGCTTTCCTCTAGCTTCGCCTCTAGCTTCACCCATCCGTTCAATTGTAGAAATGTACGGCATGTTCTTTTCTCGTTCGTAGGTTTCTAAGTCTGCTCTAAAGACCTCTTCTAACGCTGGCGGTAGTGTCATTACCCAGTCGATGAAGCGGTATAGGTCAATAACTTCCTGTTTGCTGTATCCTCGCTCGTACAGCACCACGGTTAAATTATACTTCCGTTGCTGTCGCCGCTGCTGGCTGGCTTTACCTTTGGTTGCCTGCGCTGCCAAGTGAGCCCGTACAACAATGGCAAATGGGTTATTACTCGTTTCTAGCAATTCCGACCACTGTGCTCCTGGCTGTCTATAGTCCACCAGCTTTGCTATCTGAAATGAGAAGTCGTGCCGAGACCCTAGGGCTGCTAGCTGGAAAGACTGTGGTCGCCAGTAGCGGTCGGTATCACCTAGAACCGCAAAGCTAGCTACTGGTCGCCGGAATTTATCGAACAGCCGAGTTGAGTAGATGTAGATCCGTTCGTTGAAGTCTTTTTCCTTTTGGTTTTGAATTTCAATGTGTAGTAGAAGCCAGTTTTCCTCTCCACTGTGTAGATACACCTTGACTAGGCGATCGACGATTCGCTTCCCGGTTTCGGACTCTCGTGTTACCTGCTGAAGTTCGTTGTCAAGAAAGTCAAATCCCCGACGCCAATCAATTGCACAATTGGCGTCGGGGAAGAAGAAGGTCATAAACTGCGGAAAGTAGCAGTCTAAAATCTGTTTCCAAGGAGTATCTAGAGGGGTGCTCATAGGTTTACCTCTCCAGTGTTTTTGTCTTCGTGGAACAGGTTATTGAAATGAGCGATCTATACCGCCTCTAAGTTCTTCTCGCCTGTACGGATACGGACGATCTCATCAACGGGGCTGATGAATATTTTGCCGTCGCCGATTTCGCCGGTGCGGGCAGATTCAATAATTTTGCTGACCACCATGTCAACTTGGGTGTCTTCTACCACGATTTCGAGCTTGAGCTTTTGCAAAAACTCAACCGTGTATTCAGACCCTCGGTAGCGCTCTGTTTGCCCCTTTTGTCGACCAAAACCGCGAACTTCCGAAACAGTCATCCCAACGATGCCAGCATTCACAAGTGCAATTTTTACCTCGTCTAGTTTAAAAGGACGGATAATCGCTTCAATTCTTTTCATAATTTCAGTACTGTTCTCCCAATGTTAGGCCGACTTAACGAGTAGCTCGTTCGATTGCACGAGCCAGATAAAATACTGTCCGGCACTGCGACTGCTTATTACAATAAGAGATTTTAGCGATCGTTTAGCAAAGGCTTCATGATTAGGAACCCTGCACCAAAGGCAGTCACCACAATCAAAATAATGGAAAGCGCCAGCCAAATGCCACTAATTTCTTTGTCTTCAGAGGCATTCAGGGCCGATTTTCGATATTCACCACTTTGCTCGGTAAATAGCTTGGGCAAGGGTTTTGAAGCGGGCACCATGTTTGCGCGCTGCTGACGAGCGGGCGCTGCTGAGCGCGGGGCTGACTGCGCTACTGGCTTAGCACCTTTTCGTTTGGGTGCGGGTGCACGCTCCGGGCTTTTTACCTGAGAAGGTGCGGTTTGAATAGGCCTGGGGATTCTCTTTTGTGAGGGTGTTTGTAAGACTGGGTGTGGGGCTGGCTGAGGAACAGGTTGCGGGTGAGGTGCTTGCTGTATTGCTTGTTCCGGTAGTGGTTCTGCGGTGACCACTTTTCGAGCTTCGCCCTGCGCTCTGACCAGCTTGGCGAGGGTATCGGGTGCAATGGCTGCTGGGAATTCCTCTTGAGCGGTTTGCCTCGCGACGCCTGCGAACTGTCCTAGGTTGAGCGTGGCTTGGACAACGTTATGAATTTCTTGCTTTAGTCGTTGATTTTGATCTAGCAGCTGCTGGTTGCGACTGTTAAGAGAATCAATGACTGCTTTGTTAGCCCGTAGTTCAGCGGCCAACTCCCGGTACACCGACATCGGTACAGAAGGTGCGTAGCGCTTCGGCGCTGATTGAATCGGATTGACAGGATGAGAAGGCTTCATAGGGAGTGTTAGCGTATGGGCTTTTTCTAAGCTACGTGGACCAAGATACAGAAGGCCCAGATGCGGGCATTTACAACAGACAGACAACAGAAGAACTGAGGTAGCTTTACTACCCAGCCGCTATAAGTAGTCAAATTAGAGCAACGTAAGTAACATTCGTCAAGCTACCTTGAATAAAAAAGTGTGATGAATGTATCAAATTAGTTAGTTATAACTGACAGCTTATTTGTACCCTATTTCGGTCGGGATCTTATTGTCGGGAGTAATTTTTTTGATTAATGCTTGATTTCTATTCGAGTTAGAAGGTCTGTATCCACTGTGCGGCCAGGAGTGCAGCCTGTGTGCGATCGCGCAAATCCAGCTGGCTCAGCACGCTAGTCACATAGTTTTTCACCGTTCCTTCAGACAAAAACAGCTGCTGTGCAATCTCTTTATTGCTGGCACCCTGACCAATTAATGTCAGCACTTCCCTTTCTCTAGGGGTGAGTGCTTGAATCTTTGGCGGTAGAGTAGATAACTCCGTCGATGGGCTTTGGCTAGATGAGTGGGTTCCCCCTTTGGCGGTATGTGCCATCATCTTTTGCACGATTCCTGGGCCAAACTGGCTGTAGCCCTTTGCCACTGCACGAATAGAGCTAGCGAGTTCTTCGGAAGGGGTGTCTTTGAGCAGGTAGCCCTGTGCGCCTGCATTCATAGACTGGGTGATGAGTTCATCGTCGTCGAAGGTGGTGAGTACCAAGACTTTGATGGTGGGGTATTTTTGAGCGATCGCGCTTGTAGCCGCGACCCCATCCATGACAGGCATCCGCATGTCCATCAGAGCGATGTCTGGCAGCTGCTCGGTGGATTGCTGTGCTAGCCAGTCCATTGCGATCTGGCCATTCTCAGCTTCGCTCATAATATTGAGGTCGGCTTCAAGCGAGAGCAGGGCGCTCAGGCCTTCGCGGATCAGCTGTTGGTCTTCGACCAGAAGGATTTTGATCATGGGGATTTTGGTCGTTATTTGGTCGTTATAAATGTCTGTCTTTTCTCTATCTTTTTTGGATGGGTAGGCTCACCTGTACGCTGGTGCCGTGGGTTGCTTTTTGGGTGGAGCTATTGACTGTGAAGGTACCGCTGACGGATTCGGCTCTGTCGCGCATACTCTGTAATCCAAACCCTGACTTTGTTTGTTCCACGTCGAACCCTTGCCCATTGTCCTCTAGGTTCAGCGTCACAATAGCGGCAGAGCTGGTGAGCTGTAGTCTTACTTGCTGGGCCCTAGCATGTTTCACGATGTTGGTAAGCCCTTCTTGCACAATTCTATAGAGCAAAATCTTGAGATTGTTTGGCAGAGGGGCAGAAAGCGTTATTTGCTGGGAGATGTTGATTTGATTGGTGGGATTGGACTGAATGTTTGCAATCAGGTGAGCGATCGCACTTTCTAGCGTCTCCCCGGCTAACGGATCTTGCCGGAGCGCCGCAACCGATTCCCTGACCTCTTGCAAAGACTGCGTACCCAATCTTTTGGCATTACCCAAAAAATGCTGCGCTTTGGCGGGGTCTTTTTCCCATAGCTTCACAGCGCTTTCCAGCTGAATATTGAGCGCGGTCAGGGAATGACCCAAAGCGTCGTGAATGTCACGAGCAATGCGGCTGCGCTCCTGGTCCATTGCGAGCTTTTCAATTTCTTGCGCGGAGGTCCTGAGGGTGTGGTTGGCCCTTTGCAGCCGCTGCTGACTCTGGCGTTCGGTGAGTAGCGCGTTGATGAGTAGCACCACGAGCAGTAGAGAAAGGCCAAAGAGAATAGCGAAGTTGAGCTGGAGGCCCATGACCAGGCTTTGCAGGCGATCGCGCGCGTCGGGTGGGAGCCTGCGACCGATACGAGTGAGCGTTTGCAGCCGAAAGAGTAGACTGCCAATAAATAGTGCAAAGGCACTACCTGTCAGCACCAGTCTTCCGGTGAGGTTGTACATCAGGCAGCCCCGAATCACCAGGATTAAATACAAAAAGGGGAAGGTTCGCCCATCGCTAAGCACAGTGGCTGATGGCACCAGTACTAGCAGAAATTGACCTAGCGTATGCCCTAGCTTCGGCAGTGTTTTTGCCGGTAGGTACAAGCCTATCAACCCAAATAAAACCAATGCCGTAATCGCTAAAAGCGGATTGTGATGCCAGCTGGGAGGTCCGTGAAGCAAAGCATCGCTCAGCGCATCTCTGGCTGGACCGCTTCCGGGCTCTCTGAACTCTCCTCTTAAACCCTCTCTGACGCCTGCTCTGATGCCATCTCTTAGGGGCCCTTTCCCAAGTCGCGCAGGCGGCGAATCCAGCGTACTTAAAATCGCTACGCCTAGCAGTCCCCACTCTAAATACAGCAGGAAGCGAAACGGATGGTTGTGGAGCTGAATGGCGCGGTTCATGCCTGCCTGCGATCGCGGTGAGTTGATGGTTTGGTATGCACTCATTCTCCCCTCAAGTTTGCGTAACTTTGGGTAGTGGCAGCCAAGTTATGACTTTAGTCATGGGCTCAGTTATGACTTTTTCCTCCTCTCACATGACCAATGCGCCGCATAAATTAGGAACGTACCGGGAAAACGCAGCTTGCCAACATTAACCTGGCCTTTGCATATTTCCACCCACAATCAACTCAAAAATCCATGAAATTCAATCTCAAAACATTTTCCTTGGTTGGCTTCTCTGCGGTTGCACTACTTGCAACTCCTTTCGTCGTCACCCACTCGGTTTCTGCCCAAGGCGAAGGCGGCCGCCGTGGTGGTCACTCTTTAGAACAGCTCGACTTGAGCGCTTCGCAAACTAGCCAAATCGAAGCAATTCGTGACGACGCAAAAGCGCAAATGCAAACAGTATTGACCGCCGAGCAGCGGGCAACGCTAGAGAGTAGCGAAGATCGCGGACGTCAAGCATTCCGTCAGCTAGACCTCAGTGAAACTCAGCGTGAGCAGCTGCGCGCTATCCACGAAGATTCTCGTGAGGACATCAGCGCAGTACTGACAGATGAGCAGCTAGAGCAGCTAGAAGCCATGCGTGAAGAGCGGGGTAGCCGTAGAGGCGCTCGGGCTGAAGGCTCTCGCCCCAATGGCGATGCTCGATAGGTAGCTGAGGGCCTGTGAAATGGGTCAAGTATGGGCGGATCTAAGTCCATACTTGACCCCTGTTTATCCCATATTTACAGGTAGAAGTAGGAGAGTAGGTTTTGGCCGATGCTGATGATGTACCAGACGGTGGGCGCGAAAATGAACCAGAGAATGGCCCTAGGCTGGTCTACAGAAAATAGGGTTTTGACGCCGATGTAGGCGGTGATGAGTTCGCCAAAGAGAAAGATGATACCCAGAAACTGAGAGACGAAGATACCGCCTTGGGCGTAGGCTGCGTCGAGGTTTTGGTAGAGGAAGGACCAGGTGATGAGGATGATGAGGGTGGGGAGCGATCGCACCAAAGCCGCATACACATACACCAGCCTGGCCATTTGCCCATCCGGCTCCGGTGCACCTGAGAGCACCAGCCGAACTCGAAACCACCATCCGCCTACTAGCCAAAAAAGAATCCCCAACACAAAGCCCGCTAGCGCTAAGCCCATCCACAGCTCGCTCCACGAAGAAAGGATTTCGGTGGGTGGCTCTAAGCTGCTGTCTCCGCGCTTAAAGGCAACAACGCTGCGATTGATATTGGTAAAAGCAGTGGCAAATCCCATCAGCCAAGTCGCGAGCCATACATTAATCGGCTTACCCAGTGCTGTTTCAGTACTAAAAAACTCCCTAGGTGCGCCAAAAATATTCAGCAGCTGATTGGGATGGAATGGCGAAATTCCCTTTCCTTCTGGTGGAAAAAGCTCAGTAGCCGTTTTGTCTTTAGTAGGCTTTTCTTTTGGGTTCATGGGTTTGCAAGGGACTAAAGACTTGGCCTATGATACGCCCATGACACGTTGGTTTAACACTGCTGGCCCTTGCAACCCGGCAAAGCACTACACTCTTTCCCCTACCGAGCGCCTTCCTCAGCTGGAGCGTTTGATCGAGCAAGAAAGCTATTTTGTGCTTCACGCCCCTCGGCAAACGGGCAAAACTACCGCCATGTTGGCATTGGCAGAAAGGCTAACGCAAAGTGGCCGATACAGCGCAATCATGGTTTCTGCGGAAGTAGGCGCGCCTTATCAAAGTGATATTGAACGAGCAGAATTAGATATTTTGAGCGCTTGGCAAAGAGCCGCCCGCAGCCGTTTGCCCGCTGACTTGCAACCGCCTGATTTCGCAACCGTAGGGCCAGGAACCAGGCTGGCCGGAGCCTTGAGTGAATGGGCTGAAACTTCTGCGCGTCCTCTGGTTGTTTTTATTGATGAGGTAGATGCGTTGAAAGGTGACGTTTTGCTGTCTGTATTACGACAGCTACGTGACGGCTATCCTAGTAGACCAGAAAGCTTTCCACAGTCGTTAGCACTCGTTGGCATGCGCGATGTTCGAGACTATAAGGTCGCTGCTGGTGGCAGTGACCGACTAAATACGGCAAGCCCTTTCAATATAAAGGTGAGATCTTTTACACTGCGAAACTTCACGCATGAGGAAGTGAAGCGGCTCTATGCCCAGCATACAGAAGAGACGGGACAGGCTTTTACAGATGAAGCGGTGGAGCGGGCTTTTTATTTGACGCAAGGGCAGCCTTGGTTAGTGAATGCGCTCGCAAAAGAAGCCGTAGAAGAACTTGTTCAAAGCGTTGCTGAATCTGTGACCTTGGCCCATGTCGAACAGGCCAAAAAGACTTTAATCGATCGTCAGGATACTCACTTAGACAGCCTGGCCGAACGGCTAAGAGAACCCCGTGTGCAGACTGTGATAGAGCCGATGCTGTCTGGAGGACTTCTAGAAAATGTTGCGCCTGATGATGTTCAGTATGTTTTGGATTTAGGATTGTGCCGACGTGACGAGCAGGGTGGACTGGTCATAGCTAATCCAATTTATCAAGAGATTGTGCCGAAGAATTTGGCTTTTTCTGCCATTGCATCTCTCCCTGCTGTGACACCTACTTGGCTCACTGAGCAAGGTGATTTGGACATCGATCAATTGTTGACTTCCTTTTTGGCTTTTTGGCGACAGCATGGTCAGCCGATGATAGCAACTGCGCCTTATCATGAGATTGCGCCGCACATTGTACTAATGGCTTTTTTGCATCGTGTAGTGAATGGCGGAGGCTTGCTCACCAGAGAGTACGCTATCGGCTCCGATCGATTAGACCTTCTTTTGCAGTATGAGAAAACGATGCTGGCAATAGAGATGAAGGGTTGGCGTGACGGCAGATCCGATCCTCTGAAGGCAGGGTTAGCACAGCTAGATAAATATCTCACTGGTGTGGGCCTCACCACCGGCTGGCTGGTCATATTCGATCAGCGTTCTGGCCAGCCTCCGATTGCGGAAAGAACTAATACTGAGCGAGCTGTCAGTCCAAAAAATCGAGAAATCATGGTTATCCGTGCCTAGCTGAAGTCCCGATATTGTGGTTTATAGCCCTAGCTTATCTCAAACCGTTTTGCCTGACCCCGTAGAAATAGCTCACTTGCAAAAGTGGGACAAACCGTTTTATGTAGAGCTACGCCGTCGCGCTTACCAAGCCGTTATCGACAGGTTCAGCTGCGCCTACCAGTGATAGCAACGGTCCCATTTGTTCTTGTCCTGTTAGTGCTAACTCGCTGTGGCACAACAACACTTTCTCTTTTGTACGTCCTAACAAGTCGTGCAGCGTTCGGCTAAGGTTTGCCTCATTGGCTTCTTCCATTTCTACTAGCGTGATTTGTCTGCCGGGCCAGCTTTGCAAAAAGAGAGGTGCACCAAAGAGTTCTCCGGCGCTGCTGGCCCAGAGAGGGGAGCCTGCATCTAGCCAGAATTGCCAGCGGTGGCTGAGTCGCTGGGCTCGGTATTGGTAGATGGTGGAAAGGGTGACGCCTTTGCGGCCTAGTGAGAGTGGATTGACTGGATAGGGATTTGCGGAGACGGTGCCTTTTTGGATGAGCTGGATGAAGCGGCCTACGTCGCTTAGTGCTGGTTTGTTGGACTTTGTTCTAGATTTGTCGGTGAGGTTTAGGCGGTCTTCTACTTCCCAGAAGTACTGGGCGGTTTCGGTGAGCTCGCGTAGGGTGGCGAGCTGGTCGTAGGGGAGGTTGTTGCCACGCCACAAAAAGTCTTGGATGATGCGGTCGATGATGAATATGGGTTTGAGCGGCTTGCGTGGGTTGAGAGCGAGCTGTCGCTCTTGGGTTTGTTGTTGTTCTGTTATCCAGCCGAGAATTCTGTTGTAGGCGTTTACGGTTTGGTGGCCGAGGCGGTCCCAGCGGGCGAATGTTTCGGCGGGGAGTAGGCGTGGGTTTTCGATGTCGGGTATGAAGCAGTGGTCGGCGATGAGTTCGGCGCGGACAGGATCGATGGTGGTGAGATCAAACCAGGTATTGGTGGATTCTATTGATGTAGGAGAAGGGAGAGGGGGAGAGGGGGAGAGACTTTGGCTGAGGATGACGAGCATTTCGGCGATCGCATCCCTATCCACCAGCCTCCCCAACCCTGGATACATCAGCGCCAACAAAGACAAGAGTGCTCTCACCATAGGCGAACTCACCAGCGGGCGCTGGTCATTCAGTGATTCTAGAGCGATGCCTCGGTTGCTGAGGATTTCGATCAGGCTGTAGCGGCCGATGGCGTCTAGGCCTGGGCCGATGACGGCGATTTCGTCGGGTTGGGCTTGGCCACTTTCTATAGCGAGTGCGATCGCCTCCGCAGTAATCCTCAACATTTGCCCACGAGAGGTCGCCTGCAATAGTGATACCTCGTCTGGCAGTGTTGGCATCGCCAACGGATCTTCTACCCACTGAGAAAACGCGTCGCCCCACTTGCCAAGTGAATCAGTTCTGGGTAAGTCTAATTCCGTTGTTTGGCAGCGTGCGGCCAGTGGCAGTAGCGCGTCTGGATCTGCGCCTAATCCTAAGCGAACTTTACCCTGCGGGTTGTAGGTCAGTAAGCAAGGACGCTTGGCTTCGATGAATTTAGAGAAAATGGCGGCGCTGATGGCCGGGTACTCGTCTACATCGTCAGCGAGGATGCCTTTAAACCGGGCGAACAGCTGTAGCTGATATTGCCGCATGGGTAGCAAATGCTGCCAGTACAGCATACTCATGATGCCGTAAGTCAAAAATCCCCTTTGCAAACACCAATTTTGCCAGTGGGTGAGGGCTTCGCCGACGTTATCCCACAAGATGGCGGGTGCTAGTGACCCTGGCATCCCTGCTTTGAGCATGGCTGGAATCTCTTCGGTGGGGACGCCTGCTTGAGAGGCCAGCTGCAAAAAGTCCAGCGTACGCCTTACCATGCGGGACTCTCGCCAGCCTTCGACCTGCAATCTGCCGTCGTCTAGCCGCTGCTGCCATAGCTCTGTGGCCAATACCTGCTCGTTTTCAGGTCGCAGCTTTAGCGGGAATTGAGCTTGCACAGTGTCAAGTTGTTGTACTAGCAACGGCCAGAAGAGAATGATTTCGTCTTGTATGAATCCGGCGGGCGAAGTGGTGAAGGTGGCAACGCGATCGCTCAACGCCTCAGTCAGCCGATCTGCCAGCAGCATCCGATTGTCGCCATTGGCCGCAAATATCAGCAGCGGCTGCCTTTGAGATGCACCCGTCTCGCTCGCAAACTCAATCAGCTGCTGCGTTTTGCCGCTGCGGGTGGGGCCACAAATCCAGTGTGCTGTCATGATGGTTGGCGATGTGAGCGTTTTCTCGCCTTAGCCTAGCGTATGAGCTGAGCGGCTACTAGCGGCTGTTTATCTGTGCGATCGCCTGCCGCAAATCTTGCTCAATGGTTTGTAGCTCCTCACGCATTTCTTCTCGGATGTAGCTGGCCTGATGCAACGCAGCAACTGTGTTGCTCATGTATGGCATCCTGAGCATTACTTCTAGCATGTACCTTGCAAATTCGCCTCTTGTGATGGCAGCTTGTCCGTTGAATCTACCATCGGGCTGTACTACGTCGACACCTATTGTGTTGGCTAGCCGATCTAATGGCAAAAAGATCTCATCTGTGGGTGAAATGTCTGGAATCTGGCTGATGTCTCCTGCTTTAATCATGAGCCCCAGCGATTTGTGAGAAGAGGCCCTCTGTACTGTGGAATCGTCTTGTGTAGATTTGTCGTGGCGGGAACCCAGCGCTTCGTTCTGGTTCAACGCGGTACGCAGCTCATCCACTAGCTCGTTGACTTGGTCGTAGTCATTCAACAGTTCCAATAAACTGCTATTAGCCGATCTTATGTCACCATGTCTCAGTTCAATTTCTAATCGACTCATTTCCATCATCCCGGTAAGAGACGGTGAATTGAACCATACATCCGCTGTCAAGGCTTCTGCCTGACGCAAGTAACGGATATAGTCTTCCTCGTTCAGCGCTTCCTCTAGCTGAAAAGAACCCTCAGCCATTGTCATATCAATGCCGAATTCTGCCTTTAAGAATTGTGCACTTTCCTCAGCAGCAGCGTCTTCGAGATCTACTTTTACTCTCTGACGTTTGTCCTGTTGCTTTGTCTGTTGTTTGGTGAGTGTCTCTGCTTCGGCAATTAGCCTATCAGCTTCCTCCCGAGTCCACTCAATGCGAAGATGCATATCATCTAATGCCTGGAAATGAACGCGCTCATACTCTTCAGCTGTCTCATTCCCTACGCTTATGAATTGCTCAGTATTGTCATAGAAGGAAACGATAGAGATAACGAAGTCCTTTCTACTGAGCGGTTGTGCCCCTTCAAGTGAGTCTTCTTCTATAAAAGGTAACAGCTGGTAATTTTGCACCCACTGCTGTGAAGATATTTCTGAAGCTATACTTGGCGACACCCATATGCTGAGTAAACTACCGAGCAAAACAGTAGACAGTAGCCGGACTGAGCGGCGATCGCGCATAGTGAAGTTCCCCATAGATAGAAAAGATAGAGATAGAGAAGGCAGCGTATGATCTATCCTTCAGTATTCACACTTTCCCCTCCGCAAAGATCCTTCCGATGAATATGCTGCGGAAATACTTCTACAGAAGATAGAACGCCATTCGTTCTGCAAGCAAAAAAGGCCCACCTTATATGGTGAGCCTTTTTATCAGATCTGAATTTCTAGAAGAATTAGTCTAGGAAACAGAAGCGGCGATCGCAAACAGAGAAACAACCAAAGTTGCTGCAACGCTGCCTAGGATAATGTAGTTGCGCTTTTCGCTACCTGTAGGAGGCTCTGCTTCATACATTTTGGGCTCAACCGCAAAATTATTTAGCAAACCAGTCTCGTCTTCTGTGTAACGCATAAAATTTAGCTCTCAACGGGTTGTATGAAGTTATGTTAACAAATCGACGCTTCTTTTCATAGCCTTCAGCGAATAAATGACCCTTTAGACAGATAAATTGCCTGCCCTGCAATCGATTTGTCGATTGTTAAGAAAAACTTAAGTCCCGTTACATTGATTTACCACTTACGACTTCGCTCTGTGCAAGGTGCCGAATGCAATTTCCTAGACGATGGTACCCGTCGTAGGAGAGCTGGCGCTGGCGTAAGCTTTCACCGGAATGCGGCCAGACTGGTAGGCGAGTCGACCGGCTACAGCGGCCATGCCCATCGCTTGGCCCATGGCAACGGGGTTTTTTGCGAGTGCGATCGCGCTATTTACCAGCAGTGCATCGGCTCCTAGCTCCATTGCATACGCCGCCTCACTCGGCGTCCCAATTCCGGCATCTACCACTACTGGGATATTTGCATTCTCAATGATGATCTCAATATTTGCCGCATTACGAATGCCTTGCCCAGATCCAATCGGTGAACCCAAAGGCATGACAGTAGCACAGCCTACTTCTTCCAGTCGCTTTGCCAATAGTGGGTCCGCATTGATGTAGGGCAGTACTGCAAAGCCTTCCTTTACCAGCTGTTCTGCTGCTTTCAGCGTATCTATTGGGTCAGGCAGCAGATACTTGGCGTCGGGAATCACCTCTAGCTTCACGAAGTTGTTTTCTTCCTGCCCCAGCAGCTTCGCCATTTCTCGGCCTAGGCGAGCGACGCGCACCGCTTCTTCTGCGTCCTTGCAGCCGGCCGTATTTGGCAGCATCCAAATTCTTTGCCAATCGATGGCTTCGGCCAGACCTTCGTGCCCTGGTGCATTGGTTTGTACTCGGCGCACGGCAACGGTCACAATTTCACTGCCGCTGGCTGCAAAGCTGCGGCGCATGGTGTCGAGGCTTTCGAACTTGCCTGTGCCGGTCATGAGGCGGGAGCGGAAGGTTTTGCCAGCGATGGTAAGGATGTCGGAGGCAGTGGTTGGGGGTGTTTCGAGAAGTTGCATCTGTGAAGAAATGGATGGTTGAAGATCTCGTAGGATAGGCATCTTGCCTGTCTGCTCAGCGTGCGAATTGCCTAAAAACCGCCGATAGCTGAAGGCTTCCAATAGTGGGTCGGTGTCGCCTCGAATGTGCTCTGCAATCAGTTTTGCAGTGATGGGTGCCAGTAAAATGCCGTTGCGATAGTGACCCGTTGCGAGCGTAAGATTTTCGCAAGGGCCAGCCCCGAGGATAGGTAGCTCATCTGGAGTCGTCGGGCGGTAGCCCCACCAGGTTTCTTCGATAGGGAAGGTGGCAAGCTCTGGATAGAGTGCGATCGCCGCATTCAAAACCTGTGCCATCCCAGCCGGTGTGTTGCCGCGAGTGAACCCCACATCTTCTACCGTAGCCCCGATAACAATGCGACCATCCCGCCTCGGCACGATGTAAACCTGCTCACCATAAAGCACTCTGTTTAAAGGTTGCGCCTTCCCGTAGCCAGCGGGAACTCGCAGCGACAGCATCTGCCCTTTGCGAGGCGTGACCGGTACAGGAACTAGCTCACCAGACCAAGCACCGGCTGCCAATACATAGTGTTCAGCGTGCTGCTCACCCGCTGACGTACGCAGGCCAACAACGTGCCCTTGCTTTTGTATAAAGCCCTCTACGCTGACACCCGACTGAATCGTGATCCCCCGATCCTGCGCGGCGATGCAGAGGGCTTGCATGAGGGCCCGATTATCTACCTGAGCATCTTCCGGGTAAAAATATCCGCCCGTAACCTGGGGACTCAGGCCAGGCTGATAGCACTGAATTGCTGCAGCATCGAGGTTTTGCGTTGTGCTGGGCTGAGAGCTACTTGCATGTGTCTGGGGCGTTGACGTGGCGTTGGAAAGGGCACTCTCTGACGAAGCGAGATGGGGCGCTAGAATGCCGCAGGGCCAATAGCCGGTGTCTTTCCCTGTGAGGTCTTCGAGCTTGCTAATCCAGCTGGGATAAAGCTCTAGGCTCCGCTGGCAGAGCTCAGACATGGGGCCGCTGGGTAGCTGCTCGGCACCGGGGGCGAGCATGCCAGCAGCAGCATGGCCAGCCGCCGCAGAGAAGTCTTTGCTCAAAATGGTGACTTGGGTGCCCTGCTGCTGTAGCTCAAGCGCGATCGCAAGACCTATTGTCCCACCACCCACAATTATGACGTCTGCTGCTAGGCCCATAGATAGTAGAGAGCGGAGAAAAGGAGGGTTAAGTCAAATGTCGGTAAGAGGCAGGTTCCAATGACGACAGATTTACCAGAGTGCTGGCACAGCGGTTGATGCTGGCCTAGCCTGAGAGGGTTGGCCATCTGAAACATTGGTGGGCGCTGGCTGCGCGATTTGAGTGTCGCTTTGAGCTGCAACGCCATCACTTGATAGGGAAATTGCTTCTACTTGGGTTGTTGCGACAAATGAGTCGCGCTCGACGCGCTTTTGACGCTGAATGTAGGTGCCGGCTTCCTCCAGTGGCGAGAAGGTAAGCGTATTGCTTGACTGGGAGCCTTGATCGTTTGTTTGAGCGTTAATGCGCTCACTGTTGCGATCGCGAACGATACTATCTTCTATGCGAGTGCCTGTTGTTTGGTTGGCATCGCTCTCTGTGAGGTCGCTATTGGCTCTGTTGCCGTTGGCCGGAGCACTTGTGATGGTCAGCGTTTGGTCATCAGTGCTGTTTGGTGTGCCCTGGGCTAACCAGTTAGCGGCGCTTCTAATGCCTAAAATAGCCAGTAGGAAAATACCAGCGATCGCGCCCCACAGTCCGAGATTTTCTCTGTTCATAAGTCCTTACCCATCACATCAAACGCTCTGTATCAACAAGCCTGTATCCAAAAGCCAGCTCCAAAAAGCCCGCGCACGTGATTACTCACATACTAAGCGATTTCGATAGATCTACGTAGGTCGCCTTTTGCCGTTCGGGGCTATTTTACTAGGCGCTTGCGCTTCTCTTCTGAAATTTGCGTCGATTACAGATAAATCAGGTTTCCCTATTAAGTGTCTATTTCCTGCTTTGCGCTCCAGGCCACACCCTCTTGATGTCCCCAGAACCCCTCAAACTTGGTAATGCTAATGTCGCCCAGTACTTTGGTTTGGCAGGCAAGCCGAAGCGCTTTCTTGGGGTCGTGCGGGGGTAGATTGCGCCGAGCGATGTCTTTCCAATTTGTTTTAGAGACTGCGCCTTTATCGGCTTCGTCAATGGCGACTGCGCAAGTACCGCAAGTGCCGATGCCCATACAGTTGATGTACTTTGCTCTAGGGCTGTAGAGGTCTATATCGTTCGCCAGTAGAACCTCTCTTAAGTTCGCCCCGACAGCGCAGCTGACTGTTTTTCCTTGAGCAGTAATAGTAGGCATGGGTGAAAGGAGATGAATGGAAGCGAATGAAAATGAAAAAGTGCGAATGAGAAGGCGTGAATGAAAACTTTAGGGTGGTCTCAGGTAAGCTTCTCACTTAGTGAGTAGTCTTAATGCTATGTCCCTGACGTTACTATCACCCTATGACCCTTTGGATTTGGAAAACTTGGCAAGAGCGGCCCTATCTTACTTGTGATTTGCTTAGCGGGCCCCACGGTTTTTTTACGCGGCATACCTATCCACAAACGCCCGAAGACTTAGCTTCTGCCTTCGGCTCATCCATTCCGGTGTATCGCGTTAAGCAGATTCACAGCGCAGATGTGCTGAGCCCTACACAGATTGAGCAGGCAATTTCAGCGGGCCTTCCTAATTTAGAAGACGGTACACCCGCCCCCTTCCCGTTCGCCGACGGTGTTATTAGCGACCAGCCTCAACAGTCGGTCTGGGCCTGCTCTGCTGACTGTACACCTGCTCTCATCAGCGATACTTCAACTGGGCAAGTCGCGGCTATCCACGCTGGATGGCGTGGGACTGCGCAAAAGATTTTGCCCGAAGCTGTTTCAAAGCTGTTGGCGAATGGCAGCGAGAAAAAGAACCTGCGCGTAGCCCTTGGACCTGCGATCGATGGCAGCGTGTACCAGGTTGGGCGAGATGTTGCTGTCAAAGTTGGCAGAAGCGTCGCTGATGGCCATGCTTTGGCAGGCGACAAGGCATTGATCGAGCATCTGATGTCATCAGAAAATCCGCCTGTATTCGATGACGACTCCCCCGAGTGTGTTCGTTTGGATGTGCGGCGAATCAATCAAATGCAGCTGCAGCAGATGGGGTTGAGTGTGGAGCAGGTAGCGATCGCACCCCACTGCACCTACCAAGAGCCCGACAACTTTTTCTCCTACCGCCGCACCCAAGAAAAAAAGGTGCAGTGGGCGGGCATCGTCAGCGCTTGAAAACTACGCCTGGTCGTCTGCCGCAGGTGGCTTCCCAAACACAGGCGTCAAAAAGGCCACAATCACGCCAATCAAAAAACCTGACACATTGCGTACCACAGGCAGCAGCTCTGGCGTGCGAGTCACTACCGGACCCAACCCAAAGGCAATAAACAAAATGCCCCACAGGGGTGAAAACAAGAGCGCCCACTGCCACGCAATGCCATCGCCCTCTTTCCGAGGCTGCGCTGCAAAGCCGCAGATCACACCGCCCAAAATCGAAGTTACTAAGGTCAAAATCCACTGCTCACGCGGTAGACCCGGCACTACCGCACAGCCGCCCCGTTCCAAGCATGTTTCCAACGCGTTGATTGCGCCGAGTACCGCGCCATCTTCGCCGTTATCGCGGACATAGAACTGGTTGCCAAAACGCGTTTGTAGCTCAATCCAGAATGTTCTTGGCAGCAGCGGATAGAGCTGGTCGCCCACGCTAAAGTTCAGCAGATTGCCGCCTCTAGGGTCGGCGACCATCATGATGCTTTTGTCGTTGAGTCCCCAAAACTCTTTAACGGCGCGACCCGGCGTTTGGTCGAATTGGGTGAGTACTCGTAGCTTCCAGCCTGTTTCTTCTTCAAACTGAGGCAGCTTAGTGTTGAGATACTCTTCTTGAGCATCGTTCAAAATTCTTGCTAAATCGATGACGACAGTTGGCTCATCTGGCAGCAGCTCAGGATTATTGACTGCTTCAGCAGGCGCTGTTGGTGCCCAGGCCAAGAGCGCAACTAGGCAAACCATCAAAGCATTCGATAGGGCTTTCGACAGGACTTTTGCCGAGACCAGGTTCAAAACTGAGAGAGGGCCTTCTGTATTTTTCTGCTTCCTCTGGGGTGAAAGGGCTTGGAAGGAGTGACCGATACGTTGAGTCATTTGCCGAAGCACAGTTCTGGAGCAGATTTTCATTAGTTCAAGCCGGAGGCAGCGACGCCGTTAAGTTTACAGTTGTTTACTTAATTTTAAGATACCAGAGTCAGCGAAAAAAGGTTTGCTTCCATACCTTAGGCGTGAAGCGTCGCTTACGACGTGATTTCAGCATCCTCTGAAGCCGGTATCACTGGGGTTGCGTCTGGTTCGACTACGGTTTCGACTGTGGATGATGGTGCAGGCGAGGGCTCACTGGCCGCTGGCACATGATTTGATTTCTGAGAAGTCTTTGGCGCAGGTTGAGCTGTGCGACTGGCTGAGGAGGCCGTTGCCTGTGTCGGTGGGCGGCGCGTCGGTGGGCGGCGACGGCGACGAGGTTTGCCGGCAAGCACCTTGAGGGCAGCGCTCGCGCCTGCAAATAGGCTGCGAGTCGTGACTTGCGCTTTTTGAGCGTGAACTTTGGCTTCTGTGAGGCCTTTGTCGACCTGCTCAACGACGCTGCGAGCGCTTTGCACGCTGCCTGCGACTTCGTCGGTAAGGCCAGAGAGATCTTGCCCAGTGAGGCGCAGGTCGCGCAGGGTTGCGGGGAGTTCCTGATTGAGTGTGTCTAGTAGTTTTTCGGCGCTTCTGGCAGCTCTGGCCAGCTCTTGAAGGGTGAAAATGGCCACCGTTAGTAGGGCTACTAGGCTAATGGCTACCAGCAAAATAGAGATACCGAGCCAGAAGAAAGGAGTGTTCACTATTCGCTAGTAGGGTCGTTTTGAGAAGGAATAGTACCGTAGGGCTCTTCGTAGGTGCTGGGCTTGGGTATGGTACTTGATGGACCTTGAGGCGTTTGTCTTTGCCACTCCTCACGACTGGCAGATCGCCCGGCAATGACAGCTTCGCGCAGTCGGCCTAGGGTTTGTTCCCAGTTCTCTAGGCTGGTATCCGACAGGCGATCGGCTTGGAATTGGATACTCGTCGCTAAGTCTTCAGCGAGTTCTGGCAAGGCATCGGCTGATTTTTTGAGAATGCGCCTGGTTTCTTTGCCCGTGCGAGGAGCGGCCAGTATGCCTGCGATCGCACCGAGCGCTGCGCCAATAATCATGCCCCCTAGGAGTCCGTCTGATTTGTTGTCTGCCATGGCTGCTTTCCTTTTGCTGCTTTTAAGCGTACTTCAGACTCGGCTGGTGATGCAAAGCTTGGCCTGCCCAAAACGCCAGGCAACAAAGCCCGAGTGCCCACGGCCCTATAAATCAGCAGCAGCCGTAGGAGCTTGAGCAGGCGCAGGCCCTGCTGAACTTGGTGCGATCGCTGCTGCAACCGCGCTAGCTCCAGTCGAGTCTCTGCCAGCTGAACGCGCCCGAGCGTGATGCTGTAGCCTAGCTGCCTAGGTGATACAGATACCCTTTGTAGTTTGGCTGTCAGCTGCCGAAGCTGAAGGCACCATCTCCACAGGCCAACGGCCAGACAGCCGATGAGCCCAGCGAGTAAGCAGTTGATGATAACGACAGTGACCATGATTGATATTCCTTTACCAGTCCGGTGCGTAGCTCATCACCAACGGCGTAAGTCCTAGCTCTTCGGGTAGCTTGGCATAGGCCTCAAAAAAAGCCACCACCTCTCGAACCGTTGGCCTACCGCGTTTGGCCCCAGTTGCTCCCGCAGCGATAATGCAGCCGCAGCAGCTGCTGTTGCTGGCACTGTTGTTGCTCCATTTCTCCAGAGCTTGGCCATCAGTTGGGTCGCTGATTTCGTATTCATTAAATAGGTGCAGATATCCTTTGGCGGTTTGAATCAGGCCAATTTGAAAGACCTGTCCGCTCATGGGGTCGCTGCCAGGGTTGAAGCAAATGGCGCGAATACCGCCCTCTTGCTTGATGCGCTCTACCAGCTGTTTTGCCTTGGGGCGGGTGGTCTGAATGGTGAGGATGGGCCATTTGGCTTTGCTGTTGGCTTTGCTCGCTGGCAGCGTTTCTGGTGTGTCTAGAAAGCGCTGATAGTAAATGCGGCGATGGGTTCGCAGCGGTTCGATGTCTTTTTCCTTGTGGCTACCCAGCATGATGAGTGAGCCTTCGGGCACGCTGTCATCTACGATTGCCGCATTTTCTATATCTTCTGAGGGATCGGCGATGAGTCCTGCAGGGAGTCCTTCTTTCTGTAGCGTTTCTTCGAGAAAAGCCGTAGAGACGTCTGGCAGCGTCGATACTTTGACGTTAATAGTCTCTGCGGTGTTTTGTCCAATGCTTTGGTCGATGTTTTGATGGTCGGCCCCAGTGCTTTTACCAGTGCTTTTGCTAGCTGTTTTAGCCGACACTTTGCCGGCTGTCTTGGCAGCTGTTTTGGACGATGTTTTGGCGGTGATGTTGGACTGTGCTGATGTTGGCGCTGCCAGCGATAGCTCTAGGTCGTAGGCAGGGTTGGGAATGCGGAAGCGATTGCTGACAGGCTGCAAGGCAAAGTTTTCGGCGCTGATGTCGTTCTTTCTGAAAAAACGATGCAGCGCTTCTAAAACGACGATGAGGCTAGCCGCTTCTTCTTCTGCCAGCTGCGATCGCAATCCTTCTAGCGGATGTAAGCTGCCAAACTCGTAGTCCACCGTCATTCGCTTCGGCGTCTCTACAGATTTGAACAGCGGTAAGGGCGATGTGCCTTCTTCTGGATTGAAATTAATAAATAGACAGTTTTGCTCCAAAAAAGCCTGCTGCATATCGTCTGAAGAACCGTCGCTGTGTAGCAGCTTGTGGCGAAACTGCTTAAGCGAATCGAGATTGCGATAGAACAGTAGGCCGTACTCCATCCCAGCTAGGCCCAGCACCGATAGATAGAGCGTGTTGATTTCCCAGCAGTTCAGCTCAATGGCCAAAATCTCCTGTTCACTGAGGTGTTTCCAAGGCGCGTCTTCCCACAGCACAGCTGACTTTTCTAGCAGGCTATTTTCAAAATTTGGTGGGAGCTTAACCTGAGGAATATCGGGCGCCTGAAGCTTTTCAAAAACTTCGTCAATAACGGGCAGCTCTGGCGCGTACTCTACGGGTATATCGAGTGCTTGCAGCGCGCCGCGTAAAAAGAACTGAATCTCGCGATCTCGCACCACTACTTTGCGCGGTCTGGCGGGCTCTACCCTGCCCTGGGGCGCTTCAATCGCTTGTAGCAGCGTGCGCACAATTGCTTCGTGCCCAGTTTCTTGCGGAACGACGTTGAGCCCTCGAACAATCCCTTGCAGGCTGTCCACCCACAAAATACAGTCGCCTTGTAATGCCTCTGATCGGTCGTTGAGCCCTTTTCCATTAGCGGTTTTACTTCCCCCAATCGTTTTTCCCATTGCAGCTTTGCCAGCCGCTGGTAGCGGCCGGCGATCGCATTCCCAGACGCTGGTAAGCCTGGGAAGCTGACTCAGTCGGCGACAGGTAAAAGGGCTCAGTTGATGCATGGGGTAAGGATTTCAGCTGAATAGTAGATCGATATAGCGTTCTAATTCTATCGAGTTCGGTCGATTACACCAGAGAAAGCTGCACTTTATTTCACGAGCGTGCAGATGAGCTTAAGCCTAAAGGACGCCAAAGGCGAATGAGCTAAACTGATGAAACTATCGATTACTCAAATCAACCTACCTTAATCACACTGTATATCTATGGCACAAACCATTCCCTCGGATCAGGCCACCACGACTGCTGCTAAGAACGATGTTGTAGATCTCCCTGGTGTCGTTGCCCAGACAGCCCCGGCTGAAACTGCCGCTGGCAGTGACCGTGGCATTTTGATGTCTGAAGCGGCGCTAGCCCATGTAAAGGCGCTACGCGATAAGCAAGAAGGCGATTTGTGCTTGCGTGTGGGCGTGCGCCAGGGCGGCTGCTCTGGGATGTCCTACATGATGGACTTTGAGGATCCTAACAATATTGGTGAGCACGATGAAGTGTACGATTACGATGGCTTCAAGGTGATTTGTGATCGCAAGAGCCTGCTGTATTTGTACGGTCTCATGCTCGACTACAGCGATGCGCTCATCGGCGGCGGGTTTCAGTTTACAAACCCCAACGCCAACCAAACCTGCGGCTGTGGTAAGTCGTTTGGGACATAGCCGGTTGTAATTGGGTACAGCAATGCTGAGCCCCTACGTCTTCTATTACTAATATGCAAACCTTAGAAACTCAATTTGAAGAAGGCATCGCTCGTTACAAAGACGGCACGCCTGCTGTAGAGCTACTGCCTGTCTTCAAAGATATCTGCGCCAAAGCGCCAAAAAACAGCGCTGCCCAAACCTGTTTGGCATGGCTTTACCTACTGGCCGACAAGCCCAACGCTGGCTACAAAGCCGCCCAGCGAGCAGTAAAGCTCATGCCTAAAGATCCTCAGGCGCGGATTAATCTGGCGATCGCTATGCTAGAAACTGGCAAAAGCGGTGTCCGCGACCAGGTCGACATGGTGGGTCAAATGCTCTACGCGGTAGATGAGCTGAAAGCTGAGATCCAGGAAAACTTTGAAGAAGGATTAAGAAGAAAGCCTGATTGGAAGAATCTCCAGCGCATTCAAAAATGGCTGTTTGAAGACTGATCCCTGCTTGCTGCAAGTGTTTTAGCTGCTTTTTCAAGACATCTACGCTTTACAGAACTTAGTCTAGTTTTGTGACTAAACTCATTAAAAGAATGGCGGAGATTGCCCTGTAGGGTGATCCCCGCCATTCTTGTTAGGGCCTTTTCTGGTGCGGTTTTGAGGGATGTTAAGTAGCATGTAAAGCCCGGTGTCACTGCCCTCAAAGGACTGTGTAAAGTTCGGGTAAATAACTTAACGAGCGATCCCCGAGCTGACTGATAAGCTTAGGTTAATCGGTTGATAAGTCTTCCTTAAGTGGTTGACATCAACTTTGCATCTACCACAACATTATCCACTTGTAGGAGCCGCCTATTATGAACCTTAAGAACGTCGCGATTAAGCCAGAAACTCGCAACCACAAAGGATTTTTTGTACAGGACGCAGACTATACCTTTGTGGAACTCGATAAGTCTGGCTGGGCCTTAATTTGTGTTGATGACGCCGTTTGTCACTACGTTGATCCTGACAACCTGCTGACTGCTGAACTCGATGCGCTCAAAGCCGTATAGCTTTTAGGCCTTTATTTTAAAGGCCTTTGTATCCATCATGAATAATGACTGTATGGCTGCTTCGCCCGCGAGGCAGCCATCTTTTATGAGAAACTGCGCTAATACTCAGTAACATTCACACACCACTTCACCAATAAATCAAAATTCATTGTTATGAAAGATCGATTGCTCAGCGGACTGAACACGGTGCTGATGTTTGACTTGTTTTTTGTGCTGTTCAGCTTTGCTTGGTTTGCGATCGCCCTTATTGGCCGCGCTACGAATGTGAACCTCGGTTTCGATATCTGGTATAGCCTCTGGGAGCCTGTGATTATGCCTGCTATCGGTATTTTGATGGCAGGGGCGTTGGTGAGTGGACTATCGAGCTGGGTGAGTAAGAAATTTTTGCAGGATACGTGAGGGCAAAACCCTTACCAAGACCCTCTTGTCCGCTCGTACCACCTCACCAGCACCTTCGCCAGCTTCTTCGGGTCGTGTCTTACCGTTGTATTGCTTTCACTCATCACATTCGCAATCACAATCCGCCTGCCCGACTCAATCACAGCCTTTCGGTCCAAAATAACGGGCGTAGAGCCCTCTTTCAAATATCGGTCGATCGCTTCTTCCGACGGCAGGCGCTTTTGCACTAGCACCGCATCAAATAGATAGCGTCCGCAGGCTCTATCGATCGATTCGATGTGCTTGGAGACGGTGTAGCCCTGGGTTTCACCGGGTTCGCTCATGATGTTGCAGATATAAATGCGAGGGACGCGGCGAGCCGCGATCGCTTCTACAATCTCCGGCACTAGCAGGTTTGGAATAATGCTGGTGTACAGGCTGCCAGGGCCCACAATGATATAGTCTGCGCCATTAATGGCTTCTAGCGCTTGCGGTAGGGCTGGCGGCTCTGCTGGCTCACAGCCAATTTCGTCAATGCTGCCTCTGGCCTTTGTAATGTTCGACTCACCCTTGATATGGCGACCGTCGCTGAGGTTGGCCCACAGGCTGACGTCGCTGAGTGTGGAAGGCAGTACGCGTCCGCGAATGGCGAGTACCTGAGAGCTGGCAGCGATCGCCTTTTCCCAATCCCCTGTAATCTCATTCATTGCCGACAAAAACAAATTGCCAAAGCTATGCCCGCTCAGCCCCGTGCCCGCCTCAAATCGATACTGAAACAGCTCGGTCAGCAGCTTTTCCTCATCGGCTAGGGCCGTCAGGCAGTTGCGAATATCACCTGGCGGAATACCGCCCATTTCTCGGCGCAGCCGCCCAGAAGAGCCGCCGTCGTCGGCCACGGTGACAATGGCGGTGATGTTGGCGCTGTAGTGCTTTAGGCCGCGTAGCAGGGTAGAGAGGCCAGTGCCGCCACCGATGACGACAATGCGAGGGCCCCGGTTTAGCCTTCTGTGAGTGGCGATCGCATCCCACAGATTATCTTCTCCGTTAGCCGGGAGCAGCACTTCTACAATGGCTCCTAGCGTGCGCGTTTGCCCCCAAATCAGCAGCAGCAAACCGCCGCCTACGGCCAATGGCCCGCTGATGTAGTTTGGAATCAGCTGCGTAATCAGGTTGAGTAAGTTGCCAACAAACCTCACCGTGTAAAACACAGGCGTAAGCTTGAGCCACACCATGATGCCTAAGCCAATGGCCACGATGCCCACTGTGCTCAAAAATAGCCAGCGCTTTACAAATAGGCCCGGTCTCAGCCATTTCATAATGCGCCGGGGCTGGTCGTATAGCTTTTTACGGGTTGGGCGCATGGCGAGTGCTCAAGGCGGACGATTCGCGGCTCGGTGGGATCGTGTCGCATTAGGGTTATACAGCAAAAGGGGCTAGCAATATAGCGGGCTGTACACACACCGCTGACAGGTGCACTGGGATCGCTGTTTTTCCAGATATTGTTTCTTAAACATTAGGAGAAGTTAATATGGGAAGAGTTTGCTGGGTAAAATCCAACTAACGCTAACTTACAGGCTTTCCACAAAGCCGCTATCGACAGCGGTTACATAAAACGCTATCTCGCAAGAGGATATGGTGAATTCTGGAACAACTGAATTTTCAGCTGAGGATTCAGGCAATTTTCTGAGTGGCCCAATGAACGAGCAGACAAATGGATTCCAATCCGGCCAGAAAAACGGCCAGAAAAACGGCCAGAAAAACGGCCAGAAAGATGGCCAAAAATATGGCCAGCTGGATCAGCAAAGCGATTGTAGTGACTCTGGGCCACTAGTCACTTTAAAGGGCATTTCTAAGCAGTTTGGCTCAAACCGTGTCCTAAACGATGTTGACCTGACGCTAGAAAATGGAGAAGCGATCGCAATCATCGGTCCTTCGGGCACCGGTAAATCTACCATCTTGCGAATTATTGCAGGGCTGCTCGCGCCTGACCACGGCGAAATTTGGGTGGGTGGCCAAAAGCGAATTGGCCTGATAGAAGACGCCCCCGATCCCATTGGCGTTGGCATGGTATTTCAGCAGGCTGCCCTGTTTGACTCGCTGACCGTTGCCGAAAATGTTGGGTTTTTGCTATACCAGCACTCCCGCCTCTCTCGCCGCGAAATCAAAGGACTGGTACTCGACGCGCTCTCTGTCGTTGGCCTGCCTGACGTGGCAGATTTGTATCCTGCTGAGCTGTCGGGCGGTATGCGTAAGCGAGTAAGCTTTGCTAGAGCTGTAATGGCCAATCCTCACGACCCGAGCGCTCAGCCCAGCCTTTTGCTGTACGATGAGCCGACAGCAGGCCTAGACCCAATCGCTTCTACTGTGATTGAAGACCTGATCCGGTCGATTCAAAAGGGCAACGCCTGCCGGTCGTATCTCATTGTGACTCACCAGGAAAGTACGATTCGGCGTACGGCAGATCGCGTCATTTTTCTTCATGCCGGACAGGTACAGTGGATGGGAGGAATCAATGAAATCGACACCACAGACAACCCATTCGTACGCCAGTTCTTTAGTGCAAAAGTGCAAGGCCCCATTAACGCTGGGGCTGGCGTGCATCGGGCGTCTCGTTAGATACACCAGCCGGAACATCACACGTAAGAAAACTCATGCGGGCACGAACAATCAGAGAAGGGTCTGTGGGGCTGCTAATCCTATTGGGGGTTGGTTTATTTGGAGGGTTGGTGCTGTGGCTTCGTGGCTTTAACCCGGCCAATCGCCCCTATCAGATCATCGCCGAATTCGATGACACTATGGGTGTTCAAATCGGTACGCCGGTGCTTTACAGAGGGGTTTCTGTCGGGCGTGTAATGTCGATTGATGCCAAGCCCAATTCGGTGGATGTGGGTCTAGAAATTACTGAAAAAACGCTGCGAATGCCTAACGAGGTGACCGTAGAAACGGTGGAGTCTGGCCTAATTGGCGAAATCTCCATCGAAATTACGCCTTTGGTTGCGCTTTCTGCAGCGGCGAATGACGTAACGCCGGTGGGTAAGGGTTGCGACAGCAGTTTGATTTTGTGCGACGGTGACCGATTGGAAGGCATTATGGGGCCGAGCTACGAGGAGCTGCTGCGGTCGGCCAGTGCGCTGACCAAGCTCTATGCGGATCCTGAACTGCTCGCTCAGCTAAAGGAAGTGCTGCAAACTGTCACCGCGACTTCCGCAGATGCAGGCAGGCTGGCCCAAGAAGCCACACTGCTCACCCAGCAGGCTCGCGATGAGATTGTGCCCCTTTCAGCGTCTGCTCAAGTTGCGACAAACTCTGCGGCAGCGGCGGCCCAACAGGTGCAGGCAACGGCAGCAGACTTTTCGCTCACAGCTTCAGAAGTCAGCAGCCTGATTGGTGAAAATAGAGGCGTGCTCGTCAATACGCTCGACAACGTTCAGGTGGCGAGTCTACAGCTGCGCAATGTGGCAGATAGCCTAGGCCCTACTTTCGAGAGTGGTGAGCTTGTTGGCAACTTAGAGGCTTTGGTCAACAATGCCACCGTAGCGTCTGAAGATTTGCAAGCGATTACCTCTTCGCTCAATACCCCAACTAACCTAGTACTGCTTCAGCAGACGTTGGAGTCGGCTAGAGACGCCCTGGCCAGTGCGCAAAAAGTGATGGCAGACGTGGATGAAATTACCGGTGACCCCGTCGTGCGATCGCAGATTCGCAACCTTATAACCGGGCTAGGCGCGCTGGTGTCTTCCACGCAGTCGCTAGAGCAGGAGACGCAGCTAGCACAGCAGCTGGCACCTCTTGGATCATCGCAGTCTGTGTCTGCGTTAGACGCTGCGTTTTCCGCAGCCACGACGGATGGAAATGTCTTTGGTGAAGAGACAGCTGGTCTGACTATTTTGGCTGCGCCTGAGCGATCGCAGTTCGAAACTATTCAGCGGCCTGTTTTGGTTTTCGACGGCGATCGCTATGTTTTGCGGTCGGCCTCACAGCTGGCTGAAGGGTCTGGCACATTATCAAATGCGAAAGGGTCACATGTGAAAGAGGCAAACCCTCAGGCTCGGCCGGGTCGAAATTAGGTAGGAAGCCAAAATTAAGCGAAAGATTGATAAAAATTGGTTTTGGCCTAGCGACCTCGGGATTTTCGGGAATAGTAAGAAGTGTATGGATACATACTCTGCACTTGTGTGCCACTTCGCTATCAGGTCATGGCGGTTTCAGCAGCGACTGATGCCATCACCCCCATGGCAAACATAACGGCTCAATACGCTTGATTTTATTTTTGATCTTATTTTCATGAGATTTATTTAGGGTGACTTATTCTCCACTAGTACAGAACTCTCACGGGGATGATGCGTCGCAGCCTGAGCGGGTGTTGGAGTGTGCTCCGAACGCTGTGCCTCCGAACGATTTGCTAGGTGTGCTGCTGAGCCGAGTGAGCTGTTTACTGCATTGCCCTACTGATACGCCTAATTTGTGGCCTCAGGTGCTGGCGGCAGTCGGTGAAGAGCTCGCGTGTGATACGGCGCAGCTGTTTTGGTCTGAGCCAATGATGCCGGTCTCGGTCAATCATTGGGGGGCGGGCACGCTCCCTACGATGGGTGTAGTGGGTGGCCTATGGTCGCAGCTGGCACTCCCGGCAACGTCGCTGGCCGAAAAGCTTTGGTGCTCCCAAGCGACCGATTTGCAGGCGCAGTTAGCCCATTTGGTCGAGGGCGGCATTTTTCACATTACGGGTATTTCGACCTATTCGCCTGAAGATTGGCCCGCGCAAATGGTCGAAATCTTTGGAGAATCAGCTCAGCGGCATCTATTACTTTTGCCTTTGCGACAGGGCGAAGACTGTGTGGGCGTATTGGCGCTGTTGCGGGCGAAGCGCGTTCTCACTGAAGCGATGGAAAGCGATGCCTCTGATGCCTCTATAGAAGAAAATGACGATTCGGTAGAGCCGGACGCTGACGACTGGTCTGCCGAAACAATTAGCTGTATTGAGGCCGTTGGGACTCAGATTTATTTGGCGATTCAGCGATCGCGCGTAGAGCGTCTTTTTCGCAGTCGCAATGCCCGTGACCAGCTGACGCAGCTCCCAGATCGTCTTTTGTTTAATCAGCAGCTGACGCGCTCAATTGCGATCTCGCTAGAGAAAGACGTCATGCTGGGGGTCGCTTTCCTTGACCTAGACCGGTTCAAGAATATCAACGATACGCTGGGCCATGCGGCGGGAGACTGCTTGCTGAAGCAGGTGGCCGAACGCTTGCAGAGCTGCCTGCGCGGCTATGACGTAGTGGCTCGCTGGGGCGGCGATGAATTCACGCTGTTGTTGTGTGATTTGCGATCGCCCGAAGAAATTACCAGTATTGCCGAGCGCATTTTGCAGCGGCTGAGTGCGCCTTTTCATGTGCAGGGCGAAGAGCTATACGTGACGGCCAGCCTAGGAATTGCCCTCGCACCCTACGACGGTGAAGACGAGCAAACCCTGCTATGCAATGCCGACGCGGCTATGTACCAGGCTAAAGCTCGTGGCCGTAACAACTACCAAATCTACTTTGAAGAAATCAACGCCGATGCGCGCACTCAGCTCAACTTAGAAACAGACCTGCGTAAGGCGCTAGACAACGACGAACTCTTTTTGTGCTATCAGCCCCAGGTAGATTTGCGCACCGGGCGGTGGATTGGGATGGAGGCGCTGATTCGCTGGCAGCACCCGACGCTGGGGATGATTCCACCGGGCAAGTTTATTGTGATTGCCGAAGAGACGGGGTTGATTGAGCCGATTGGTAAATGGGTATTGCAGGCAGCGTGCAGACAGTACTGCCAGTGGCAGCAGGTGGGCTTTCCTCAGCTGCGCCTAGCGGTAAACCTGTCGGCTCAGCAGTTTCATCGCAGTAACCTGGTGCGTTCTGTCGTTGAAGTGATTCGAGAAACCGGCTTCGACGCGCGCTACCTGGAGCTAGAAGTTACTGAAAGTGCGGCCATGCACGATGTGAGCTTTGCCATTGAAGTGCTCAAAAAGTTCTCCCATGTCGGCATTCAAATTGCGATGGATGACTTTGGCACCGGCTATTCTTCGCTGAGTGTACTCAAACACTTCCCGCTAGATACGATTAAGATCGATCGCTCTTTTGTGCAGGATTTGGTCGATAGTCCTAGTGATGCGGCGATCGCCTCCACCATCATCGCCCTTGCTAAGGGCCTAGACTTCAAAGTCCTAGCCGAGGGCATTGAAACGCCTGAGCAAATGGCTGTGCTGAACGAAATGGGCTGTGACTATGCGCAGGGTTACTGGTTTAGCCGTCCGCTGACGGTACAGCAGGTCGATGAAATGCTGGGCTCTGGCAACTTTGCTGAGATTGCCGGGCTAGGGCAGGAATAAGGTATGGCAAAGTGCCGAACGCTATGGATCAGCAGGGAATATCGTTGTCCGATGCCTGCATGTCCCAAGGAACAACTGAGAAGAAGAAGAGGGTAACGGCCATAATGAGACCGCTGCCGATGAACTGAAAGCCTGGATAGTAGTTCAGCCCGACGATGGCTAGAACGTGAACGATGCAGGATGCGCTGAAGCAACGCGATCGCATCCACACTGCCATTGCGCCATAGCCTGCTGCGCATAGGCTCAGCCACAGCAGACATAGGTTAGACAGAATGAAGCTGACGCCATAAAAGATGCCGCAAGTGGTGAGCAGCATACCGGCGGTCATGAGCCCTGCCCAAAGAAAAATCACCCACCGTAGGTTCTCACTGCTCGCTAGCTTCCAGGTAAGTCCAGAGGTGGTGGCAATGCCTGCACCCGTCAGCGCTGCGTCGATGGTGGCCTGAGTGGTCCAGTTGAGGGTAGAAAACTGTGCAAAGGAAAAGATCACCAGTGTGACCCAACCCCAAATCAAAAATGCTTGGTCTATCTCTGTAAAGCAGATGCTAGGTATCTCAAAAGTGGGTCTCTGTGATATTTGCCGGGGTATTTGCTTGAGATGGATTCTCAAGAGTCCGTTCAGGTCTTGCATACTCAGCGCCTCAGGCTTGCTCCCTAATTTTCCATGGGGCGTTGAGATGTGGTTGAAGTCAAACGAGGTCATAACGACGTCTATTAGATCCTGAGTAGCAGCACGTGTCTGATGGATTGAGTTTTGTGGATTTACCTTCTGGCGTTTGTTTGTATCAACAGCTTTCAAATTGTAACCGAATGTTAACAGATTATTAATTCTTTGTGATGGGAGTTACCCGTATATATGTCTACGGGCTCATCAATAGGATTAGTTTCTGCGACTAGCCCGATGTAGAGCTTGGAAGCGCGTTAGGATACTCTTCTTGGTTTCATAGTTTTGCTGAAATTTTACTGAGATAGTCTTGTCCGATTTATCGTCTGCCGCCCCTCGTTCGTCTGGCCCTTCACCGTCGATTGCTCATTCATCTGATTCCCCCTTATCTGATTTGCAGCCGTCTGATTTGCAGTTGTCTAATTTTCCTGGAGGGCTCGCGCTTGAGTCTGAAGGTCTTTGTAAGAGCTATGGCCGTCGTAAGACCCGCTTTGAGGCGGTACGAGGCGTGTCTTTGAAGATTGCACCGGGGGAAGTGCTGGCGTTTCTGGGCCCGAACGGTGCAGGTAAAACGACGACTATCAAAATGATTGCCGGGCTGATTCGCCCAGATCAAGGCTGGGTAAGAATCGCTGGGCGCGATCCGCATCGGGAGCCGCAGGCGCTGCGAGGTGTAGGTGCGGTGCTAGAAGGTAATCGCAATCTGTATTGGCGACTGACGCCGCTGGAGAATTTGGAGTATTTCGGTGTTTTGCGAGGGATGCCCGGCAAACGAGTGCGATCTCGCGCCTTAGAGCTGCTAGAAGCCTTCGGTCTACTAGATAAGCGCAAGGAACCCGTACAAAAGCTATCGCGGGGGATGCAGCAGAAAATTGCGATCGCAGTTGCACTTATCCATCAGCCTCAACTTCTCTTGCTTGATGAACCCACCCTCGGGCTCGACGTAGAAGCCGGTGAAACCGTGAAAAAGTTAGTGCGTCAGGTCGCTGCTTCCGGTTGCGCCATTTTGCTCACCACCCACCAGCTCAATGTCGCTGAAGAACTCTCAGATAGAGTGGCGATCATCCGCGCGGGGCAAATCGTCGCTGAGCAAACCACCGAAGACCTGATACGACAGTTCTCACAGGGCGCGGCCTATCGAATCGAATTTGAAGGTGCTTTAGACGCAGGTAGACGGCAGGAAATGGCGCTACTGGGCGCAAGCGTCAAAGGCCAATTTATTCACTATTTGCCTACTGCTGATACGACTTCTGCTTCGACTACGCTCTACAAACTTCTGCGCATTTTAGAGCCGTTACCTCTACTCGAAGTTCGTCAAGACCGCCCTGACTTAACCGATGTCTTTCTACAGCTGGTGCAGACCAATGATTGATCTTATGCTGGGCGAGCTGAAGCGCACCTGGATTCAAACGCTGCGATATCCGTCGGAGGTGATTGGTGGCGTGGTAATTCTCTCTGCGGTGTTCTACGGAATTTTCCTCGGCACTCAATACATGGCCGGGCCTTCGGCTACGTTTGGGACGCGCTTAGACACTGTGGTAGTGGGTTATGTGATTTGGTCTTTGGTGCTCTACATCGTGAATGATATTGCCACAAATCTGCAAGCGGAGGCGCGGACGGGGACGCTGGAGCAGGTTTTTCTGTCGCCGTTCGGTGCCCCGAGGGTGTTCTTTGCGCGGGCGATCGCTAGCCTTACCCTGCGCCTTTGCCTCATTCTGATAGTCATTGCCATCATTACCACTATCACTGGCAGCCAGCTTTCCTTTCCGCCTTTGTTGTTGTTGCCGCTTTCGACGCTGTTGTTTGGAGCCTATGGCCTGGCCTTCTTTATTGGCTCGGTGGCGCTAGTGCTCAAAAATGTTCAACAGTTGCTGAGTTTGTTTCAGTTCTTTCTGTTCTTTTTACTCGCGGCACCTACAGAAGACTGGACAGGGCTAGCAAAGACGATTTCAAATGTGATGCCGATTTTGCCAAGTACGGGACTGTTGAGAGACTTGATGGCCAGAGATGTAGGGTTGGACTGGCACGGGTGGGCGATCGCCCTTGCCAATGGTTTGTTTTACTTTGCCCTAGGCACTTTGCTATTCCGCTGGGCGGAGGGTAAAGCAAAGCAGCAAGGATCTCTTGGAAGCTATTGACTGGCTATTGAGTAACCGTGAAAAAGCCCTGAACAGGTTTAATGTTCAGGGCTTTTTTGCTACTTGCTGAAGGCGGTGATTATCTACCGTTCATTCCACTCAGATTCGGCATCTGCGATCGCCTCATCAACCGTCTTCTCCTCTAGCATTGCCGCTTGCAGATTGTCATAAATCACCTTCTGCAACACCTTCACATCTTCCATCGCCGGAATCAGCACAGCGGCATCGTCTAGCTGGCTAGCACTGACCGAACGGGCTACTTCTACCGGAGATGCGCTATCGGGCAAATCAGTAAAGTAACTATCAGCCATCGCCTCAACGGTAGAGGGCAATACATTCGCCGCTTTGGCAAACTCCAGTTGATTGGCATCATTGGTCACAAAGGTCGCGAACTTAAGCGCCGCCTCTTCAGCATCCGTTGACTTCGGAATCACCAGATCCATGGCCGCAACGTTCTTTTTCCCTGTGCTTCCACTAATTTGTGGTGCACTCTTTGTTGCCGCCGCAATATCCGGCGCATTCGTTTCAATAGAGCTTAAAAACTCCGCACCAGAGGCCAAAATGGCAGTCTGCCCTGACTGATATAGCTGAATCGCCTGTTGGTGACCCTGCGTCAGCACCTCACGAGGCAGCAGTTCTTGCTGATACAGGTCAGTCCAGTATTGAAAAACGGCCTTGCCCGCTGGTGTATTAAAAGCCGCATTGCCTTCATCATCTACCAGGGGCACACCCATTTGGACAAACGATTGCAGCACATCGGCGGCGTCTTCGGGCACAAAGCTGATGAAGAAAGCGTATTTGCCGGTTTCGTCCTTTATCTGTTTGGCGACGTCTGCAAGTTCTTCAAAGGTCGCTGGCGGTTCTGTGACGCCAGCTGCTTCAAAAATCTCGGTGTTGTAGAGCGTGACGCGAGCCGTGAGGTACCAGGGAAAGCCAAAGCTGTCGCCATTGATTTGAGTCGCTTCGAAAATCTTGGGCAGGTAGACGGCTTTTTCTTCGTCGGTGAGCTTGTCATCTAGCGTGAGCCAAGCGCCCTGGGTTGCCAGCTGGGAGGCAAAGTTGGGGTTGAGGTTGACGACATCTGGCGCGTTGTTAGCGGAGACGGCAGCGAGTATTTTGGTTTCCATATCGGCCCAAGGAACGTCTACCCAGTTGACGGCGATGTCTGGATTTGCGGTCTCGAATTCGGTAATCAGCGCGTCAAAATAGTCGTCGAACTTGGGCGATAACTGCATCGTCCAGAATTCGACTTCCGTTTTGCCAGATGCGTCTGTAGATGAGGCGTTGTCGCTGCTGCCGCAGCTAATGAGCCAGCTTGAGAGCAGGCCAACTAGGGCTAGCGCCACAAACTTTTTCCAATGACGAAGAAAAGACATGGTAATTAAAGGCGGTTTGGATAAACCGGCGTGCAAGCGTGATGGCTTATGACTTTACAGCACTATTCGTTGATTTGTGCACGGCGAGTAGACGGATTGTTGGTATCCCGTAAAATGGGGCTATTCGTGCCGGATATTTGAGGTTGAACTTATTTAATCTTGAGCTGTGGTGAGCATGGCTCTTTAGCTTTGTCTCCTCTTCAGTGAAGTAGATCGTTTATTCTCAGTGTTTTTAACTCGTTTAGTTTAAGGGAATTGGCTATGACGCCTGAGCAGATGGCAGAAATTCAGCGGTTGCGAAGTCGCAAGGTTGCACCCAAGCAAATTGCTAGAAAGCTGGGCCTGCGTCCCGCTGAAGTGAAGGCAGCGATTCAGCAGCAGGCTGAGGCTCAGATGCGTTCGATGCTAGATGAGAGTGGATTGCCCCCAATAGAGAGTTGCTGGGCAAATGGTGCCATGGTTGAGGCTCTGTTTGGCAATAGAGATCAAGATGAGAGCGGGGTTACATTGGGCATTGGCTCGGTGATGGTGGTTCGTAATCTGCGCAACAAGCGAACGGCGGCGATTTTTCTGGTTGATTATTATTGCTTGGGCATCAAGAACGCAGACTGCCCTGAGTTTAGTAATGATGAGAAATATCGTTGGATAAAAAGTACGATTTTTGAAAAATTTGTAGAGGGGCCGGTGGAGATATCTTTGACGCAGGCGCAGGCAATTGTGTTTGGTGCGGAAGACTATGCTCGCAAGCTAGGGTTTGAGCCGCATAGAGACTATGCGGAGGCCAGGACTCTGTTGGGTGAGCGATCCAGCGCGCTGCCTGATTTAGAATTTGGCCGGGACGGGAAGCCTTTTTACTTCGATGGCCCCTACGACAATCCGCAGAAAGTGATCAAAACGCTGGAACAGTCGGTGGGCGCTGATAATTTTGACTATATGCTTCAGGTGCTGCCGCCGTCCGAGGGGAGTGGTCTGTTGGGGAGTGGTTTTGAGGGTTAGGGCTTTGGTGTGCGATCTCTCTGTCGTTGGCGTTCGATTAATGCCCCATTTTTGAGTGGATCAGCAGCGTGGCCTGTCGTATTGGTGTGCGACTTGAAGGGCATGAATGGTAGAGATGCGATCGCTAAAAAAACGACCTTTTTTTGACTACAGAAGTGCGCAATTGCCTCATTTATTGTTAGGCAAGTTTCACAGTAGAGTAGAAGAAAATTCGGTCATGACAGCAGAAAGGAACACCTTGTGGTGGATAAAATCAACTGCCAGGACTTTGTATGTAATAGCTTTGTATCCCTTTCTGTTCTTGTGGATTGTGATCTCAATTGCTTTGGATATCTACTACAGACCTGAGCTACACAAGTTAGTAGATGCTCGAAATACAGGAGCTATCCAAGCGTATATTGAGCAAGGAAAAGACTTAGATGTGTGCGATCGCGCAATGCAGCGAACAGCGCTGCATCAATCAGCATTACTAGGACTCACACAAATTTCTCAACTTTTAATAGAAGCTGGAGCCTCTACTCAGATTAAAGACAAAGAAGGCGCTACGCCTCTCTACATAGCAGCACTGGGCGGTCACACTTCTATAGTTGAGCTACTGTCGCCATTTACTGACTCAACAGATTTATTAGCTGCAATATTCACTGATAACGTTGCATTTGTTGAACAAAATATAGCTCAAGGTGGTGATCCCAATTCTACTTTCGGAGGCATTGGCTCCGCGCTATACATAGCATCAAAGCATGGGTATTTGGAGATCGTAAGGTTGTTGCTAAAAGCTGGTGCTAATCCCAATCGATACGCAAGAGGGCAATCGCCACTTAAGGTTGCAATGCAAAAAGGCCACACCGAGATCGTAGAGCTATTAGTCAGCAGCGGAGCTAAAATTACTTAAACACCCAATACGTGATCATTATGGATAATTCCAGTCAAGGGCGTTCGGATGAAACATCTCAAAAGGAAAGATTTTCGGAGCGATATAGTTGTTTCATAACCCGTAGCGGCCATAAGTTATAAAACACGTTGAGAAATTGTAAAGGCAGAACACACCTGCGTTTTTCGCTTTATAACCGGCAATAGGTTAGAAGATCCCAAAAACGAAGGTTTTCGGTCTGGTTAGCATGTACTACTTTCCAGGCAGTTATCA
>ERZ1740067.133-NODE-133-length-60068-cov-43.429240_pt1 | contig 60068 bp, 63 predicted proteins | sample MGYA00581736_ERZ1740067 | MGnify/ENA primary metagenome ERZ1740067 (study PRJEB43018, sample SAMN04849236) | marine metagenome | isolation source: floating plastic debris | place: Pacific Ocean | collected 2008-08-27 | study: EMG produced TPA metagenomics... | reverse complement strand
CGGATGGCCGCTCAAAACACCCGAAACGTCCCACTTCAAAATCCTGCGCCGCGATCAGGAGGCGATGTCGTGTCAAAAGTACGGATGGAAGTGTCTAAAAAATGGGAAACTGATCGGCGCTTACATCGCCGACCATGTATGGAACATGGGGTGTTTATCTGATGTCTGAAGTTCTCACTATCCAGGACTTTATAACCTTCACTATCGGAATGATTGTGTATTTCTTTGGCGCATGGCTGACCAAACGCGTGCGGTTTTTGCAGGATTTCAACATTCCCGAACCCGTTGTCGCCGGGTTGGCCGCGGCAATGTTTGTCTGGTTGATTTTCGTGTTCACACAACGCGAAGTGATGTTCGAGCTCGAAACCCTGGATCAGTTGCTCGTTATCTTCTTCACGACTATCGGGCTGAATGCGCGGGTCTCCGATCTCGTGCGCGGTGGTCGACCACTGGCGATATTGTTGGCACTGACCATCGCTTTTATGGCACTCCAGAACCTTGTAGCACTCGCGGGCGTTTCACTCTTTGATTTGCCAGCTGCCGCGTCCGTACTGGTTGGGTCAGCGGCCTTGATTGGTGGGCATGGCACTGCGATTGCATGGGGTCCGGAGATCGCAGCACTTGGTGTTGGTGGCGCTGTTGAGATCGGCGTGGCCGCTGCCACGCTGGGCTTGGTCAGTGCAGCCCTTGTTGGCGGACCCATTGCACGTGTTCTCATCGAGCGCAATAACCTCGAACCGCGCGATCCAGACGCGGATCCCGTTGTGGGAGTTGCCTTCGGATCAAGGGCACAAGCTGGCCTCGACTACGTGGGCTTTATGCAAGCAATGGTCATGATCCACATCGCGATAATCTTGGGCTAAGGCGTCCACCAGATAACTCTGGAAACAGGCATTCGATTGCCGCTTTTTGTCCCATGCCTCATCACCGTCATTTTGATGGCGAACCTGCAGCCGGCGCTGTTTCCAAAGCTCCCGGAGGTTTGCGGCACTCCTCTGCTCGCATTGATTTAGGAGTTTCCACTCAGCGTATTCCTGACGCTGATCGCGGTAACCGTATGTATTCACTTGGCGACTGTGAATGTGGTATTACGTCAGGCGGCGCGTCGTTTTGAGACTGTGCGTCAGCACGGTGGTACATGGGCCAAAACGCACTGCTGATGGCGTATGTTATGACGTTGTGCGTCGCGCTTTTGATCTGGGCCATGATCTGGGCCATCGCCTTTTTGTCGTTGGACGCGATAACGGAGTTCAGGCAGGCCGTCTGTTTCTCTGTCGTAACCTTGACAAACCTTGGGTATGGCGACCTGGTGCCACATGAAAATGCTCAACTGGTCGCCGCGTTTTGCGCCATTGCAGGTTTATTCCTGATGGGTCTTTCTACGGCTTTCATTATTGAAATCCGGCGTTGATTGGACACAAAGGAGTAACCCGCTCGCAGTTCGTCATCTGGCAATCTGTGACAGGACAACAAGTGCTCCGATATGCGTCTCACCCGGTGGCGCTTGCTGGGCCATCTCCCGCAAGATCGCAATGGCCGCTGGCGATGTTGTCGCGATTTTGTGGTTGAACTCACCGCCGGCCGCGAGATCCGAAACATCCACAACTGAAATCGGAAGATCCCCTACGATCGCTCGATCCGTTTGCGAGCCCAATCGAGGCCGCAACCCCGTCAGTAAGGACGAAATGCGCAGCGCGCGATCCTGCTCTGCCACCATCAAGATAAATGGATCCGGCAGGTCGCCGATGGCCATCGCCTGATCACGGAACAGTTCGCCATCGATGTCTGGCGCCATTAGCGTCAGCGCTTCGATTTTGCCTTCGATATCGAGGCTACCCTTGAGCGCGATTTGCCTCAGTGTCTCCATGATCAGGTAGCTGCCCATCGAATGGCCAACCAGAACGACTTTCCGGCCATCTTGAGTCAGAGCAATGATCGTGCTTTCCAAATGATCGCGCGCCAGCAATGCACTATCTCGATCGTAGACGTACCCAGCCGTCACACCGGCCGACGGCCAGGAAAAGAGCACTGGCGGCACAGGTACTTCGAAGTCATGAACAAACTGCGTAAGCTGGTAGACGGCCTCTGCATGCCGTGTGTTGTACCCGTGGACAAACACAAGTGTTTCCGAACGACCGACTGTGTCAGACCGCGAAATGTCAGCTGCAAACCCGCGGATCGTATCAAAGCCGGATTGTTGGATCGAAACGAAATCCGTTTGCGCATCCGGTGGCCCATCCGGCCATTCAATTTCGCCCGGCGCGTGCGTTGCAGGCACCGACACGGTAATCGCCTCAAAAGACAACGTCCCTGGCCGCGGCGGCGCACCTTGTGCACCAGCTTGAACGTCACTTCGTAACTTTGACACCCAGATCTTATGGGCGGTTGCGTTTGGGTCTGCTTCGGCGAACTGAAATTCGCCGCGTCCCGCGCACGCAGTCAAGCAAAGTACAGCGAGCCAAGCAATAACGGGCACGCCAAAATTGTGGGACATTTTGCAGACTCCTGAAACAAATTCACATTGGGAATAAGAAGAAAGTCGTTCAACAACTGGCAGTTATACGTTAGGTTGTTGGCCCAATCTAATCAAGCGTTGCGAGCGAAAGTAACGAAACCATCCGCGGCATTTGAGAATGCACAGGCTGGTTCGGTGGGCTCTGTGCGATTTCTTTGCGTTTGGATCATGTCGCGGTTTGGAGCTCGCTCCGTCAAATGGACATTTCTTGGTTGAACTTTAAAGGTGTCACATTTCTCTTAAGGAGGAGACCATGCTTGACACGAATGACTGGTCTTGACGCAGCGTTGCCGCTTTTACGATGTTGCGTTGGCGATAATATCTTTGTCGCACGCGCGCTCATCATCAGTCGTCAAGCGGACGCGTGTATTCGGGTGATGACGACGAAACTCGAGAATTGTCGGCAAGATCAGGTCTGTCAGTGAAAAGAGCGTCGCAACGACAAGCTCCCCCTCCAGGTCAGCACTTTACACTCGCACCCAGCCAAAGAAGACTTCAAGCAAGTCATAGGAGCGCTGAGCAATTTGCAGAAATTCGCGGCCCGTATCTGTCAATTCGTACCCACGACGTTGACGCAAAAACAGCCGTTCGTCTATTTCGGCCTCAAGCGCATCGATGTGCCGGTTCACCGTTGCGCGTTGAACGCCAAGCTCTTGCGCCGCATTGCTCATGGTACCAGTGCGGCCATACTGTATGCTGTTCGGATCTCAGTTCAATGATCCATAGGGTGCTCTGACGCGCATTTATGCAAAGTTTTATAACATCCAAGATGTTTTGCGTCGCACCGACGCGCACGAGGTGCGCTTTTGCGGGTATTGAGGCGTTACATACATGTCGCTAAGTCGGCTGTGACGACAGGGGAACAATACCATGAAGGTCCTCGTTTTTTCGGCCTCCAACCATAGCCAATCAATAAACGGTGCATTGGTCGGTTATGCCGCTAAGCGACTGCAGGTGTTCGATCCTGACGTTGAAATCGAACGCCTCGACATTAACGACTTTGAGATGCCCATCTATTCGATTGACAGGGAAAAAGCGGACGGCGTGCATCCGCTGGCGCAGGCATTCTTTGATAAAATCGGTGCAGCCGATGCATTGGTGGTTTCCTTTGCTGAATATAACGGCTTTGTCACGGCAGCCTGGAAAAACATCTACGATTGGATGAGCCGGATTGACCAGAAGGTGTGGCAAGACAAGCCGTTTGTCTTGCTTGCGGCAACGCCGGGACCGCGCGCGGGTGACAACGTGCTGAAGTCACAGGAATTGACGGCCCCGTTCTTTGGAATGGACATCAAAGGCAAGTACGGCGTTGGCACCTGGCGCGAGGCCTGGGACGGCGATGCGCTGACAAAAGACGAGGACATTGCGGGAGTTGACGCTGCCATCAAGGGGCTCTTGAGCTGAGCGGCGATCGAAGCTCGTTACAGTTTTGCATGAAAAGGAAACGCTATGTCGCACGCAAAAGTTGCTGTCATAACTGGCTCGACAGGTGGGATCGGTGGGGCCATCGCAGATCAACTTGCGGAAAATGGTTGGACCTTGGTGTTGGTCAATCGCAATTCTGCCAAGGCCGAGGCACAGAAGGCGGATATCAACCGCGTGCATCCACATACAAAGATCGACCTGATCCAGGCAGACTTGATGGATTTGGATCAGATCAAGCGGGCAGCACAAGAGATCCTGACAATACATCCGCTGATTGATGCCCTCTATAACAACTCCGGTGTTCTGACATCGCAACGTGTGATGAGTGCCCAAGGACACGAGTCAAACTATGCGGTAAACACCCTGGCCCCTTACGTGATGCTCGAAAGTCTGCGGCCCGCGCTAAAGCGGGACGGTGATGCGCCAAAAACCATGGTCATCAACACCACTTCAGCCGCACATAATTCTGCAAAATCGATTGACGTCGATGCACTGTCTGAACCTGACATCATTGGTGGGTTAACCGGCGCCTATGCAACAACCAAACTGGCGCTGACGACTATGGGTAGAGCGCTTGCCGAAGACTTGGCAAAAGATGGGATTATGGTGCGGTCGGTTTGCCCGGGCGCAGTCATCACCCCAATGACAAAGACCAGCGATGGGATGCCAGGCATCTTAAAGATGCTCGTGCCGTTGCTTTTTAACAAACCGGACAAACAGGCGGGCAAGATGATCTACGCCGCATTGCCAGAGAGCTTTGGGGCACGCACCGGCATTTACATCACAAACGGCAAAGAAAAGACGGCTCCAAAGCTGGCAAATGATCCGCGCGTTCAGGCCGCTCTGATCAAAAAACTGTCTGCTGATGCGATGCCTTAAGCGCCGCAAACGGCTGTTGTATTATACAATCAAAACAAGGCTCCAATCCATGCCGCAAACCCGGAAACTTGTTCTCAAGATCTGCGTAAGCGCGGTCACCATTTTCTATGGCTTCGTGCCCGCCCTAGCAGACCTGAATGAAACCCATTTGTTCAACCCACTTTGGAGCGCGCATGCGCGGTTCCACGGCGCCTGGTTTCTGACTTTTGCTGCGGGCATCGCGCTGATTGGATTGTACCTGATTTGGCGGCGAGATGTGCTCTACACGCCCATTTTTTTCGGCATCATGTTCGCTGCCGGATTTTGGGTCGCTACGATCCTTGGACCGGCTTACGGCGGTGCGCTTGTGGACCAAAACGGCCATGTTCACAAAATTGCAGGCATCGAAACCAACATGTTTCTGTTCTCGGTTCTTTCGATAGTACTGCTCGCTTTACTTGGTCTCGCAACATGGGTTTCGCGCACTGAACGTTAAAACGCGCATCCGCAAATACATCTGATGAAAAATGAACAACCACCGCGCATGTCCTGCGCGGTGGTTGTTCTTTATGGCAGTGAATTCGATGTGTCAGGCTAGGTTTGCACCCTAACTTGGCAAGAGGTTTCACATGATACGCTCAATAATTCTCGCGGCGATTTTTACCGCAAGTGTGTCTGGTGCTGCGTCAGCTGAGCAAATCGCAGAGACCGATCCCTACGCGCCTTACCCATTGGCCCAGATCACCGACGAGCTACGATACCCCGCTGCGCAGCCCCCTGCAGGTACTGTCAGCCGGCACGGCGAAATCGAATACCTGGCCAACAACGTATTCGGTACGCATTGGTATGTGGAGGCAAATGCGGCTGTCTGGCACTTTGTCACCGCCGGCGATCCCGAGGATGAGGTTATCCTGTTTGTCCACGGTCACCCCGACACATGGTGGTCCTGGCATGACGTGATGTCTTACCTGGCCGACGATTTCTACGTTATTGCCGTGGACACACTGGGATACGGGCAATCTGACAAACGCCTGGAACTCGACCTGACCTATGCTGGGATTGCAACAGGCATTGGCGCCTTGATGACCGAGCTGGGTGTCGAAGTGTTCAACCTCGTCGGGCATGATCGCGGTGCCGTGCTTGGGGATCACATGGTGGCCCAAGATGACATCAACCCGCGTATCCTCGCCTATCTGCGGATGCAGCAATCGGCGGACAAACCGCACGGTATTCCTCGTCCAGCCCACGAGCAAATGTCTGAAGTCGCGTTTCACACCAACGAAAACGTCATTTATGGCATTTTCGCAAGCGACTACTTTTCCGTCGATATCCCGCAAAGCCACCAAGATCGCGCCCATTGGGAGTATTTCTTTCCCGGCACAGCTGAAGCTGCGGCCCAGCTTTTCTCGCAAGCCGGTTTTGACAAAGAGTTGGATTTCCGACTGGCCCAGGTGTTCCCGCGCATGACGATGCCGGTGGTCTTCATGCAGGGGGCTGATGACCCCGGGCAACGTCCGGAAGAATACTGGGAAACGGCGGATTTGGTGCCCAATGGCGCAGTCCTGATCGTGGACGCCAATCACTTCATTCAGGCCGAAAAACCGGAGCTTGTCGCTGACGCGGCCCGAGACCTGTTCGACTGACCCCACTCACGGTCCGGAAGAAGGTCTGGCCGATGCCGCGCGCGTGGCGCGCATCAATCCATCGGCCCGACCTTCGCCCGGTTCTCTACGGAAATGAGGATATCATGACAATAAGAACACTCACCATGTCAGCGGCACTTTTGGCATGCGCGTTTGGCGCTAAGGCGCAGGAAAATGACCCCTTCGCCCCACCGACGCGATCGCAAGATCAGGGATTTATCTACCGCAACAGTATTCCTCAGGGCTTTGAAACGCACATCATGGTCAACACCGAGGAAGATCGCGCGCGGGCCGAGCGGATCATCGAATTCTATGAATTACTCGCGACGGCACCAACTCTGGAGAGCGTCGCTGAATATGTATCAGACCGCTATATCCAGCACAGCACACAGCTGCCCAACGGGCGCCAACCTCTGGCCATGCTGTTTAAAGGCTCGGTTGACGAATACCCCGTTGCCATAGACGTGCATAAAGTGATTGTGGTCGGCGATTCCGCCATGGCGCATGTCAATTTCCGCAACCTCGACAATGACAGTCCGGACGACATGGGGATGGCTGCGGTGGACATTTACCTCTTTGATTCCGAGGGGAAAATCACAGAGCATTGGGACGTCCTGCAGCTTGTGCCCAGCCATGCCCCAAACCCGAACGGCATGTTCGTGACACTTTTTGAGGGGGAGTGAACCGATGCAGTTGAAACCCATAGCGCACACTGTCAGTGCCGTTGCAGCGCTCCTGATGTCCACTGTCGTCTTTGCCGAAGCGCCCCCTGTTCCAGAGGTCGACCAGGCCATGCCGCTTTACGACCGGCATAAAATTGACATCAGCAACCTAAGAGATTTTTACAATGCGCTGCTCATTTCCGATGCCATGATTCACGCCGATGCCATGTTTGATGCCGAGACCAAGTGGCGTCTTACGCTACGCCAGATGTTTCTTGCAGGCAGCGGCCATCATACGGCGCGCAGCGCCTATCAACTTTCAAAAATGGGCGTGCCCGTTGAAGAGATTCGAGCGATCTTTGCGGCGGATTACGTGGCGACGCTGGACGACGCGCGGCTCAAGGCAGCATTCACATACATCGACCTCATGGGGCGATATCCCATTATGTCGCCGCCGGAACTTCATGCCCAGTTGCGCACCAACTACACGGACCGCCAGATTGCGGAACTGATGCAGCTGGCCTCGATCAACAACGCCTCTGCCACCCATGATGCCGTTGTGCCCATAGCAACCGATCAGGAAACGCTTGATTGGGCGAACGAGAATCTGGTGGATGTCGGGTGGGACCCCAGCCGCAATGCCAGCACCTCGGCGGAGGAGCAGCGTGCGAACCCCTTTGTCGGCGATGCACTGACGGAGGCTGTAGCTGAAATCGACGCCGCATGGCAGCGCGATGATCTGGGGGCGGTCGAGCCAACACTGGCCTCGGATTGGGTCAATTTTGTTACCGGCTATGATGTGCCGACGCTCACCTTTGACGGGGACCGCGATGGGATTGAGGAACCCTTCGACGCGTTTCCCACGGCAGTTCTGGACTGGGAAGGCGAGGGTTTGCGCCAACTCAATATTCCGTCCTCTGACGTCCCGCCCTTTGACGTTGCCGCTTACGATTACACCTATTTTGAACCTGCGAAAGCTGTTGCTTCGGGGGTGCCGTACAGCGACCGCCAACGGCTCGACACAAATTGGCCACGGCAAGCGGCGATCGGCACACTGGCGATGGATGCGTATATCCTGCAAGCCGAGCGCACGATGGATTTTGACGAGATTTGGTCGCTCTTCTTTGTCTACCAACTCGCGAGCGGGTGCGTGCACTGTCAGGCGCACGGCGCCTTCGGGATCTACGACTACTCTGAGGACGAGTACTTTCACGATGAGATCCCGGATGAGGATTTGCCAGAGCTTATCGCGTATATCCAATCGCTTTTGGATTTCGAACGATCCGAGTTTGTGACACCCGCGATGAAGGCCGCCATGCGCGTTGCGCGCGATTCGGCCCGCCTGCCATCTCGGGTCACAGCCGCACATATCGAAGAGTTGCGGCGCTATTATACGGACCGTGAAATTCAGGAGATATTCGCGGTGATCGTCGTAAACGCATGGCTTTCAGGCAGTATGCAATCCGTTGCGGTCGTGACGGACCAGATCAGCATGGCGTTTACCCAGCGAACATTGGGGCCTAAAGGCTGGAAAGCTGGCGCGCATATCGGTTTGCCGAGTGAGCAGCGCCCCTATCACATGAGCCAGTTCTTCGACCGTCTGTTCGCCGACATGAATAGCGGAAAAGTTCCCGATGGCGCGTCCATTTGGACGGGTATTGATGTCCCGCTTGCGATCGACAACGACGGCGACGGGGTCGAAAATGAATTTGACGGGTTTCCCGATGATCCGAACCGCTGGGCAGATACTGACGGCGATGGGATTGAGGACAAACTTGACAATGATATAGACGGCGATGGGCTGAACAACAGTGTTGAGCTGTCGGCAGGCACATTTCCCTACAAGGCGGATTCCGATGGCGATGGCGTCGCCGACATGGCCGAGATCAATGATGGCACCGATCCGCTCGATCCCAACACCTACTAAGGCGGCGGCCTGAACCATTCAATGGTTCGGGCCGTCCAAACTGCCTGTCCAACCCAATCCGTATACGACCCCGCGTTCCATCTAAGGGTCGATAGCCTACGCGCATTTGAAGTTTGCGCCGCGAACGGGCGGTGGTTGCCCGACGCACCTTGAAGAACCGCCAATCACGTTGAGGAAGTTTCATGACGCGATGCTATTCCGCCGTCTTCTGCACCTGTGTCTGTCTGATGGCGCACCCTGTCTTGGCGCAGGAGACATTTCCCCCAAACTATCCGCAGGTGAGTGGCAACGTCATCACAAGACTGGGGTACAATGGGGACTACCGCTCAGATGCGCCGCTGATAGAGGCCGACGATGTATTCATTCAGGTCATTGCCAGTCCGACTTTCGAGTTATCGGAACAGCTGCGCTTCAATACGGAACTCCGGGTTGAAACGGTTACGCCCCCGACCGAAGATCGCGCATTCGAGGATCAGGGTCTTTTTGCGCGCATTCTGCGGTTCGAATACGATCTGACGGAACAGTTTTCGGTACATGCTGGCAAAATGACACCTTCATTTGCTCTGGCTTCGTTTGTCACGCCCGGCATGTTCGGCAACAGCTATAGCAAAGAAATCGAACTGATCGATCGTGTCGGTTTTGGTGGATCTTACAGGTTCGGGGGCGGTGGACGCGGACGTCACACGCTGACCTTCAACACTTTTTTCAAGGATACCAGCCTCTTTTCTGAGTCGCTTGGCACGAACAGGGGCCGCACATTGATCGAGGATGGTGGTGCAAGCAACACCGAAGCGTTTGACTCCTTCACACTCTCCCTAGAGGGGCGCGACATCGAGCGGTTTCCCGGCCTGACCTACAAGCTTGGTCTGATACACCAAGGCCGGGGCGTTGATGGGGTCGCGGATGAAAACGGGATTTCGGCATCGGTGGTTCAAGCCATTGAAACAGTAAATGGAAACAATTGGAGCCTGATCGGCGAATTCGCAGCATTCGACAATTTCGAGGGCACGGCAGATGACATCGTTTATGCCAGCGCCGGCCTCGTCTATCAGACAGGCCCGTGGACGGCAGTCCTGTCGGGCACATGGCGACCGCGTGATTTGGCGGATGGTCGCAATTTTGACGACTACACCGTTCAAACTTCGATCGAGTATGACCTAGGCGACGGGTACTCCATCGCGGTAGCGCATGAGTTCAGCCGCGATGAAAATCTCGACAACCGGCGCCTGGGCTTTCGGTTTTCTAAAGTCATTGACCTGCGCGGTTGATCGATTTGTGCGCATCTGTTGCGCTTTCAAATCGCCAAACCGGAAGTGAACGCCATGGCCAAAGGCGCTCGAAACAGCGTGGATACGAGCATCATGGCCCCGCACGTCTACCGTAGCTTACGATAGACTTTCAGCGGATTATTTGAGGCACATCTAACGTTCATGTGAAGAGTTTTGGGCTGTGCTATCTGCCCAATATGAGACAGCATGCCATCTGCGATCGCCGCGGGCCCACCATTATTTTCTAGGCCTCGGCGAGTGACGGTTGGCGGCGATCCGTCAATTGCCCCAGGAACGGAAGTGCTGATAAACGAGCTATCCAAATGGACAAATGGTCGGAGCTAAGGACGGTATATCATGTTGCGTCGCTGGGCACAGTCAGCGCGGCGGCAGAGGCGCTCGACATGCATCGCGCAACGGTGAATCGTCACATCGATGCTATCGAAAGCAGCATCGGCGGCCGTGTGTTCATTCGTCACGCGCGGGGCTACACACTCACCGAGCTTGGTGAAGAGGTGCTTCAAGTCGCCGAGAGAACCAGCGAAATGCTGGAAAAACTGACGACGCGCGTCAATGGCAACAAGGCGCTCATTGAAGGCGAGATCATGTTGACGCTTGTGCCGCCCATGGCAAGTTTGGTCTTGGAGGCGGTGACAAGATTTCGAGAGCGAAACCCGAAGTGTCGCGTTACGATCAATGCCACCTACAAGCGTGTAAAGCTGGAATATGGCGAGGCGCATATTGCCCTGAGGGCAGGCCCAAAGCCCGATCACCCAGACTATGTGGTGCGCCATTTCATGGATCTCACATTTAGTATTTACGGTCACCGCAGTTACTTCGAGAAATTTGGTCCAGTGACTGACCCGAAGAATTTTAACGGTCACAGGTTTGTTCTACCACCGGCTGCGTTGTCGCATATCCCCTACCAACATTGGGTCCGAAACAACGTCAAACAGGACAATATCGCTGTTGTTGCAAACAGCCCCGCATTCCACTTCCATGCCGCGCGCAAAGGTGTCGGCCTCAGTTTCCTGCCAGATTTCGAAGTAGCAAATGACCCGGACTTCGAACTCGTGCTTGGAAACATCGATGACTGGAATCTGCCCCTTTGGCTGGTCACACATGTCGATGTGCACCGTACTGACAAAGTTCAATCTTTTTTGAGATTACTATGTGAAGGCAATTGTCGTTAATCGCTCTTTAAATGAAATGGACGTCCGATGCGGAGTCACCTTCAATTTGTATCAAAATCATTAGAAATACTCCTTTTCCTGAGCGTTCGGTCTCTGAGATTTTGGACAAGTGATCTGGTCAACCAAGTGAGCGTCTGACCCATCTGTTCGATTTGATCAAAGGTGTATTTTTGCGCCCAAGGTCAGGGCAGCAGTTCGAACATGATCTTAATACGGTTGCGCCGCTTGTACCTGCGCCTGTCGTATTTGACCGACGTCTTGCACTGTACGACCGGGAATGCAGGCGCGTATCCCTTTGTCTTGCAACGCTTCCCTGAACCAGTCAGCTTCATAGCCGCAGTGTCTGAGCAGCCAGTCGACTTTGGACAGGCTGCTGAGCAACGCCCGTGCGCCAATGTCGTCGCTGTCCGATGTGCCTTGAGGTAGGTCGCGTCCATTGCCCGGCAGTCGAAACGCAGTTTCGATGAGAGGGGATCATGACCGTCTTCGTCTCGCCGTGTTCCGCAGCCAGCGCGACCATCATCCGCGCGAAAACGCCTTTCTCGCTCCAGCGCTTTCAACGGCTGTAGAGCGTCATCTGCGGCCCATAGGCAGCGGGCGCATCGCGCCATCGTAAGCCATTGCGGTTGATGAAGATAATGCCGCTCAGCACGCGCTTGTCGTCAACTCGAGGCTTTCCGTGAGACTTCGGAAAGAAGGGTTCCAGACGCGCCATCTGCGCGTCGCTCAACCAAAAAAGATCGCACATGTCACTGCTCCATTTTCGAAGCCATGACTCACGCAGTACGATTAAAATCAATGCATCTTGACCCTAAGCAGACCTTAGAAAAAGAGGAGCAACGGCTGGTTTGTCCCGGAAGAAGACATTGTCTGAAGTGGAGCCCGCCCAAAAACGGACTGTCGTGCCTTTCAAGCGACTGCCCAAGAGTAGACTCTTGCTTGATTGGGTCACGATTATGGCGAAATGCGCTCGCCAGTTCAGAAAAGCCACTATATGTGCGGGCCGGACGTTCGGCACAAAATGCTAAGAAACCGACGTCTCCTCGAACGCAGAAAGCTAATCGTGCTCTTCCTTCCCAAGGCATGCCTTGTAATGGTGACAAGCGACACTGCGATAGTCGTGGATTGGCTCCATCGAGGGACGCCCCGTCTGGCAAATCGTAGTCGCACAGGGGCAGCGTGGATGAAAATTGCAGCCCGTTGGCGGGGACAGTGGCGATGGCACTTCACCTTCGATGGTCTCGAATCGCACAAGCTCATCCGCGTCCAGCACCAGCTTAGGCACGCTTCCGAAAAGGGCTTTGGTGTAGGGATGGGCCGGATTGCCAAAAACCTCGCCCACTGGCCCCAGTTCCACGATACGCCCAAGATACATCACCGCAACGCGGTCGCTGACGTGCTGGATCACGGAGAGATCGTGGCTGATGAAGACACTGGTGAGCGCCAGATCGCGGGTGAGTTCTAGAAAGAGGTTGATTATCTGCGCCTGGATAGAGACATCAAGTGAGGCGACCGGCTCATCACAGATCAGCACATCTGGCTGCATGGCCAGGGCGCGGGCAATTGCGATGCGCTGACGTTGACCGCCGGAGAACTGATGCGGGTGGCGTTCGACCCAGGCGGGATCAAGGCCAACACGATCGAACCAGTCTGCCACATAACGGCGGGCATCGGCCCTTGTGGTGAGGCCATGAGCGATGGGGCCTTCCGCAACGGTATGGCCGACCTTCATACGGGGATCGAGGCTGGCGAAGGGGTCCTGGAACACGGTTTGTACGCGGGTCGTCGCCTTGGTCCCGTCCGCCATGACGGGAGCGCCGTCGATGGTGACCGTGCCGCTTGTCGGGGGCAATATTCCGGCGATGGCGCGGCCCAGCGTGGACTTGCCACAGCCAGATTCCCCGACGAGGCCCAGTGTCTCTCCCTTGCGGACGGAAAGTGTGACGCCGGAGACCGCGCGGACCGAGCGAGTTTCGACATTGCCGCCGAGTTTTGCCGCGATCTTTTCACCCAGGCTTAGCTTGGGACCAAAGACGCGGGTAACGTCGGTGATCTGGACGAAGGCGCTCATGCGGGCTCCGGGGCGGTTTGACCAACCGGGTGAAAGCACCGCCATTGCCGACCACCGTTCTGGGTCATGTCTGCGTCAGTCGTGCATTGGCCTGATGCGTGCGTGCAGCGGGGCGAAAAGGGGCAGCCCTCTGGCAACGACAACAGGGAGGGTGTGCTGCCCGCGATCTGGTTCAGCGGGGCACCCGGCTTTGCCATGGCCGGAAGCGAAGCGATTAACCCGGCGGTGTAGGGGTGGCGCGGATCACGCAGCAGCGTCGCGGTTGGCCCCTCTTCGACAATCCGACCTGCGTACATCACCGCCAGCTTGCTGGCCAGGCTGGAAACCACAGCGAGGTCATGGCTGATCCAGACCATCGCTGTGCCGGTCTCGCGCGCGAGGGCGCGCATCTTTGCGAGTATCTGCGCTTGAATTGAGACATCCAGCGCTGTCGTTGGCTCATCCGCAACAATGACCGAGGGGCGGTGCAGCAGGGCAATCGCGATTGCCACCCGTTGGCGCATGCCGCCGGAAAACTCGTGCGGATAGGCGCGCAGGCGGGCTGCGGCGGAAGGGATGCCGACTTGGGTAAGAAGCTCGGTCGCGCGGGACCGGGCGGCGGCGGCGCTGACGCGCTCGTGCGCGTCGATCGCCAGCTTCATCTGCTGTCCGATTGTCAGCATCGGGTTCAGGGTGGCTATCGGGTCCTGAAAGATCATCGAAATCTCGTGCCCGCGCCTTTTGCGCAGTTCTGCCTCGCTGAGCGTGGTCAGTTCCACCCCGTTAAGCTTGATCGAGCCTTCGACAATCCGGCCCGGGGCATCGACCAGCCCAAGCAGGGAAAAACCCGTGACGGTCTTGCCCGATCCGCTTTCACCAACCAGCCCCATGATCTCGCCCCGCGCCAGATCAAAGGAGACGCCATTCACGGCCTTGACTACACCTGCGCGGGTGAAGAAATGCGTGCTCAACCCTTTGACGCTCAGGACAGGGTCGCTCATTTCCGCAGCCTCGGGTTGAACTGATCGCGCACCTGGTCGCCAACGACGTTGATGGCGACAATAAGTATAATCAGCGCGACGCCAGGGTAGACGGATATCCAGTAGCGGCCGCTCATCATGTATGGAAAGCCGTTGGAGATCAGCATGCCAAGCGACGGCTCGGTCACCGGCAGCCCAAGGCCGAGGAAACTGAGCGTCGCCTCAAGCGAAATAGAATTGGCGATCTGGACCGTTGCCACCACGATCAGGGGTGGGGTGCAGTTGGGAAGCAGGTGGCGCCAGACCACGAGCCTGCCGCTTAGCGGAGTGGCCAAAGCGGCCTCAATGTAGTCCTTGCCCCGCTCGGCCTTGGCAGCGCCATAGGCGGTGCGGGCAAAGTAGGCGTATTGCGCGGCAACCAATGCACCGATCAGCTGTGCCTTGCCCTGGCCCAGGAGGGCAACCATGACCAGCGCCAGCAGGATCGCGGGGAACGAGAGCTGAAGATCCACAAGCCGCATGATCAGCGCCTCGATCCGCCCGCCCAGATAGGCCGCCGTGATCCCCAGGGCTGTGCCGATGGTCAGAGAGACAAAGCCCGCGGCGAGGCCGATCTGAATGGAAATGCGCAAGCCGTGGAAGATGGCCGACAACAGGTCGCGCCCCTGCGGGTCGGTACCCAGCAGATGGGTGTAACCGCCCGATCCGACAAAACCCGGCGGCCGGCGGCTGTCCATGAGTGACAGGTTGGCCAGGTCATAGGGGTTCTGGGGCGAGACAACGGACGCAAAGAGCGCTAGCAGGATCATCGTGACCACCACCGCCAGCGCGAAGACCGCCACCTTGTTCTCGCGAAATTCCGTCCAGAAACGGCGGAAGGGCGTGTTGGTGTCGCTCATGCAGCTGCTCCGTGACGCACGCGGGGGTCGATCAGTGCAAATACCAGATCAATCACGAAATTGATGGTCACGAACAGGAAGGCGACCAGGATCAGGTAGGCCACCATGACCGGGCGGTCGAGTACCGCAATGCTGTCGATGATCAGCTTGCCGACGCCGGGCCAGGAAAAGATCGTCTCGGTCACAACTGCGAAGGCGAGTGTCGAGCCAAGCTCAAGACCAAAGACGGTGATGATTGGGATCGAGATCAGTTTCAGCAGGTGCCGCCACAGGATCGTTCCTTCGGAGATGCCTGCCGCACGCGCAAACTTGACGGTGTCGGTCAGCATGACCTCGCGCGTGCCCGCACGGGCAAGGCGGATCATCATTGCCAGTTTGAAAAGCGCCAGATTGATGGCGGGCAGCACGATATGCGACAGCCCGTCAAAGGTAGGGAAGGACCATCCGATGCCCCAAATCTCGACTGTCTCGCCGCGCCCGCCTGCGGGCAGCCAGCCGAGGTTGACCGCAAAGAACAGGATCAGGATCAGCCCGACCCAGAAGGACGGCACTGAAAAGCCGAGGACGGAGACCGCCATGATTGTCTTCGAGACCCAGCTGTCGGGGCGGTAGCCCGCGTAGATGCCGAGGCTCACGCCCAGCACCGTGGCCGAGATCACCGAGATCAGCACCAGCTCAAGCGTCGCGGGCAGCCGTCCGCCGATCAGTTCCAAAACCGGGATGTTATAGACAAAGGACCGCCCCAGATCGCCCTGGAGAAGGTTGCCGATAAAGATGAAATATTGTTCGTAGAGGGGCCGGTCGAGGCCGAGACGCCGGATCGTTTGTTCGCGGATTTCCTGCGTCGCCTCGGGCGGAATCACGATATCAATGGGATTGCCGATAGCATAAACGCCACAGAACACAATCACTGACATCGCGGCCATGACCAGCACGGCCTGCAGAAAACGTTGAATGACGAAACCCAGCATCAGCTTTCCCGCCTAGGCACACCAAGGCCGGGCGGCTTGCCGGCCGCCCGGCCTTGGTGCAGCATCACGCTATCAGGACGCCGGCTTGATAAAGAACGCAAGCGTGTCTTCGTCGAAGCGGGGCGTGAATTCGAGCATGCCTGCCTTTGCCCCCCAGACCGTCTGAAGCTGGACCAGCGAGATATAGGCCTTGTCCGCCACAACCTTTTCCATCGCTTCTTCGTAGGTCGCGCGGCGCTCGTCAGGGTCCATCATCGTGGCGCCGGCTTGCAGCAGCTGGTCCACTTCATCGTTTTTGTATTCGATGCGGTTGAACGCACCCAGCTTCACGTCGGGGTTGTTGGAATGCGCAAGGCCGCCCAGGGTGTAGGAGGCTTCACCCGTCAGCGTGCCCCAACCGTTCATGAACATGGAGTATTCAAGCCGGGCCTGCGCGGGGAAATACACCGTTTTGGAGATCGCGTTGACATTGGTCTTGATCCCGACCTGCGTGAGCATCTGGCCCAGACCCTGGCAGATCGCACCATCGCCCGGCAGCCGGTCTGCGGTGCAGTAGAGATCGACCTCAAAGCCATCAGCATACCCCGCATCGGCAAGCAGTTCCTTTGCCTTGGCCGGATCGTAGGTCGGCATGGGAATGTCTTCGCTTGAGCCAAAGAAACCGGGAGGCATCATCTGGTTGGCGGGCTTGCCCAAACCTTCGAGCACGATGTCGACCATTGTCTGGCGATCAATCGCATGATCAATGGCTTGCCGCACCTTCAGATCGCGGAATGGGTTATCATCCAGATCGGACCCGTCGATGGCACGCACCAGTGGGGTATCTTCGCGCTGATCAAGTTGCAGGTTCATGATGTAGACACTGTCGCCCTTGACCGCGTCGATGGCAGAGTCGCGCTCAAGCGCGAGGTAGTCCACGGAGGAGACGTAGTTGATCACGTCAACCTGCCCGGCCTTGAGGGCCGCGAGGCGCGAGCTGTCGTTGGGAATCTCCTTGCGGATCACGGTTTCCCATGCGCCCTCGCCGCGCCAGTAATCGTCGTTCCGCGCCAGCACCAGATCGCCCTTGGGCTGCCAGCTGACGAACTTGTAGGGGCCGGTGCCGATGGTGGCCTTGCCGGAGTTGAACCCTTCGGCAGCTGTCTCGGGCGTGGAATAGTCTGCTGCGGCCTCGGACGAGACAATGAATAGGCGGATGAAATCATTTGGCAGCGTCGCTGCTTGACCGTCTGTGTTGATGTGAATTGTGTGGGTATCAATGATGTCGACGCTGGCCACACGACGCACATAGATGGTGGTGGTTGTCGGTCCGGTGACAACGGGAATACGTTCGATCGAGAACTTCACATCTTCGGCGTCAAAGTCCGATCCGTCGTGAAACTTGACGCCCTGGCGCAGCTTGAACTCCCAGGTGTCTTCGTCAATTGGCGTCCAGCTTTCCGCCAGCCCCGGCTCAATCTGAAGACCGTCGCCCGACCAGACCAGAGTATCAAAGACATGCTTGGCCGCTTCGGCATGAGGCCCGAGCGCTGAGAAATGCGGGTCCATCGATTCAGGACCGCCGCGCACACCCATGGTCAGCGTTTGCGCCGAGACGGCCGCCGCCGCACCAAGGCCCACGGCCAGGGCGATGGGTGCCAGGAATTTCTGGAATATCATCTGTCTTCCTTCCCATTGGTGGACAAGGCTTGTCTGCCTAGCCCGGTGAGTACTCAGTTATCTTTCGTTCCATTTGGAACTTGCTTTTAAAGAATGTGCAGAGATATGTTGTCAGTCAAGTTCAATTTGGAACTTACACCTGGTTCAACGAGGGGTTGTCCGCATATGTCAGGTCCGCAGACCGCCTGTGATCAAGATTTCGGCAAAGATGACATGGCGGAAAGCCCTGACATGCTGAACGCAAAGCTCTGGGACAATCCCTGCCCGTTTGCCTTTCGCATCAACTACCTTGCGCTGCTTTACAATACGCCGCTTTATAGCTGGGTGCAGGACACCTATGGGCTCAAACGGCCCGAGTACGTTGTGCTCTATTCGCTGTCGCTTGCCGATGGTGGCAGCGCGCGCGATGTCTCGCGCACCTCCGGCTTTCCCAAGAACACACTTAGTCGCGCGATCAAACGGCTTGAACTGATGGGTTTGATCGAAGGGCGCTGCAGGGCACCTGGCGGTGGGCGCAAGCAGGCGCTGCGGCTTTCTGAAAAAGGGTGGCAGTTGATACGCGAGACGCGGCCGACCTTTGAGGCGCAAGAGAAACGGATGCTGCGGGTTTTGTCAGATGGCGAGCGCCAGATGCTGTCGGAACTGATGTCAAAGGTGGTGCTTGGGGCGCAGGATTGGGCGGGCGATCTGCCGCCGGACACAACCCCGTCAAGGAAAGGACAGCCGCAATGAAAGTGGCGAGCATGAACTGGCAGGACATGGAGGCGGCAGCGGCGCGCGATCCGCGTTGTGTTCTTCCCATTGGTTCAACTGAACAGCATGCGCAGCTGTCGGTCTGTGTGGATATGATCCTTGCCGAAAAGGTCGCGGCAGATGCGGCGGACCCCTTGGGCATTCCGGTGTTTCCGGTGATGCCCTTTGGGCTGGCCCCCTATTTCACGGCCTATCCCGGTACGATATCTTTGCGGGTCGAAACCTTGCTGGCGGTGATGCGGGATGTTGTGGCCTCGGTTCGGCGTTCAGGGTTTCAGCGGGTTCTGATTGTGAACGGCCATGGTGGCAACAACCCGGTCGGCGCCCTGGCGCAAGAGCTGATGGCGGAGCATCCCGAGATGTCGATCAAGTTCCACAACTGGTGGAACGCGCCCCAGACCTGGGCGAAGATCCAGTCGATTGACACGACAGGGTCGCATGCCAACTGGATGGAGAATTTTCCCTGGACGCGATTGGCCCATGCCCCCGCGCCCGAGGGGGGAAAGCAAGGTGTCGATATGGCGTTAATCCGCGCCTCTTCTCCGGCTCAGACCCGCGCGCTTCTCGGTGACGGCTCGTTCGGCGGCCCGTGGCAGCGCAGTGACGAAGACATGCAGGCGATCTGGGAGGTTGGCGTGTCCGAGACACGCGCCGCCCTTGAGGGGCCGTGGCCCGCTGCGCAAGATGGCTGAGCCGATCCTGATATGGGGCGCGGGTGCCATTGGCGGCACCCTTGGTGCCTATTGGGCGCGGGCGGGTGTGCCTGTGCAGATGGTGGATATCGTTCCCGAACATGTCGAGGCGTGCTGCAAGGAGGGTCTTGCCATCGAAGGCCCGGTTGAGGAATTCCGGCAGGTTGTTCCCTGTGTCATGCCGGATCGGCTCAGCGGCACCTACGCGCGGATTGTCCTCGCCGTCAAAGCCCAGGCGACGCCGCAGGCCATAGCGCAGCTTTTGCCGCATCTGGCACCGGGAGGCTTTGTTCTGTCGGCGCAGAATGGGCTGAACGAACGGGTGATTGCCAATCTTGTAGGGCCCGGGCGCACGATGGGGGCGTTTGTGAATTACGGCGCGGATTGGATCGGGCCTGGTCGCATCCTGTTTGGCAACCGTGGTGCGGTGGTGGTCGGCGAGATCGACGGCGCGCTGCGTGAGCGCACAATCGAGATGCACAAACTGTTGCAGATTTTTGAGCCTGACGCGATGCTGACCCAGGACATCTGGGCCTATCTCTGGGGCAAGTTGGGATATGGCGCGATGTTGTTTGCTACCGCCCTGACTCCCGACAGCATGACAGCGAACTTCGCCGATCTCAAGCGGGGTCCGGCGCTGATGGGGCTGGCGCGAGAGGTCATGCGCGCGGCATTGGCCGAAGGTGTTGAACCCAAACCCTTCAACGGGTTTGAGCCTGCTGCCTTCCTGCCCGGCGCCAGTGATGCCGCCGCGATGCAGAGCCTTGCTGACCTCGCGGAATTCAACTCCAAGACGGCCAAGACACATACCGGCATCTATCGTGATCTGGCGGTGCGCAAACGCAAGACGGAGGTAGATCCGCAGGTTGGCGCCGTGGCCGAGATTGCGGCGGAGCATCGCATTCCAACCCCCTTGCTGAGCCGGTTGGTCGAACTGGTTCACGACATTGAGCAAGGTCGCCGCGAGATGTCGGCAGAGACGTTTCACGAATTGACCAAGGTGATCGGATGACCGCGCGCATCGCCCTGGTGACCGGTGTGGTCGGCGGTATTGGTGCCGCGATTGCAGCGCGGCTTGTCGGGAAGGGGGCAAAGGTTATCGTCAGTGATCTGCCTGGCGATGCCTTACAGGAGGCGGCCAGCCGTCTGGACCTGTCTGCACGCGCCGCAGACCTTGGCGATCCGGCTTCGGTCAGCGAGATGCACGCGCAACTGGTGGCGGAGCACGGCGCGCCTGACATTCTGGTCAACGCTGCAGGCGGGGTGCGCGGGCAGGTCGGTACACCGCTGGAAGAGGTCAGGCCGGAGGCCTGGCACCAGATCTTTGCCGCCAATGTGGATTCCGCCTTGTATCTGTGTCAGGCGCTTGCGCCCGCGATGAAACAATCCGGCTGGGGCCGCATTGTCACCATCAGTTCCGGGGCCGGGCTAAGGCCGAGCTTGACGGGCATCCATGCCTATACGGCGGCGAAACACGCGCTTGTCGGCCTGACGAAACAGCTTAGCCTCGAGCTTGCCCCGCATGGCGTCACGGTCAATTCGATAGCGCCGGGCTTCGTGCTGTCCAACTCCGCCACGCAGCGCCAGTGGGCGGCATATGGGCCGGAAGGACAAGCCCAGCTGGTCAGCCGCATTCACACGCGCCGATTGGGCCAGCCTGAGGATATTGCTGCCGCCGCTGCCTTTTTGACGTCGCAAGAGGCAGGGTGGATCACCGCACAGGTCCTCAGCGTCGACGGCGGTATCACCTGAATGACGTCCCGGATGAGCGACCCTGTTCTTGCCCATGCCCTGGCGCACCAAAGCGACACAATCGATGGGTTGAAAGCGCTTGTCGCCTGTCCCTCGGTCGGGGCGGACCCGGCGATGGCGGAGGGGATGGAGGACGCGCGCCAGTTGATCGAAGCCCGCCTTGAAGCGATGGGTTTTGTGAACCGCCAGCGCCTGACGCCCGAGGACGGCAGCGGCCAACCGTCGCTTTTTGCCGAACGGCTGGATGCGCCCGATGCACCCACGATCCTCATCTATGCGCATTACGACGTGCAGCCGCCTGATCCTTTGGACAAATGGGAAAGCCCGCCCTTTGCGGTGACAGAACGGAATGGTAAGCTCTTTGGGCGCGGCATATCGGACGACAAGGCACCGATGCTGATTGCGCTCGACACTTTGGCTGCTTTTGTCGCCGTAGAAGGCCGGTTGCCGATTAACGTGAAACTGTTGATCGAAGGGGAAGAGGAAACCGGCTCGCCCTCCTTGCCGGGGATACTGGAGGCGCATCCCACTTTGCTGGATGCTGACTCCGTGCTGTCGGCCGATGGTGCGCGGTGGCGGCCTGATCTGGTGGCGCTTAACGTTGGATCGCGTGGGAACGTGGGGTTTGAGATGCGGTTGCAGACGGCCGCGCAAGACCTGCACTCGGGGCGGTATGGCGGGATTGTTGCCAACCCGCTGCATGTACTTTCTCGGCTTGTTGCGAGCCTGCATGATGCCTCTGGCCGCATTGCGGCACCAGGGTTTTATGACGGTGTGGCCGCGCCGACAAAGGCCGAGCGCGCCGAAATCGCCGCGATCCCTTATGACGCGGAAGCGGCCCTTGCCGAAATCGGAGCGCAGCCAGTTGGTGAGGATGGGTTTTCCACGCTCGAGCGGCTGTGGATGCGCCCCACGCTGGACGTGAACGGAATGTGGGGCGGCTATATCGGGGCAGGGTCCAAGACGGTGATCCCCAACGAAGCATTTGCTAAGGTGACAATGCGGTTGGTTCCGGGTCAGGACCCTCAGACCGCCAAGGAAGCGGTGATCGCCCATCTCAGGGCGCAGCTGCCGGATTACGCTTCGCTTGAAATCCATGGCGAGCGGGGACAAGGCGGGGCTTATGCGGTTCCGGACGATCATCCGTTGCTGGCGGCTGCTGTTGCCGCGCTTGAACACACGACCGGAGAGACGCCGCTGAAGGTGCGCATCGGTGCGTCGTTGCCGCTCGCCGAAATCGTCTCGCGCGTGCTGGGGGTGGATACGGTGATGTTTTCCTTTGCTTTGGCCGACGAAAACTTCCATGCGCCGAACGAGTTTTTTCGCCTGTCATCCATAAGCGAAGGACTGGCGGCCTGGGTGCAGATCATTCGCCAGATCGCAGGGATCCCGCCAGACCGCTTTGCCCTTTTTTGTCGGACGTGACCGGGCAGGCCATCATCGACAACCGCCATGGCGCGGTCCTGCTGGTTGCGGCGGCCGCCGTCTTTACCGCCGATGTCAGTGTCTTGCGATTTGTATCGCCCGAGGTGCCTTTTGTGCAGATCCTCTTTTACCGCTCGCTCAGCCAGCTTGTGATCGTGGCAATCTGGATCGCGGTAACACGGCCGGGGCGGTATTTCTCGCCGCGTTGGCCACGGCTTGTTCTGAGGGGACTGACCAGTCTGGTTTGCTGGTGGCTTTATTACGCCAGTTTCCAGATGCTGGACCTTGCCCTAGCCTCTGTCCTGACCTTCACCACATCGCTTTTCGTGGTTGCCCTTGCGCCCTTTGTCTTTGGCGAACAGATCGGACTGTCGCGGGGGCTGAGCGCGGTGTTGGGTTTTATCGGTGTCGTGATCGCCAGCGAGGTCAGCGGGGTGCAGGTGGCACCCGGTTTTCTTTATGGTCTGGGCTCGGCATTTGCGGCGGCACTGCTGATCTTTCAGAACCGCGCGCTGGCGCGGTCGGAGCATACGGCGACGATCATGTTCTGGATTGGTCTGGTTGCCACCATGGGGACGTTACCGATGGCTGCCGGTGGCTTGGCACAGATTGGGTACAATGATTTTCTGCTGCTGACTACAGCAGGCACGCTGGCCACCCTGGGTATGCTTCTGACCGTTGAAGCGTATCGCTTTGGCGAAGTTTCGGCGCTTGCCTCGTTTCCGTATGTGCGCATCCTCTTTGCATTGGTCGTTGGCACCTTCGTATTTGCCGAAGTTGCCTCCTGGCGGGAGATCCTGGGCGCGATCATCGTTGTGGCTTGCGGGATGTATGCGGGCAGCAAGGAAAGACAGGCACTGCGATGACACAGGGCGCTTTGACAGAGAGGAACATCATGGCATCGACATTGCGGGCCAGCCCCGAGACCTGCGCATGGGGCTTCTTTGACGCCAGCCAACCAGCGGTTCTGGAGGTGCAAAGCGGCGATGTTCTCACGATCGAGACGGTTTCAGGCGGGCCTGATCAGATACCGCAGCAAGGTGCGGGTTTCGAGATTCCGCCCGAATTGCTGGACATTCACGCGCGGGCCGAACGACAGTTGCCGGGGCATATCCTGACCGGACCGGTGGCAGTGAAAGGGGCAAAGCCGGGCGATGTGCTTGAGGTCGAGATCCTTGATGTCGAACTGCCGCAGAACTGGGGCTGGAACACTATCCGCCCGCTTGCCGGTACGTTGCCGGATGATTTCCCCGATGCCCGACTTGAGATCATCCCACTTGATCTGGACAGCATGCAGGCCCGACTGTCTTGGGGCCTTGATCTGCCCTTGCATCCGTTCTTTGGCGTCATGGGGGTCGCGCCGCCGCCGAACTGGGGGCGTATCTCGACGATCCAGCCGCGCGCACACGGGGGCAACCTCGACAACAAGGAACTTGGTGCGGGCGCGACCCTCTATCTGCCGGTGTTTGCCGAAGGCGCGATGTTCAGTTGCGGGGACGGGCATGCCGCGCAGGGCGATGGCGAGGTATGCGTCACCGCAATTGAAACGGCGCTGACCGGGACATTCCGCCTGACGGTGCACTCGGATTTCACGCTGAAATGTCCGCGCGCAAAAACGCGGACGCATCTGATCACCATGGGCATGCATGAGGACCTGGACCGCTGTGTCGAAATGGCCCTGCGCGACATGATCCGCTGGATCGTGCAGCGCACCGGGATCAGCCGCGAGGACGCCTATATGCTGTGTTCTCTGGCGGGTGATTTACGGATCACGCAAACGGTTAATGGAAACAAGGGGGTGCACATGATGATGCGAAGCGAACTGGTTCCATGCCCGGACGTCTCAGCGGGAGGAACGCTTGACGATGCGTAATCCTGAAGCATCTATGGAATTGGTTACTCATTTTCGGCGCGTGGTTTGCGAAATTGCTGCACAGCGCAGATACCGTGCTGTTAGATTTTGTTTACCTACATTTTTCTGTGCCCCGGCAATACCACTGCCGGATTATGGGCCAAGGCACATGCTCGGGGGGGCTGGCTGTTTTGGATAGTATATCACTTGCTGACATTGAAGGGGCTGAGCGTCTTTTGGGCCTCGCCTATGCCGCCACCGAACGGGCGCAGATGCTGGACAATCTCGACGGGCAGCGCGAGCTTGCCATTGCACGGCGGGGACTGGCACTTGAAAACAGCACGCCAATGGCCAGCCGGTTTGATCCGCGCCTGCCGGGTTTTGCCATGCCGTATGGGGCGGATGCGCTGCGGTATTCCGAGGTGGCACGCAATTTGCCCGACAATGACGAAGATATCGCGTTTGCGCCGCTCACGGACCTGTCCCATTGGGTGCAAAGCGGGCAGATCACATCGCTCGTGCTGACCGAGATCTACCTTGAGCGCATCGCCCGTCTGAACCCCAAACTTGAATGCTATGCCACCGTCACCGACGCACTGGCCCGTTCCGAAGCGGTGGCGATGGACAGCCTTTTGGCCGCCGGTGTCTGGCTGGGCCCTTTGCACGGCATTCCTTACGGGCTCAAAGATCTTTTTGACACCAAGGGCATCACGACGGGCTGGGGGGCTGAGCCGTTTCAGGACCGTGTGCCGGATGCGGACGCTGCCGTGACGAAAAGGCTGCGGGCCGCGGGTGCGGTGCTGCTGGGCAAAACGACGCTGGGTGCACTGGCCTATAATGACCTGTGGTACGGCGGCTGGACCCGCAACCCGTGGAACCTGAACGAAGGATCAAGTGGGTCAAGCGCGGGGTCCGCCTCCGCGACGGCGGCGGGCTTGTGCGGGTTTTCCATCGGGACCGAAACACTTGGCTCCATAACCTCGCCGTCGCAACGCTGCGGCACGACCGGGCTGCGCCCGACGTTTGGGCGCGTCAGCCGGACGGGCGGGATGGCACTCTGCTGGTCGCTGGACAAGGTGGGGCCGATCTGCCGGTCGGTGGAGGATACCGCAATGGTGCTTGCCGCGATCAATGGTGGGGACATCACCGACCGTGGGTCCATCGCGGCACCCTTTCAGTTTGATGCGCAGACCTCGATCGACGGGATGACCCTTGGCTATTTGCCCGAGGCCTTTGAAGAAGGGGCCACCGACATCGACCTAGGCGCGCTTGAGGCGGCAAGGGGACTCGGCATCACGGTCAAGGAAGTCACCCTTGAGGACCTGCCTTACCCTTCGCTCATGACCGTCGTCTACGCAGAAGCGGCAGCGGCGTTCGAGGCACTGACGCTGGAGGATACCGACGACATGCTGCGCTGGCAGGATGATGGCGCATGGCCCAATACCTTCCGCAAGGCGCGGTTCCTCTCGGCTGTTGATCTGGTACAGACAGACAGGCTGCGGTATCGCGTGATGCAGGCGTTGGACGAGATGATGGGCGGTGTCGATGCGCTGATCGGCCCATTCTCAACCGGGCCGATGCTTGTTGCATCGAACTTTACTGGCCATCCCTGTCTGCACCTTCGCGCCGGGTTTGAAGACATTGCCAGCCGCACTGCCGCCTCATTGGGCGCGGGCAAGCTGACCACCGGTGAAGCGGAGGGCGATAAAACATTCACCGTTCCGCAAGGCATCTCGCTTTGGGGGCAATTGTTTGATGAGGGGCCTCTGCTGTCCCTTGGCATGGCGTTAGAGCAGAAGCTGGGCGTGGCAGAACGGCGCCCGACTTTCCCAGGCTAAGACCAAGAACTGATCCGCTTCAGGCGGGCGTCTCAAGACTTTGTTCAACACGCAACTCTCGCAAGGAGAAAACGAATGAAACGCAGGGACTTTCTGTCAAACACCACCGCTCTGTTCGGCGCCACGATGTTCTCCGGTGCCGCCCCGATGATCGCATCGGCGCAAACCACACCTGTGACCGGGGGCACGTTGATCTGGGGGCATTCGGAGACGACGCAAAACCTCGACATGCATCAGACCGGCACGGCCTCGACGGGGCGAGTCTTGCAGAACGTGCACAATTCGATCGTCACGGTGGACAAGGATTTTAACGTCATCCCGATGCTCGCCGAAAGCTTTGATACAAGTGACGACGGCTTGGTCTATACCTTCAAGCTGCGGGCAGGTGTCAAGTTTCACAACGGGGCCGAAATGACGTCGGAGGATGTGAAGTATTCCTTTGAACGCTGTGCCAACCCGGACACGGGTGCGGTGAATTTCGAGGTCTTTAATGCGGTTGAGTCGATCGAAACGCCGGACCCGCTGACGGTGGTGGTGACACTGAACGCGGTCAACGCGCCGTTCCTGTCGCGCCTTGCCGAAAACGGCGCGGGCGTCATCATGCCCAAGGGCAGTGGCGATGTTCAGGGCGAAACCCCCATCGGCGCGGGCCCCTTCAAGTTCGTGCGCCGGGAATTCGGAAATGAAGTGGAACTGGAGCGGTTTGACGACTATTGGGATGGGCCGGCCTACCTCGACAAAGTGATCGCTCGCGAGATCCCCGAACCTACGGTTCGCCTGACCGGGCTGCGGACGGGGGAGTTGCATATGATCAACGACATCCCCGCCGACCGGATGGCCGAGATCGAAGACGCGGGCGAAATGCAGGTGGTCAAGTGGTTCCCGCTGAACTGGGACTTCGTCAATCTCAACCACACGTTCGAGCCGTTTCAGGATGCCCGCGTGCGCAAGGCATTTGATCTGATCATCGACAAGGAAGTGCTGCTGGACGGCGCGCTTTGGGGGCAGGGGGCGACAACGGCCTCGCCAAGCTATCCGACCTCCGAGAGCTACAACAGTGATCTAAGCCAGCGCGCGCAGGATATTGACGCGGCACGCGCCCTGCTGGATGAGGCAGGCTATCCCGCAGGAAGCCTCGATATCGTGTTCAAGGCCACCACGAACTATCCCTACCATATCGAAAGTGCGCAGATCCTCGTGGAATGGTTCCGAATGGCAGGAGTGAACCTGAGTATCGAACAGCTGACATGGGCCGACTGGCTGTCGCAATGCTGGGTCGACAAGGACTATCAGATGACTATGATGAACTTCTTTACTTTGTGGGAGCCTGATTTCCTTTATTACAGCCTGTTCAATTCAACAGGGGCCTTCAATTATCGTGGCATCAACGACCCCGAAATCGACAAGCTGACGGAAGAGGCGCGGATCACCGTTGATCCTGCCGCAAGGGCCGATGTCTACAAGGCCGTGCAGCAGCGTGTCTTTGATGAGACCCACGATATCTTCCTGTGGTTCCGCAACGGGTCCATTGGGGCGCAACCGGATGTCGGCGGCCTTGATAGTATTGTGCATCCCAACGGGTCGAACCTGAATTTCCACAAGGTCTGGCTAAACGCCTGATTCCTCTTTGGCCCGGGCCATTGGTCCGGGCCGAACCGTCTCTTCAGAAAGCGTGCATGGCCTATATCCTCAATAGATTGCTGTCGGTTCTTCTGACGCTGTTCCTGATTTCGGTCATCACCTTTGCCGTCACAAACATTCTGCCCGGTGACGTGGCGATGATGATCATGGGCACGCAGTCCAACCCCGAAGCGCTGGCGGGCCTGCGCGAAACGCTGGGTCTGAACGATCCGCTTGTGGTGCAATATGGGCGCTGGATCGGCGGATTGCTGACCGGAGATTGGGGTCAATCGCTGGTATTCAAGGAGGCGATTGGCCCCTTGATCGCGCAAAAGGTTGTCGCCAGCAGCCTGATCGTGGTGATGTCGATGGCCGTCGCTCTGATCGCAGCTATCCCGCTGGGGGTCTGGGCCGCCGTGCACCGTGACCGCTGGCAGGACAGCACGTCCAGCACTGCGGCCTTGGTTGGTGTCAGCTTGCCGGACTTCTTCTGGGGCATCATGCTGATCCTGCTTTTCGCACGTGCGCTGGGCTGGTTGCCGTCGAGCGGTTTTGTACATCCAGGCGATGATTTCCTGGGGGCAATACGCCATGCATTCCTGCCGTCGCTGGCGCTGGGTCTTGGGCTGATGGCGCATCTGACGCGCATGACACGTGCGACGATGATTGGCATTATGGGGCAGGAGTTCATACGCGTCGCGCGGGCAAAGGGCCTGTCCGAGCGTGAAGTGGTCTGGAGCTACGGGCTGCGCAATGCGGTCGGGCCGGTGCTGACGGTGGCGGGTCTGCAAATCGGGTATCTCTTTGGATCAATCATCGTCATTGAGAGCCTGTTCAATTTCACCGGCATGGGCTGGCTGACCTATCAGGCGCTCTTGAACCGCGACATTCCGCTGATCCAAAGCACCGTCTTTGTGATCGCCGCCGTAGTGATGCTGACCAATTTCCTCGTTGATCTGCTGTACGTGGTCATCGACCCCAGGATCAGATTGTCCTGATGCGCCGGTTTTTTAAAGGCAAAGGGCTGATCGGGACCGTCATCGTGCTTGCTGTGCTGCTGGTTGCGGTGCTGGCCCCGCTGGTCATTCCAGACAGCTTTGCCACCCAGATGAATATGCGCGCGCGGCTTTCCGGGCCGACGTGGGAACATTTTTTTGGGACGGATCAACTGGGCCGGGATCTGTTCTACCGGGTGGTTCTGGGTGCGCAAACCTCGATCATGATTGCTGGAGCGGCGGTGCTGATGAGCATTGTGATCGGGCTGCCGCTTGGCATCGTCTCGGGCTACTTCGGCGGGTGGATCGACAATGTGCTGATGCGGCTTGTCGATACCTTGCTCAGCTTTCCAGCGTTGCTTTTGGCGCTCACGATCAGCGCCGTGCTGGGGCCGAATCTTACCAACACGATCATTGCCATAGGGGTTGCCTTCACACCCTTTCTGGCGCGGATTATCAGGGGCGAGGCGCTGCGCGTGGCACAGATGCCTTATGTGGAAGCAGCCCGCGCCGCAGGCACAACAGATGCATGGATGATCCTGCGTCATATCCTGCCCAACATCATGCCCGCGATCATTGTACAAAGCACGATCAGCCTGGCCTTTGCCATTCTCGCCGAAGCAGGATTGTCCTTTCTTGGTCTTGGCACCCAGCCCCCCGAAGCAAGTTGGGGGCTGATGATACAAGCCAGCCGCGACTACCTTGACGTGGCCCCATGGACAGCACTCGTGCCCGGTGCTGCTGTGGCGATGACGGTGCTTGGGCTCAACCTTTTTGGCGACACACTGCGTGATGTGCTGGACCCGAGGACCGAGACATGACCCCCATCGTGCGCATCGACAGACTGCGGGTGACGTTCGGATCAGGCGCGGACACCGTCGAGGCCGTCAAGGATGTGAGCTTTGAGATCGCACCCGGCGAGACGGTTTGCGTCGTGGGGGAAAGTGGGTCTGGCAAGTCGGTCACTTCGTTGTCGTTGATGCGGCTGGTTGAGTTTGACGGTGGTCAGATCGTGGACGGGCGGTTGACACTCAACTGCGAGACCGGACCGCTTGACATCGCAACGGCGGACAGCAGCGCTATGCGTGACCTCCGCGGCGACGAGATCGGGATGATTTTCCAGGAGCCGATGACCTCGCTCAACCCGGTGTTCACCATCGAACGGCAGCTCACCGATGGTTTGCGCGTGCATCGCAGGATGAGCGGTCCAGCGGCACGCGACCGCGCGCTGGAACTCCTCAAGGAAGTCCGAATACCCGAGCCGGAACAGCGCCTGCAACAGTATCCGCACGAGCTTTCGGGGGGCATGCGACAGCGTATTGTCATTGCTATTGCCATGGCCTGCCGCCCCCGCCTGCTTATCGCGGATGAGCCCACAACAGCACTCGATGTGACCATTCAGGCCGAGATCCTGGCGCTTATCAATCGGCTAAAACGCGAAACGGGCATGGCGGTGATGTTCATCACCCATGACATGGCTGTGGTGGCCCAGATCGCGGATCGCGTGGTGGTGATGTACCGCGGTGAAGTGGTCGAGGAAGGGCCTGTCGATCAGATCTTCTCCGATCCACATGCGGCTTATACCAAATCCCTACTGGCTGCCGTTCCGCGCCTGGGGGAGATGCGTGGCAAACCGGCACCGGAACCCCTGCGGCTGGTGGGGGATATCGTTGACCCCAAACCGCTCCTGCCCAAGGCGGACCCCGAACCGCTATTGCAGGTGAGCAACCTGACCACCTACTTCCCGGTCAAGGGCGGGCCGTTGCGCCGTCATGTGGCAAATGTGCATGCGGTCGAAGACGTTTCGTTTACCCTCAACAAGGGTGAAACACTGTCGCTTGTTGGTGAATCGGGCTGTGGCAAATCCAGCTGCGGGCGGTCCATTCTGCGTCTGGTGGAGCCGACGTCAGGGACCGTGATCCTGGGTCACCAGAACGTCGTTGACGCCAATCCCCGTGATCTGCGCCGTCTGCGCAGGCAGATGCAGATGATCTTTCAGGACCCGTTCGCCTCGCTCAACCCCTATATGCGCTTGGCCGCGCAGGTTGCAGAGCCGCTCAAGAACTTCGGTTCCGCCTCCGGCACGGACCTGATCGACAAGGTCGCGTCCTTGTTTGACCGGGTAGAACTACCCCGCGACTATATGCGGCGCTTTCCGCATCAGCTGTCCGGTGGCCAGCGCCAGCGGATCGCGATTGCCAGAGCCTTGGCCTTGTCTCCCAAGCTTATCATCGCGGATGAGGCTGTCTCTGCCCTCGACGTCTCGGTTCAGGCGCAGGTGCTGAACCTGATGATGGAGCTGCAGTCCGATCTTGGGCTGTCGTTCCTGTTCATCAGCCACGACATGGCCGTTGTCGAACGGGTCAGCCATCATGTCGCCGTGATGTATCAGGGCCGGATTGTAGAGATCGGGCCGCGCGCCGCTGTGTTCGGGGATCCCCGACATCCCTACACGAAGGCACTCATGCGCGCGGTTCCGATTGCCGACCCATCTCGCCGCACCTTTGAGGACGATCTTGATTTCAAACCCATTCCGTCCCCCATCCATCCTTTGACCTTTGCTGCGCAGCCTTCGCAATACGAAGAGATCACGCCAGAGCACAAAGTCCTGCATATCTCCTGAGTTTTTGAACCGCGTCCCGCGGCTGCGTTTGCGAAACTGATAGCCTTGGCTATTTCGTTCATCAATCGCCCGAAAGCCAAAGTCACTTTCGCACAATTGCAATGTCCGCTTTTTGGGTCTGGACCTAGTTTCATTGTGACGCAGCGAACCGCCGCGGCCCACCGGTGGTGTTTTTCGCTGCGGTTGCGAAGCGCGCATCGATGGAATGGTCGCATACCATCTCAGCCATTCCCTTCAAAGACTAGGCTGGAGCCATGCCGGATTTCGCCCAATGCGTTCCAGCAGGAAGTCCATAAACACCCTAACTTTGGCGGAAAGAACATTGGTTTGTGGGTAGATCAGCCACAACGCCGTGTCGGCAACGCACGTGTAGTCTGGAAGGACGCGAACAAGGTCGCCAGAGGACAGCTCCTTATGGGCACTCCACAAGGAATGCGGCGCAATGCCCGCGCCCGCTAGTGTGGCGACCTTGTGGCTGTGCCCATCATCCATGATGAGCTTGCACTCCCCCACCTTTGGATTGAACTCGGCAAGTGTACCGTCATCTTTGACCATGCGGTGCGGCAGGTCATGTCCGAATGCAATGAGTTGGTGGTGTTGTAGTTCTTCTGGCGTATTGGGACTTCCGTTTTTCTTCAGATATTCTGGGGACGCGCAGAGGATGCGGGTGTCATCCGCGAGCTTGCGGCCGCGAAGCGTCGAGTCTTCCAACACAGCATTGCGTAGCGCGAGATCAAAGCTGCCGTCGATCAGATCAAATTGCTTGTCTGACAGACGCATATCGAGGCGAAGTTCGGGATGACCCGCCATGAACTCAGGCAAAATGGGCGCGATATAGAGTTGCGCAAACGTACTCGGGGCGGTGAAGCGGAGCGTGCCGGAAACCTCCGCGCGGCCTTGCCCAAGGGCGGCGCGCGCGGCGTCCTCACGTGCCACGATATCGCGGGCATAGGGCAGGAACTCCAGCCCTTCGGTCGATAGGGAGACTTTCCGTGTAGACCGGTGAAGGAGGTCAGCACCGATACATTTTTCCAATTTTGCCATCCAGGCGCTTGCCACGGACGGCGCGAGACCGAGCTCCCTACCAGCTGCGCTGATGTTCAGCTTGTCAGCAGCAAGAACGAACAGGCGCAGCGTATCGGTATCCATTTTATATCCAAAACCGGAATTCTAATTTCCTATTTTTCCTTCTTTATTCCGCTTTTGCAACAGGCCATATCGCACCCTAGACCAATCCAGGAGACATCTTATGGCCTACTATTCCGTTCTAGCCGTCACGCCCTCCAGCGAAGACTGGATCCCTGACTACTTGCCGACGGCCAACAAGCTGGTTGCAAAGTATGGTGGCAAATATCTGGCGCGCACGGCATCGCATGCGCAAGTCGAAGGCGCGGATCAAATGGCTGCGTTGCGGATCATTCTGGAATGGCCCTCAAAGGAAGCCGCGATGAATTTCATGAATGACCCCGACTACAAGCCGCATTTGGATGCTCGCACCGCGGGCTCAGAGAGCTATCACTTTGTGATCGAAGGCAAAGACGACCTCACCTGAATATCCACCACTGGCCGGATGTTGTATTCCAGAGAGGCTCACGATGACCCAAATGGCAACCGTCAACTACCATATCCACAAGTCAGAACGCCAAGCCTATCACATTGATGCCGGAGGCGTTGTTGGGGAACTGATCTCACCCGAACATGCTGTCACGGAAGTAAAGGTGAGGGATGTCCGCTCTAGTGCTTATGTAAGCTTTGCGCAGGACAGCGTGGGGTTTTTCAACGCCCCGTCTGAGGTGAGTGCTTTTGACGAGAACCGCGCATGGCAGGCAGTTTATGATCAGGAGCTGACTAGCCTTCTGACACGGGAGATCGGTGCGAAAGAGATCATCGTTTTCGATCACACCGTTCGCATCGATGATCCGAATGCAACTCGCAAACCTGCCCGCAATGTCCATAGCGACTACAGCCCCGAAGGCGCGCAGCAACGGTTGATCGGCATACTGGGTGCGGAGAAAGCTGCAGATTGGTCGACCGGGCACTATGGCTTCATCAATGTCTGGCGTCCGATTGAAAACCCTATTAACTCCGCGCCTTTGGGCTTTGTGCGTCCCTCCAGCGTGTCGCATGAGGATTGGCTGCTTATCGATCTGATTTACCCGGATCGGCGGGGGCACATCATGGGGCTGGTCGCCAATTCAGATCACGACTGGGTTTACCAATCCCGAATGGCACCCGACGAGCTCGCAGTGTTCAACATCTATGACAACCGGGGCAAGCCTTCGATTGCGCATTCGGCGCTGGATATGGTTGAGGATCCAACGATCAAGACCATGCGTCAAAGCATCGAAAGCCGTACTTTGGTGCGGTACTGAGGCGCATGATGACAGAGTTTCAGACCATAGAAAGCATGAGCCCACCCGCTGCATTTCCGACACTGAACCGCGCCTACAACAGGGTGTTCCGCCCAGGTGAATTGAGCCTCGGCTTGGTTGTCCCGCTCGACGCGCACCACAACGACCCGGCGCCCGACATGACGCGGCACATTGAACGGGCGCAACTGGCTGATCAGCTTGGCTTTGCGGTCCTGTGGCTTCGGGATGTCCCATTCAACGTGCCGAGTTTTGGCGATGCCGGGCAGATGTTTGACCCCTTTGTTTATCTGGGCCTTTTGTCAGGTGTGACCCGCGACATCGCGCTTGGCGTTGCGAGTATCATCCTTCCTCTGCGCCACCCTGCACATGTGGCAAAAGCTGCGGCTTCTGCCGATCAACTCTCGGGCGGTCGTCTCCTGCTGGGTATTGCCTCGGGAGACCGGCCAGAAGAATACCCCGCCTTGGGCATAAGCTTTCCTGACCGGGGCGCGCGGTTCCGCGAAAGTCTTGCATACATTCGTGCGATGGCCGCCGACTATCCCACCTACAGCGGCGACCATGGCGCATTGAATGGCGTTATGGACATGCTTCCAAAGCCCACCAGCACCCGATTGCCTGTCCTGATCACCGGCGGGGCACAGCAATCCCCCGAGTGGGTTGCGGCCCATGGCGATGGCTGGATGACCTATCCGCGCGATATCGCGTCGCAGGCTCAGGTGGTTCGCGACTATCGGGCACGCGAAGCAGCGGCGGGGACGGAGCCCAAGCCTGTCATGCAGTCGCTCTATGTTGATCTTGTCGCCGACGAGGATGCCCCGGTTCAGCCCATTCACTTGGGCTTCCGATCCGGCGTGTCGTTCCTGAAATCATACATTGGTCAGCTTAGCGCCAGTGGCATCAACCACGTCGCTCTGAACTTGCGGTTCAACCAAGCTGACATTGAAGACACGATGAAGCGCCTGGCCGATGAGGTGCTTTCTGAATTTCCAACTCAAGGAACGACGCAATGACCAAAACCATTCTTATCACCGGATCAACCGATGGTATCGGCCTGCTGACTGCCAAGACCCTCGCCGCCAAAGGCCACATGCTCATCCTGCATGGCCGCAGTGCCAGCAAATTGGATGCTGCAGCAAATGACGTAGGCGGCGAGGTCGCCGCCTACGAGGCAGACCTATCTTCGCTGGAGGCGACAGCGTCTTTGGCAAAGACTATCGCAAACAATCACGATCGGATCGACGTTCTGATCAACAATGCAGGGGTCTACAAAACCCCCAAGCCGATCCTGCCAAACGGTCAGGACATCCGCTTTGTCGTCAACGTATTGGCCCCACATGTCTTGACCACGGCGCTATTGCCGCTCGTCTCTAAAGACGGTCGCATCATAAACCTGTCCTCTGCAGCACAAGCGCCGGTGGATGCCACGGCCCTCGCGGGAGAGCAGCACTTGGACGATATGGGCGCCTACGCGCAAAGCAAACGCGCCATCACGTTGTGGTCGGCTGATATGGCAGCCACGTATCCAGAAGGTCCGGTATTCATCGCCGCTAACCCTGGCTCTTTGCTTGCATCCAAAATGGTCAAAGAGGGTTTCGGCGTTGCTGGCAATGATTTGCAGATCGGGGCCGATATCCTTTGCCGCCTTGCTTTGGATGACGAGTTTGCGGATGCGTCTGGTCGGTACTGGGACAACGACGCGGGCGCCTTCGGCAATGTCGATCTTGGACAGGCCAAGGCTGTCGTCGATACGATTGAAACACTCACAAAGTAAGGTCTGATTGACTGGCCGACCAGCACGCCACGTGCCTTGATCGGCAACAACAATGCTCCAGTGTTGTCGTGCTAGAACTTCCCAGAATTTCCCCAGGTTTCACGTGGGCCGATTTCTTCCGCATTCATCCAGTGTTCGACGATGAGGCCACCCGCTATGCGGTAGAGGTCAAAAACGGCAATGTCCTTGCCGTGCGCATAGCGTTTTCCGTATGTGACGACGAAGTCGCCCTGGCCGATAAGTTGGAACATCATTTCGTAGCTGCCAGCGTCGTCGGACGCGAGCCAAGAGGAAAGGCCTGCGCTTCCACCTCCGATCGTCGGTGCGTGCTGGATAAGGCTGTCAGCAACAAACGCGCCCAGCTTGTCATGATCACGCTGCTGAAGAATCTGTTTGGTGTACTCAAGAATAAGCGCTTTGCTGGTAGCGCCATCGGCGGATGCATCAACGTCCGTTGTGCCGCGAACCATGTCGGCGCCTGATACCGTTTCCGCCATATAGGGAGCGATAGTGTCCCAATGTTCTAGGATAAGCCCATTGGCATCGGTAAAGAACATGTCCATTGTCACCCATTGCGCGGCACCATCATTGAGCGACTGGTAGGCGTTACAAAACACCCATGGCCCATCTTCAAAAATGCGGACAATTTCCATGTCACGCTTGGGATTGCGTTCGACAAAAGGCTCAAAGAATGCGAGGAACCCTTCAGCTCCGTCGCCCACGCCGCTCGAGTGCTGGGTGTAGCGATGGCCGGTGTATTTGGTCACGGCCTCTCGCGCGTTCCCGCCTGCTATCCCGTCCAGATACATGTGGCGCACATTTTCCAGCCCTTGTCCCATAAGCTCTCTCCTCTGTTGTGAAAGCGGCCCGCTGAGTGCGGGCCGCAGATTGTCTTAGCGACCGTGATATGCTTGGCTCACAGCGAAACTGTCCTCGAACCAGTTCCAGAGCACAACTTTGCCATTCCGCACCTTAGCGCGCAGGGCAAAAGTGAACTCACCAACGTCCTGACCGGAGGCTGTGGTAGTCCCGTTCATACGGCCGAATGCAGCGACAGTGTCACCATATGCGAAAGCATCCTCATTCTCCCACTTTGTCACCGAAAGGTTCGATGAGAATACGCCAAGGAACTCAAAGATGTTCGCTTTGCCAACGGTCTCGCCGATCCACGGCAGGCTGGGGTCACCTTCGTTATGCCAGACCATGTCATCGGCCATCAGCGCGCCCATCGCCTCCATATCGCCGCTGCCCATGGCCCCCATAAAGGCCATGACCGTGTCGAAGGATGCCTGGCTTGTTGCGTCCATGTCTTGTGCTCCTGCATGTGTTGCAAGTGTCGCTGCGATCACGCTCGCGAGAGTGGTTTTGAGAAGTGTCCTGCGACGCATGGCTCACTCTCCCGAGAGTTGCTGCAACGCTGTTGCCCAGTCTTCCACATGATAGGTGCGGGCAATCTTGCCGTTCTCCAACTCATGGATGTCGATAGCGAGTATGTCGAAGCTGCGACCTTCGCCATCAACGCCGAAGAAAGGCGCGACGGGCGTTCCGGTTGCCCGGCTCCGCACAGTGATTACATCGCCATCTTGGTGCATCGCCTGAACTGCCCATTCCAGATCCGGCATCAGTTGGGCGAAGCCACCCATTTGGCCTAGAAAGGCTTCGCGGCTCTTGTTCTCGCCGGAGTAGTTCCCAATGCTTTCCCAGCTTTCGAGAGTGACATTCTGAAACGCTGCTGCAAGTTCAGTCGAGACTGGATCGCTCAAAAGATCATAAAAGACAGCCACGGTTTCCTTGTCGTCCGCCGCTACAGCCGTCGCTGTCATCAAAAGCGCTGCTGCTGTCGTCGTAAGTCGGTTTGCAAAGGTCATTGGTTATCTCCTCGTCAGTGCGGATTGGTTCACCTGAAACTGCGATCATCACAGTGCCCTGAACCACGACGAGAACGTATTCCGCCTATAACTGTTCTTGTATCACTTGATTATCGATTCAATTCATCCGAAATTCGGAACAATGATTGAATATCTCAGGCATATGGCTGTCTTCGCGCGCGTGGTCGATGAAGGATCGTTTCGCGCCGCGGCACGTGCGCTCAATGTCGCGCCGTCGCGGGTTTCGGAAACCGTTTCCGATCTTGAGGGATATCTTGGCAGGACGCTGCTTAACCGGTCAACGCGGAAGACTTCGCTGACAAACGAAGGTCGAGTTTTCTATGTCCGCGTCGTTGATATGTTACGGAGTGCGGAAGCCGGTCTGAATGATCTTAATGCCCTCACCATTGAACCGGTGGGCACATTAAGAGTTTCCATGCCAGCATTCATGTCGTCTTCTGCCTTGGCCTGTACCATCGGCGAGTTTTCACGCGCGCATCGGCTTGTCTCTCTTTCAGTCGATTTTTCCGACCGACAAGTCGGCTTGATCGAGGCTGGATATGACGTGAACATCCGTGTCGGTTGGCTCGACGACAGCGCTATGATGTCACGCAAGCTCGGCGAAGAAGGCCGAATGCTTGTGGCAGGGGCCGAATACGCAGCAGCGCGGCCGAAGCCCACGCATCCCAAAGACCTCGAAGGGTGGAATTGGATCGGATACGATCAACGCCAAGACTCCATCGCATTTGAGCACGACGGAAATACCGAGAAAGTCTTTGGAAAGACACGCCTGCGGGTCGATAGCGTCGATGCGCTTTACACATTCACGACGCAAAACCTTGGCGCGACAGTGATGCCTAACCATTTAGCGCAACGTGGCATAGACAACGGTGTCCTGCGCCAACTCTTGCCAGACTGGCAGCTTAGGCCTTTGGGCTTCTACGCGGTTTGGCCGGACAAATCCCGGCGCGAGAGCCTAGCTCTTTTGTTCGTTCGCTTTCTTGCTGACAATTATGATCCAGCTTGTTCCTAATTACGCCAAATGGCTTGCCAATACCCATACCTACCGACGCCGACTAGGTGCATTTCACTCTTCCAGCAATGGCAGAAGAGTTTCATCTAGACACCAGACTATGCTGTGTTGACAAAAGGGATTCACACGGTGGCTCAGGCGTGCTTCGAGCTGGTATCTGCTATGGAGGCCATCTTGCCCGAGACCTTATGAGCGGCGAGGAATGGTCGCTGTTTGAACACTTTATTCTTGCCATCCGCGCCCCCAATGGCCGCAAACCTACCAACCATCGCCTTGTTCTGGATGGGATATTCTGGATAGCCCGCACGGGATCGGCGTGGTGAGACTTGCCTGAAGACTTCGGCAAATGATCAGGCGTCTACAAGCAGTTTCGGCGTTGGACATTGGCGGGGCTGTGGGAAGATATTCTCGAGGTGCTGAACCAAAGCGGAGCCGTGCCGGATGCACTGCAAATGATCCCTCTCGGCGGCAAAGCCGCCTGCCGGGCCGCGGACAGCACCGCCCTCCGCGCCCATCACCAAGCAGCGGGCGCAAAAGGGGGGACTCCGCAACAGGGTTTCCCCGTGCTGCGCGCTCAATCAACTAAGGTGGGGGTTTGCGAAGATCCGCTAAGTCACACTTCATGCCCCTTCGCCTTTGCCGATCCAATGTGTCCTGTGGGGATGCGACTGGACAACCGACCAGCTCTTTCAGATGATCGCTCCGGAGCCACCCATTTTCACCGATGCTGCACTATCAACCAAAAGCATATTGGGACGCATATTCAGCCATGCAGACTGTCAAGCATGACATAACCTGGGGGAAGTTTCAGTTGATAGAGACTACCATCACAAGACAGCGTATTCGTTCAGTCCTATGCGGTTGCCTTCGCAATCTTCTATCTCAGCAACGAAGCCGCCTTCTCCGACATAGGTCTTCGGATAGAGAACTCTGACGCCCTCAGCATCAGCTAGACGCAAAACGTCATCAATTCTCCGGACATCAAAATAGACCAGACAGCCGCTATGCGACGGGTTGTAACCCTCACCTTTCGCCAAGGCTCCACTTGCTCCCGGTTGACCGTCGGCACGTGGAAAGAATGCCATCTCATGTCCGTCAACTGTCTTGAGGTTGAACACAAAGCCAAAGACTCTCTCGTAAAATGAAACTGCACGGTGCAAGTCATCGACTGGTATCTCAAAGAAAAAGACTGGGTTAGTCATTTGGTCTGCTCCTAATCCCAAAGTATTAAGCGATAAAAACTGCTCCGAACTGTCATACAGCGGGCCTGCAAAGCTTGAATAACACCCGGTACCCGCTTGAAATGGACTTTCAAACGAATTGCAGCGAAACTCTGCTCCAACCGCGAATCTGACGTCAGCACGCTGATGGGTAGGTCCACTTCGGGTTGTTAGGCCCGTCTGTTGAAACGGTCAGACCTTCGATGCCAGACTTGCAAAGACACGTTGCGGTAAGTCGCCATCTCTAGTCGAAAATGTCGAGGATAGTATCGAACATGCTGTCGCGCTTGCGGCGCTTTGGGCGGCCTTGTTGCATTCGGCTGGGGTTCTCATGGTAGTGAGCATCCCCATATGCGTCTTCGGCGGACACGCCTCCGTCCATCAAGGCTTCTTCCCGGATGGCCATTATGATCTTTTCAAGCTCACCCCGGTCGAGCCAGACGCCGCCGGATGTCGGACAGATATCTATCTTGACCCCGTAGCGCTCAACCTCCCGCATCGGGGAGCCGTCAATCGGAGATGTCATTAGGGGCATGTTAGAGTCCTTGGCTTGCCGAGGGTTTGGATGATTTTGACGTACTTCTTGTGAGTTATGATCAGCGCGGATGATTGCAAGGCGCGTCGAAATCCATCCTTCGCCAATTCTCAACCACCCACGACCAAGACCCAGACGAACGTCGGCTTCTCCAATTGGGCGTTTGGGTCAAGCTCGTTTTCCATTCTCAGTTAGGGCCTTTGTCGTTCGTCCGGGTCGAACTTCTGTTCGCAGTCTGGGTGATGCGCGGGTCGTATCGCTGCAGGCATGTGTCGGATTGGCAGTGGAGAGCCTCGCTTTGGGACGCGCTTGATGGCGCAGCAGCCATTTTCGGCCTTATCCACGAACCTCGTCCGGTGAGGACAACCCCGGTCAGATTGGTTTTTGCGGTCAGATCATGCCGTGCACTCTACCTTCTCAGAACGGAACTCCGTGCCATCCGCCCACATGCGATGGAGCAGGACGGCCAGTTTACGAGCTACAGCCACTACTGCGCGGCGACGCCCTTTGGTACGCATCAAACGCATGCCCCCTATCGGCAGATTGCTACGCAATTGCCTGTCGGGCAGAGCATGACTTGATCTGCGCCCCGCCATAGTTCGCATCAGCAAGGCGTTTGCGGCGGCGTAGAGTGTCGACCTTTACGTCTCGATCCCCGGCTTTCGATATCCGACCTGGGGTGTCCTGCTCGCCAGACTGGTATCTTCGAGGTGTAAGGCCAAAGTGGGCGGCCACGGTGCGAGACCTTTTGAACCGCGCAGGGTCATCGACGGCGGCCTTGAAGGTTAGAGCGGCAATCGGGCCAACGCCTGGCACTGTCATCATGCGCATACAGACATCGTCCTGACGGGCAGCTTGTTTGACCCGTCTGTCGAGCTCCAGGAAGTGCTGATACAGAACCAGCCGCGCATCCAGCAGCGGCAGCATGGCATGGGCCAAGACCTCGTCCATCTCAATCATCGGGCGGACAACACCGTCGAAGCTGCCGTGCTTCACCGTTTTGGGTAGCCGTATGCCAAATATCTTCAGCAACCCGCGAACCTCTTTGGCCAAATCAATGGTCTTACTCAGCAGCGCCTTGCGGATGCTCAGAAGAGCCCGAACCCCATGCGCCTCCCGGCGCTTCATGTGAACGGGGCTGAACCATCCCGTTCGTAACATCTGGGCAATGCCGTGGGCATCAGTCCGATCCGTCTTGTTGCTCATAGCCGATAGCGCGGCGCTCACCTGACGCGCTTCCATGCACACAACATCGAACCTTTCCGCTGTAAGACCGTGGAACAGATGCTGGCTCAAAGTGCCGGACGAAAAACCAATGCGCTCAATCGGGATTGCCAAAGCAGTCAGATACCTAGCGATCTCTTCGATCTCGCAAGGCAGCTCTCGCTCACTCACGATCGCACCTTTGCGGTCGAAAACGCAACCCGCGCACGACCGCAGCGATACATCCAAGCCGGCAAAATACTCCATTCGAATTCTGCCATTTTCACAGATATCCTGTGATCCTATCGGGAGTTCGACCTCAGTTCAGGGCCAGCCCAATTGCGCATGCTTCGGGCTGGTCTCACTCGAGGGCCTCTATAACGATCACCACCTGCTGATGTCGATCTCGTGAAGGCAGCGAGCCAATATTCTCATTCGGCGGCGTGTTGCGGAGGTCCTTACCGGGACCCTCGTCGGTCCTCAGAGGCGGACGATTTGGGGCACTGTAATTGCCGCATCTATTCCGAGTGTCTGCAACGAGCCCAAGTACTTGATGCTGCACCCTGCACGAAGGCCCGTGTCACAATCTACGGTCAAAATCAAACTCGGTTTTGCCGTGGGTTTGTGCCTCAAGGTATGTCCAGACTGAAGACCTTGCCAACCTTCGCTGCGCTGCATCGTAATCGCGGTTTCAGCGCGCTATAGGGCTGACATGCGCCCAACTTTGCATGTGCTTCGACCCGTTCACGGCGCGCTTGGATGATCGTTCTAATAACATGGGCCCCGCTTCAGACGGTGTAATGAGCTCTAAAACGTCACGCGACGCGCCTTTTTCACCAAAAACGAAGCAATACCCCCACCTTTGCTGAAAACGCCGCTTAGAACAGCATATTGCGCGTGTCAGCCGTTGCCGCACACGCAGCGTCTCGGCAGGCCGGACAAAACACTAAATGTGTAATATAATTCAGGTACATACGAACCTAGCCTTCAAAGTAGCCATCAAGCACATTGCGCGCAAATGGCCTGATGATCCTCAACAGATCATTCGCGAAGCGATCCTCGATGGCGCTGCTTCTTCGAGATCAATCTATACCCGTTTGTGAACGCCCACCTTCATGCAACCATCAACAAGGTCTTTTTATTAACACCACGTTCGGCAATGCCGCCGCTCCCTCAGTCGAATTTGCAAGCTACTGCCGTTAGCTATGCAGGTCCCCTGCGATTTCGACTATTGTTTCGTATGCCACTTCGAAATCAGCTTCCGTGCAATCGAATGATCCGGCCTGAAACCGGATGACTTTTCGCCCATCTACCAGCGTCTGTGTTAGGTAGATCCGCCCGTCTGAGTTGATCGCGTCGACCAGGGTCTGCTGGTGATCGTCATCACCCTCATGCCGAAAGGTCCAGAGTGACAGGATCGGCTCTGTGACGATCTCGAATCCTTCCTTTTTGCGCAAGCGTTCGCACAGCTCCTGGCTCCAGCGCACGTGGCTCCGAATGCGCGCGCGCAAGCCTTCCATCCCATAGGTTCGGATCAGGAACCACAGCTTCAGCGCGCGGAAACGCCGACCCAAGGGAATTGACCATTCCGAATAATCCGTGACTTCCTGCCCATGCGTCCTCAGATATTCCGGGCGGATCGCAAGGGTTTGGCGCAACAGATCCGGGTCACGCAGGAAATGCGCCGCGCAATCGAACTGAGCGCCCATCCATTTGTGCGGATTGAAGACGATGCTATCGAACTGGTCTGCCCCACGCCACAGATCCCGAAACTCCGGGCAGATCATCGCTGTCCCAGCCCATGCCGCGTCGAGATGGCTGTAAAGCCCATGCTCTTCCGCCACCGCCGCCACGGCTTCCAGATCGTCGCTGGCGCCCATGCCTGTCGCGCCTGTTGCCGCAATGACACCTGCCGGGATCCTGCCTGCCATCTTGTCCTCTGCGATGGCCTGCTCCAGATCCAGCGGATCCATGCTGCGCAGATCGCCAGTGGTGCGGATCTTTACAAGGTTGTCCTGCCCGATCCCCGCCACCCAAATCGCCCGGTCGATCGACGAATGTACCTGATCCGAGCAGTATATCCGCAGGACCGGCTGCCCCGTTAGTCCGTCGATGTTGCCGCGCCATTCCAGCGCACGCTCGCGCATGACCAACACTGCCGCCAAAGTGGCCGATGAGGCGCTGTCTTGGATGACACCTTGAAAGTCATCCGGTAGCCCAACCGCCTTGATCAACCATTCCATCATCCGCGTTTCCATCTCGGTCGCGGCGGGAGAGGTCTGCCAGAGCATGCATTGCGGGGCGATCACGCTTACCAGAAACTCCGCGAGGACCGAGGCGGGTGCGGCGTTCGAGTTGAAATACGCAAAAAACCGGGGGTGCTGCCAATGCGTGATGCCCGGCATCACGACCCGTTCAAAATCGGCCATGATCGCTTTCATGGTCTCGGGGCTCTCGGGAGGAGATCCCTCCAGAGCAGCCAGAACCTCGCCCGGTTTGACCTGCGAACGTACCGGCCGGTCGGCCAGAGTCTTGCGATAGTCGACGCCCCAATCGGTCAGTTGTTTTGCCCAAGGTCCGAAATCGTCCCAGTCCATGCGTATTCCTCCGATTGACAGGCGGGGGCGCGCGTCGCATCCCTGACCCGACCCTAAACAAAGGTGCCGCATATGCCAGAGATGCTGTTTGATCTGCCCGAAATCCCCGCCATTCCGATGACGGATGGGTCGGGTCTTTATCCCATCGGGCGTATTTTCTGTGTCGGTCGCAATTATGCCGCCCACGCCGCCGAGATGGGGAACGAGGTCGATCGCGAAGCACCCTTCTATTTCACCAAATCGCCCGCCAATGCTGTGCGCAGCGGGGCCTCGCTGCCCTATCCGCCCGGCACGCAGGACTATCACCACGAGATGGAGCTTTACATGGCCATCGGGACACCCGTGTTTCAGGCCAATGCGGATCAGGCGGCTCAGGCAATCCATGGCTTTGGCGCGGCACTTGATATGACACGGCGCGATTTGCAGGGCGTGGCAAAGGAGAAACGCCGTCCATGGGATCTGGGCAAGGATGTTGAAGGCTCCGCCGTCTTCGGAGATCTGACCCCCGCGGCCGCTTTTGGCTTTGTCGGCCCGCAACGTATTCTGCTGAGCGTCAACGGGAACACCCGTCAAGACGCCTACCTTGCAGATATGATACATACGGTTACGGATGTAGTTTCGGATCTGTCGCAGTACTACCATCTGCGACCGGGCGATCTGATCCTTACGGGCACGCCTGCAGGTGTCGGTCCTGTAAAACCGGGCGATAAGGTTTCCGGCGAGATCGAGGGGCTGTCTGCGGTGGTGCTGACGCTATCCGACCCGGCCTAAGATGTAGGTTGCGAGCCTCAATATTGGTCTTTCAGCCACTGCTCTGCGTCCTTAGGGTGGCTTTCTGCCAACCACCCGTTCGACTGTCCGCAGAGCATAGGGGTGGTCCTAGATCCGGCGATACACCAAGTCCGGCGCCACTTCGGGCAAGGTTTCCTCTGCCAGCAATCCATCAAGCAAAGGGCGCCCAGGGGACTTCCGGCAGACGGGATCAGTGGCCGTTGCGTCTCCCAGAATGGCCATGGCTTGGCAGCGGCAGCCCCCGAAGTCCACGTCTCTTCGATCGCATGTCCGACACAGTTCAGGCATCCAATCCGTTCCCCGGAAGGCGTTGAAGGAAGGGCTGTCGTGCCAGACTTCGGCCAGCGGCTTGTCCTTTGCGTTTTCAAACACAAGGCCCGGGATTGTCTCTGCTGCGTGGCAGGGCAGGACCGTCCCATCGGGCGTTACGTTCAGCCCTGTTGAACCCCAGCCGCCCATGCACGCCTTTGGAAAGTCGGAGTAGTAGTCGGGCGGCACAAAATCGATCACAAGCTGGCCCCGGTAAGTGCTGATGGCGTCCCGAATTACTTCCTTCGCCTGATCAACCTGATCCCGTGTTGGCTGCAGGGCGGACCTGTTTCTGAGCGCCCAGCCCTGAAACTGCACACACGCCACTTCGATCCGTCGCGCGCCCAGACGCACGGCCATCTCCAGCGTTGCGGGCAGATCTTCCAGGTTTTGCCGATGCATCACCGCGTTCAGAGTCAGGGGAAATCCGATGCGGGCGATGTGATCGGCCACGTGCATCTTGCGATCAAAGCCGCCTTTATAGCCACCGATATGATCGGCCATTCTGGCCGTAACGCCTTGAACGGAAAGTTGAATATGATCAAGTCCCGCTTCATCCAGCGCCTCAAGCCGTTTTGGCGTCAGCCCGATGCCCGATGTGATGAGATTGGTATAAAGCCCCGCCTCGCGTGCCGCTATGACCAGGTCGAGAAGATCGCGGCGGGATGCGGGCTCCCCCCCTGACAGGTGCAGTTGCAGGACGCCCAAATCGGCGGCTTGCCCGAAAATCCGTACCCAGTCTTCGGTCGAAAGCTCAGCTTCCTTCGCGCTGAGTTCCAGCGGGTTTGAACAATAGGGACAGGCCAGCGGACAGCGATGGGTAAGCTCTGCCAGCATTGCAAGGGGCAAATCAGCCATCCCGCGCATCTACCAGTCGTTTTTCGGCAAGGTCTTGAAGATATTCCAGCACGTCGCCTTCGATCTCGGCCACTGGCGCTTCGTACTTATCGGCGAGCCGCTCTGAGATCGCCCGCACATTCGACACGCCATCCAGTTCTGCCAGTACGGCCCGTCCGATTTGATCCAGCATCAGCACGCGCTCTGGCCCTAGCAGAACTGGTAGACCCCGCACCCTGTCGAAATGCGTGCGTACGCCGCGGGGAAGGGCAGGGATGGAAGCGGGCGTCACAAGAGCCCCTCGTGTGGCTGCCAGCCGCCGGGCGGGATCCGACCTGGTGCGACATAAGCTGAGTAGAGCGCGTCAAGCTGAGCCCACAGCACTTCGGTCTTGAAGGTCAGGGCGGCCGCCGCCGCGTCCTGATCAGACTGAGTGACCGCATTGTCGAGAACCCATTGCAGGCCGAACGCCACGTCTTTGGGCGCCTCATTCAGTCGCTGTTTGAAGTAGGAAATCGTTTGATCGTTGGCGAAGTCGTAATTGGCCAACAGCCCCGCTATCCGCTGTTCGTGGATCTGGGGTGCAAAAAGCTCGGTCAATGAAGACGCCACGGCCGGGAGCAGCGGCTGTTCGCGCACAAAACGCACATAGGCGTCCACAGCAAAGCGTGTTGCTGGCAGGACACCCTGCGCGGACGAAACATAGTCTGGATCCAGCCCCACACCTTCAGCCAGCTTCAACCAGCGCGCAATGCCGCCTTCACCTTCAGCCCGGCCATCGTGATCCTCGATCCGCGACCGCCAAATCCGGCGCAGGTTCGGATCTTCGACCCTGGACATGAAAGCGGCATCCTTCATCGGGATGCGGCTTTGGTAATAGTAGCGATTCACCACCCAAGCTCGCACCTGATCGAGAGTGCAACCGCCGGAATGCAGGAGCTGATGAAAAGGGTGCTTGTCATGATACCGCTCTGCCCCGATCTGACGCAAGCGGGCCTCAAAACCGGGGGATTGGTCATTCATGGGGTCAACTCCATGCCGTCCTGCGCGATAATCCAGCCGGCGGATTCGACTTCGGCCCGCTCGGGGCTGTCCGGCCTCAAAACGGGGTTGGTGTTGTTGATGTGGATATAGACCTTGCGTCCCTCAAGATGTGCCAGCCGCGCAAGGCTTCCGTCAGCCCCGGCCATCGCGATGTGGCCCATCCTGGCCCCCGTCTTTTGGCCTGTACCCGTTTGTTGCATCTCGTCATTCTCCCAGACAGTTCCGTCAAACAGGATCATGTCTCCGTCGCTTAGCTGGTGCCGCAGCCAATCAGGCACTGTCGCGCAGCCCGGTATGTAATACGCCGTCTTTTCAGCCGTTTGCAGCTTTAGCCCTACCGTTTGCTCTCCCATGGCTTGCAGGTCCAGATCGTCGTCTTCCATGAACAACGGCACCTTTCCGGGTACTGCGAACGGGGTGACATGCAAGCCGTCAATCGGCTCAAATACTGTGTCAAGGGCAATCGGCCTGCGAGCGACCAGTTCCGCGTCAAGAACGCCGAAGACAGGGTTCTGCGCCAGAAGATCAAGCCCATCCGAGGTGGCGTATACGGTAAAGGGCGTTTTCTCTCGCAGGGTGAGTAGGCCTGCCACATGATCAATGTCGCCGTTGGTCAGCACCACGCTTTGGATCGGTGTGCCACGCAACGCGCCGGGATGCATAACTGTGACTACATCGAGCTGCTGGCGAATGTCCGGCGATGCGTTCAGCACGGCCCAGCGTGCACCAGTCACAGAAACAGCCACGGACGATTGGGTCATCCGCGGCAATTGACCGTGTCGGGCCATCTCGCAATTTTGGCAACCGCAATTCCACTGTGGCAGCCCCCCACCGGCAGCTGCCCCCAGAACAACGATTTTCATGCGTGACTGCTTGGCTTAGATCACGTCGCGCTCGGCGCCGCGCTCATCATCCTCACCGGGGCCGTACATGTTGATTTCCATGCCGCACTTGATTTCCGTGGCGGTTGGTTTCTTCCAGGCCATATTCAAAGCTCCTCCATTCACTATGCTAAGTTAGGGGGCGATGGCCGTTCTGAACATAGGACCAAAGCACAATTTTGCGCCACACTAGCCTGAAACATCAACTTGAGCGAGAAATTCGTTCAGTTTGTGCCGGTCGATTGGCTTGTTGATGATCTCAAGTCCTGCTGCTGCACACATCTGGCGAATGGTCCGCTTGCGATCGGCCGAGATGATTCTGGTCGGGATGGCGCCGAAATGCAGCTCAATCTCGCCATAAAGATCTACGCCGTTAATCCCGTTGCCAAGCTGGTAGTCCAGCAGCATGGCATCGGGTCGCAGATCAATCTCGGACAAAATGGCCAGCGCTTCTTCCCCGCTCTGGGCATGGATCACATCGACCCCCCAGCTTTCGAGCATGATCGAGATCGCATTGGCGAGCGTGGTGTCGTTTTCCACCAGCAGAACCAAAAGCCCGGCTTCCGGTTTGGCCAGCGATCCAGGCTCCCGTAAGGCTGTCAAAGCAATGTCCTGAACATCGTCGGCAATGGGCACATTTAGTGAGAAACAACTGCCCGTTCCGGGTTCTGACCAAAGGCTGAGCGGATGGCCAAGCCCGTTGCAGGCCCGTTCCACGATGGCGAGACCAAGCCCAAGGCCTTCCTGCGGACGGGTGGGGCCCAAGCGTTTGAATTCCTGAAAGATGGTCGCCTGATCATCCTGCGCAATACCATGACCCGTGTCCCAAACCTCGATCCGGGCAGAACCACCATTGCGCCGAATGCCCACTAGGATCTTTCCGTTGTCGGTGTAGCGGATCGCGTTGCTGATAAGGTTCTGCACGATTCGGCGCAGGTAGCCCGGATCGCTGTGCACCACGAGGTCTGAGGCGATCACGCGAAGATCAAGCCCTTTCGCGGCTGCCAGCGGTTCAAGTTCCGTGCGCAAGGGCCGCAGGATCGCCTCAAGTCGCACGGGCTTGATGTTGAAGATGGCCTTGCCCGCATCCAGTTTCGAGATATCGAGCAAGGCTTCGATGATCTCTTCGGCACTTGATAGCGCACTTTCGGCCTTTTCGACGATATCCGCTCCATCGTTATCCCGCAGGCGCTCGCCAAGGGACGAGATGAAAAGCTTGGCGGCAGAGAGCGGTTGCAGCAGATCATGACTTGCCGCTGCAACGAAACGGGACTTTGACGCATTGGCGCGCTCGGCCTCGGCCAAGGCTATGCCAAGTTCGGTCGTGCGTTCCTCGACCCGGCGCTCAAGCTGTTCGTTCATCTCAAACAGCGCCGCTGCCGCTTGACGCTCAGCGGTCACATCCGTCAGGCTGATCACAAAGCCACCGTCGGGCATCTCCTGGCCGAAGACGCTGAGGGTTTTCGAACTTCCGCGCAGGATCTCAAAAGCGATCGGCAAACGTCCCGATCCGGACTGCGCCCATGTCAAAAGCTGTGCGTGGCTGTAGCCTGGGGCGAAATCCACCTGATCATGGATGCCATCAAACAGCAGATCAAATTTCAGGCCGAGCACGGCCTCTTGTGCAGGAAGATCCAGCAGCCGGTTCATCTTCTTGTTCCAGCCGATCAGCTTTTGATCGGAATCGAAGATGCAAACACCCTGGTTCAGATGGTCCAGCGTCGCCCGGAAGATCTGCGCCTGCCGATCGCGCATCTTGTCGCGTTCCTGCCGCTCCATTCTGATGATGTCTGTCACATCAGTTTGCAGGATAACCGTGCCGCCCCGTGCCGTTCGGTGTTCGCTGACTTGTAGCCAGCGATCGGCGGACAGGCTGACATTGAAGACCACGTGATCATCGCGATGCCGCTTCAGTCGTTGCTTGGTCCATTGGTCCGAGGTTTCGTGATCCGGCAAGGCGAGATGTACGCTTTGCGACACCAACCGTACATATTCCGCGAATCCAAGCCCTTCATGCAGTTTTGAGGCCACATCCGGCAGGTTCCGGCAAAAGCGGCTGTTGGACAGGATCAGACTGTCATCCGAACTAAAAAGCGCAAAGCCTTCGGAGATTGTCTCGATCGCTTCACTGAGGTTGAGCCGGGCTGTTTCGGTGGCAAGATTCGCCTCTTCCAGTCGGGCGTTCGAATCCTGTAGCAGATCCAGCGTGCGTTCCAGATCATGCGTGCGTTCGCGCACCTGCGCATCCAGCATCGCCGCCCGTTCGAATTGCGCATATGCCACGCCCGAGGCTTCGCTGGCCTGCTCGACCCGGCGCATCAGCGAATTGGTGATCCGCATCAGCTTGGCGTTTTGCCGCTGAAGACTGTCGTTCGGATTGATAGACAGCATGCCCGGCTAACCCTTATCTCGATTTGGGTAGATGGCGACACCGGTCATGGTGTGGTTGACATGCAGCGGTCCGATCTGTTCGCCATAGGTGGAAAAGCCGATCACCTTGTGCCTGTTCAAAACGGCCGAGACGTCCTGGGTCATCTGTTTCTGCTCGGCCTCGATGCGGCGGAGGATGCAATCACATCCAAGGATTGCGCCGGGTTCTCGCGTTGCTGACAGACGCTCGAGCTCTGTCTCAAGATGTTGAGCCATGTTCGCAGGGTCGGCTACGGTAAGCACCATGCCTTCGTCGATAGCAGAGAAAAACACCAGTTCCCCATCCGGGTTGACCTGTTGGATGGCTCGCACGTGATGAGTGTCACCAATTCGAACCGCGACGGGGTGAGACGCAAAGGTGAACTGGTCAAGCTGCTCAGGGTCCTTGCCGACGATCCTGGCATATTCGCGTGCCGCTGGTTCGGCGTTGATTTCCTTTACGATACGCCTGTCCGGGTCAGCCTCGGTTACGACCATCTGCTTTTCTGTCGGGACCAAATGATTCAAGCTGAAGACATGGATTTCATGGTCGCTCCGGATCAGTGTGAGGGCCGCGGCATTGCGGTGAATGCTGCCATTGAGAGCCAGCAGCGTTTGCTGGAATGTGGTGCCATCGCCAGCCGAGCCTCCGAAAAGCGGCACGTCACCCAACCCGGCAGCGATCGCTGCGGTCAGTATGTCCTCTTTCAGTGACAGGCCATCGACTGCCAGAAAGGCGAAGGCGTTCTCGAAATCGGACCCGCTTGCGCGCATCGCCACACCTTGCTGCACGACACAGTCTATTACATCTTGCGGTGCAATGGTTTCCAGATCTTCAATCAGGACCGTATGTGTGGCGAAATGATCTGCCGGGAACCCCACAGCGACGATCGTGCCTTCCTTGTAGCCGCCCGTTCCGATCTCGCCTGCGGTGGTGCAGGCGATCACATCTGTGCTGGGGTAAAGCGCTTCCGCGCGGGCAACAGCATCGGCGAAATCAGCATCCGGTGAAACGAACAGCATTAACAACGCAAGCGTCTCGAAGGCCAACCTCTCTTGCAGGGCGCCGACCGGATCGCTTGCGTCATGATCCACCTGCGCTGTGAGCAGGACAGGATTAATCCGCTTTGCGGTCGCAAGCGGATTTGCGCCTCGTTCAAAAGGCTTGTGATTCAACGGCAAATGCCTCCCTGTCCATCAGGATAGAGACATCACTCCACTTTTGGCAAGACATTCGAAAAGTTGGCGTCGCGCGCGACCAGAACGGCCTGCGTACGGCTTTGCACGCCCAGTTTGCGCATAATCGCAGTGACATGGGCTTTCACGGTCGTTTCGGCAATCGACAGATCGTATGCAATCTGCTTGTTAAGCTTGCCTTCGCAGATCAACTGCAGGATGCGTCCCTGCTGATTGGTCAGCGATGCAAGCCGCGAAAGCGCGTCTTGGGCACTGTCTGAGATATCTTCTTCTACAAAACCCGTGGGCTTGAAGACCTGGCCTGCGTTGATTTGTGAGATTGCATCCTTGAAGACCGAACGGTGGCTGTGCTTGGGCACGAACCCCGACGCGCCAGACCGGATGGCAGCGCCAATGATGGCATTGTCGGTCACCGATGACACGATGATCACCGGTGCGTTCTCGACTTTGCGTTTCAACCGGATCAACCCGTCGAGCCCGCTGACATCCGGCAGGTTCAGATCCAGAAGCACCAGCGACGGTCGCCCGTGTGCATCTATCATCTCGAGCGCATTTTCGAGAAGGTCGGCCTTGGCGACATTGTCAAACTTGGCGACGGATTTCAGTGTGAGTTCGAGCGCATCACAGAAAAGTGGGTGATCGTCGATCACCAGCGCCCACCCGTTCGGGACGGCTACCAAATCGTCTCTACAATCTGTCATTGTATGCACTGTCATATTTGCAGGGTAGCCGCGTGTCTCCGCAGCGTCTCTTGTCAAAAGGTCTTAAGCAAGAATATTGCGCAGGGCCGGTTTGCTTTCAAATAACCAAGCTCAAATTAAAAGGGGCGCATCGAGGCGCCCCTTTTCGATCGATGAATGCAGTTGGCTTAGTTTTCGGCCAGCTGCTTGGGCAGGCGGAAGGTCCAGAGCAAGCCGCCTTGGTTAAGGTAATTGACCTTTTTGGCCACTTCACCGCCCCAAAGTGGAACAGCGCCACCCCAGCCCGAGATGATCGAGACGAACTGCTCTCCGTCCTGTTCCCATGTGATGGGCTGACCCACGATGCCCGAACCTGTCTGGAACGACCAAAGTTTTTCGCCTGTCTCATCGTCGAATGCGATGAACTCACCTTCGGGCGTGCCGGTGAAGACCAGACCGCCAGCAGTCGTCATCACACCGCCCCAGAGGGGCGCATCGTTCTTGAACTCCCACTTGATGTCGCCCGTGTCGGGGTCGATCGCTTTCAGGGATCCGATGTGGTCTTCATAGTTTGGCTTGATGGTAAAGCCAGCACCGAGATAGGCCGCGCCTTTCTTGTAGGTGATCGGCTCGTTCCAGATGTCCATGCCCCATTCGTTCGAAGGCACATAGAAGTTGCCGGTGTTCTGGCTGAAAGCCATCGGCATCCAGTTTTTGCCACCCAGGAAAGAAGGTGAGGCAAAGATCACTTCACCTTTCTTGCCATCTGCGCTGGCTGACGGATCACCGGGGCGATTGCCCTCGCTGAAGACTGGACGACCTGTATCATCAAGGCCCTCTGCCCAGCTGATGTCCTTGACGAAAGGCACACCGCGGACGAACGCTCCGTCTTCGCGGTTCAAAACGTAGAAGAAGCCATTCCGATCTGCCGTTGCCCAGCGTTTTTCACCAGCGCGGTTGGTGTAGGCCACGACTTCGTTTACACCGTCATAGTCCCAGCCTTCGCGAGGCGTGGTCTGGAAGTGCCACTTGATCTCACCATTCTCGGGGTTGATGCCAATCCGGCTTGCGGCATAGAGGTTGTCGCCCGAATTGTCGTCCAGCGGCTGCCCCGCGTTGCGCAGATGGCTGTTCCAGGGTGCTGGGTTGCCCGCACCGAAGACCAGTGTGTCTGTCTCAATATCGTAGGACCCGCCAAGCCAAGTCGCGCCGCCACCGGTTTTCCACATGTCGCCGGGCCAAGTCGCGTTCAGCGTCCCGGTCATTGTGCTTTCTTCGCCCTTATATGTGCCCATGTGGCCTTCGATAACAGGACGGGTCCAGACCATTTCTCCGGTCTCGGCGTCCCGCGCCTGCACTTCGCCGACGATGCCGAACTCGCCACCCGAATTGCCGGTTATGATAAGACCATTCACGATCAGCGGGGCGGCGGTGTAGCTGTAGCCCGCCTTGTAATCAGCGATCTTCTTGCGCCAGACGACATCGCCTGTGTCTTTGTTCAGCGCAACGATCCGGGCGTCGAGTGTGCCGAAGTAGATGTTGTCCCCGTAGATTGCGGCACCACGGTTCACGACGTCACAGCAGGGCAGGATGCCTTCAGGCAAACGCGCATCATATTGCCAGATTTCCTGACCGGTTTTGACGTCAATTGCATAGAGCCGCGAGTAAGACCCGGTGATGTACATCACACCATCATGCACGAGTGGCTGCGTTTCCTGACCGCGCTGCTTTTCACCGCCCAGGCTGAATGCCCATGCTGGTACGAGATTCTTGACGTTCTCCTTGTTCAGCGTGTCCAGTGGGGAGTAGCGCTGCAGATGCCGCCCCATCCCATTTGTGAGCACGTCGCCCGTCGATGCCGTGTCATCCCGCAGCATCTCCTCCGTCACGCCTGCATAGCTGCTTGTCGATGCAAGCAAGCCCGCCGCAACGGCCAAAACGAACTTGTTCATTTTGCTCCTCCCTTTTCTCCAATAGGCCGAGGTGTTGTAAAAGCGCACCTCTCCCGACCGCCCTATCTATCCGTTGAATCCCCTGGCGAAGGTATTGAACAATGGTCGTAAGGCCTGAAAGGGCCACGATTGCTATGATGTGAAGCCGTCCAATCGGGACATGTGGGAGGGAATGAGTTGCTATTGGTCAGATGTCTGACGATTGCCACAATGCTTGCGTCGACGGCGATTGCAGAGGAACTGACGGTCTTTCTTGAGGACAACAGCGGTGCGAGGATCGAAGTGGCGAAGATCGATTTGGATGATGCCGGCGGCTACACCATCGATCTTTCCGATGGTGTCTTTACAGATCACTTTTTGTCCATGCGTCCTTTCAAATGTCTGGAAGGCCCTGACAAGCATTGGTGTCATGTGCCGTATCCATACGAGATCGCGCGCGAGGTTGAGGCGGATCTGACGGATCTCGAATATGATTTCATGTTTGTTTGGAAGGGTGCCGCCGAATACGGGATCAACATGTGGAACGGTGTCTACTACGTCCTTCGGAAGGAAGGTGATGCGCTCGTTGGGGTCATGCATGAAATGGATATGGATCAGCTATCGGCTCCGCCAACGCAGGGCGAACTGCGACCGATCGGACTGGCGGACCTTCACAAGGCTGACCCAGACAGTCATTGGCTGCCCCGCATGATCATCGAATGATGGGCATTATCCCTTGGCGCGTCGCGTCTCCGCAGACCTTAGGTTGGCCAGCCAGTAATTGATGATGTCGGCGCTTTGCCGTGGCCCGTTGCCAGAGATAAACGCCTGAATTAATGGGTGAGCACCGTTCTTTAGTATCAGCACAGGTCTTGCTGTGTCAGACAAAATCTCCACATCGGCGCGCTTCACATCGGCAAGCGGGACATCCTCACGATCATAGCGCAGAAGACTGCGGCGCTGGAACGTGACAATGCCGGTGCCTGCATTCAGGATCACCTGATCCTTTTTGACCATCAAAGCAAACATCAGGGTCGGCACAGCACCGATCGCCAAAAGTGTGCCGATCCCGCTGGTCTGACCGTCAAAGACAAGCGCCAGTGCTACCGCTGAAAATGCGAGAATGAAGAAGATGAGGACATAGCCCGTGCTCCAGGGTGCATGGGCCAGGATAAGTTGCGAGGGCAGATTGCGCAAAACCACCATGCCCCAACGATAGGTAGGTGTAAGGGCACCGTCCAGCGATGCCAACCAATCTTCAGGCGGCCAGATGCTCGATCTTGGCCTTGGCCTGTTCGACTGCGGTCTCGCCGTGGACCATCACCTGATCGGCCGCGATGATTTCGATATCGGTGATCCCAATGAAATTCAGAACAAACGTAAGATACTTGCTCGCAAAGTCGGCGTCCCCGCCCACCTCGGTGCCGCCCGATGCGACGGCGATGATTGCACGCTTGCCGCCCAGCAGACCTTCCGGGCCCTTTTCCGTATACCGAAAAGTCCGGCCAGCGCGGGCAATCAGATCGATCCAGGCCTTGAGGCTGGCGGGCACCGAAAAATTGTAGATCGGGGCACCGATGACGATGATGTCCGCGGCCTCAACCTCCTGAACCAGTTCATCCGACAGGGCCAACGTGTCGCGCTGTAGGGCGTCACGTTGATCGGCTGACGTGAAATTGGCGCCCACCCAATCGGCGGTGATCTGGGGCAGCGCGTTGGTCAGGTCGCGGCGGATGACGGTGCCGCCAAGGTGCGCCACGATCGACGCGGAAAGATCCCGAGAAACAGAACCTTCGATCCGGGCAGAGCTGTCGATATGCAGTACATTATGGGTCATAACGTTTCCTTTGGGCTGGTAGGTGTGCCTGTAGAATTGGCCCTTGCAAATCTGAACGCAATTCCCATAAATCAACAACATTTGTGATATTTCGCACAGGTAGATCCGGCGACATGGACAATTGGGACGAAATCAAAACCGCCTATCAGGTTGCACGCATGGGCACCGTAAGCGGAGCAGCGGAAATCCTCGGTGTACACCACGCAACGGTCATTCGTCATATCGATGCGCTTGAGGGGCGGCTGGGGGTCAAACTGTTTCAACGCCACGCGCGGGGGTACACACCGACCGAAGCAGGCGATGATCTGTTTCGGGTGGCACAAGCGACCGACGATCAGTTCAGCCAGTTGGTCGGGCGGATCAAAGGGCAGGGCGACAGCGTATCAGGAGAGTTGGTCATTACCTCATTGATCAGCCTGGCCCCGCGGATGACACCGGCCCTCGCAGAGTTTCAGGCCGAACACCCTGATGTCATCGTACGCTATCTGACAGGCGACAGGCTCTTTCGCCTTGAATACGGTGAGGCGCATGTCGCCATCCGCGCAGGCAATGCGCCCGATCAGCCGGACAACGTCGTGCAACCCTTCGTGCGGCAAAGTATGGGGCTTTTTGCCTCGCGGGTTTACGTCGAAAGGCATGGTGCGCCCAAGACCGAGAAAGACCTGACCCAGCACCGATTTGTCGGTCATGACGCGGAAGACAGCCGCGCACCCTTCAATCGCTGGCTCAGTGAGAAAGTGCCGCGCGAGGCCGTGACCTTTCGCGGAACCGACGTGCGGATGATGGAATATGCGGTGTTTGCGGGTGCGGGTATCGGCTTCATGCCAATCCTGGAGGCGCGCCAAAACCCCGAATTAGTCGAGATCCTGACGCCGCGCGAAGACTGGTCTGCGCCGCTTTGGCTGGTCACGCATGTCGATCTGCACCGCACGACAAAAGTGCAGACGTTCCTCGCCTTTCTCAAGGCGCGCGCGAAAGACTGGCAGGTATGAAATCCGCCGCGCAGGGGCATCTGGCCATGCTCCTGTTCTCGGCCCTGGTCGCAGGGTCATTTTCGCTGGGGTATCTCGCGGCAAACGAAATCTCGCCCTCTGCGTTCAACGCCGTCCGGTTTGTCGTGGCAGCCTGTGTCATCGGTTTGGTTGTATTGCTGAAAGGCGGTGTTCCGCGAGAGGCGCTTCAAGCCCCGTGGCGCTACGCGGTTCTCGGCGGGCTTTTCGGGGCCTACTTCGTTTTGATGTTCGAAGGGCTAAAAACCGCCCAGCCGGTCAGTGCGGCTGCCGTTTTTACGCTGACCCCAGTCATGGCGGGCCTTTTTGGCTGGGTCCTGTTGCGTCAGATCACGACACTGCGCATGGGCTTTGCCCTTCTGATTGGCGCGTTTGGCGCGCTTTGGGTCATCTTCCGCGCAGATGTGTCTGCTGTTCTGGCATTCGAGATCGGGCGGGGTGAGATCATCTACTTTTTCGGTTGTGTCAGCCACGCGATCTACACGCCCATGGTGCGAAAGCTGAACCGGGGTGAAGCGGCCCTTGTTTTCACGTTCGGTGTTCTTGTGGCAGGCGCCTGCCTTCTGGGCATCTACGCCTGGCCCGATTTGCGCGCAACGCAATGGACGGCATTGCCCCCGATTGTCTGGATCACACTTGCGTACACCGCCGTTTTTGCTTCCGCCGCCACATTCGTCTTGTTGCAATTTGCTACGCTCCGGCTGCCAAGCGCAAAGGTGATGGCCTATACCTATCTCACGCCAAGCTGGGTCATCGTCTGGGAGGTCGCCCTCGGAAATGCTCTACCGTCGCCGCTGCTGCTGGTCGGCGTAGGTCTTACGATGATTGCGCTGTTTCTACTACTTCAAGATGAAGAGCTACGCCCAAAAGGTGTTACCAACATGTAATGCGTGTGAAGGTGACGTTACGGTAGGCTTGTTCGGACTCTTTCGGAATATACGTTTGTGACTGCGGGGAACATTGTGGTTCGTCTCCCCGTGATTGAACATTTTGGCCCGGTTATTGACCTTTGCTTGAGGCTGTTAAAGGGGTTTTCGCATGTCAGTTGAATTGGCACTCATCTTGATGTTTACAGCCTTTGTTATCGTCAGCTTCGGCGTGCTTGGTTAGTCAAGCAGCCGCTCGCTTCTAAGAAAGACCTCCAGCGAGTCGAGGTTCACCGCCTCGAATTGTCCAAAGCTTTGCATCCAGACCGACGCATCGCGCAACGCATCAGGTTGCAGTTTGCACCACTTCACCCGCCCACGCTTTTCCTGTGCGATCAGACCGGCGCGCGTCAGAATGCCCAGATGCTTGGAGATTGCGGCAAGCGATATGTCGAAAGGGTCGGCCACATCCGTCACGGCCATGTCGTCTTCCAGCAGCATGCTTAGGATCTTTCGTCGCGTTGGATCTGCCAGCGCTGAAAAGACCGTGTCTAGGGAGTCATTCATCTGCTCTGCATGGCCTGCGCCCCATAGATCGTCAACCAGATGGTTGAATATGCTCTGACGCGCCAAAACCGGAGGACCGAGATCCATCTGCGGTAGTGCGATTGGCTCAGAGCAGAAAATACCTTTATAAAACAGTTTCTTGATAGCTTCCCCTACGGGCCTTTAGGGTCGTTGACTCTGGCCCGTTCGCCGAATAGCACAACGTCAACCAGACGACGGGGGTTAGCGCGCGTGGTCGAACCGGATGAAAAGCACCGCCTTGCGCGATTGCAGGATCGGATCGACGCCGCCAAAGGTGCCCAGGCGCCCAGGCCCCGGTCGGACGAGCACTATTCGCAGGCCCAGTTGGCATGGCGCATGGTGATCGAGCTGGTCGCCGGTCTCGGGATCGGGTTTGGCATGGGGTATGGGCTTGACGCGCTGTTTGGCACTTCACCTTGGCTGATGATCATATTTGTCTTTCTGGGCTTCGCGGCCGGCATTCAGACGATGATGCGCAGCGCGAAAGAGGTTCAGGAGAAACAGGCGGCAAGTGCCGCGGATGAGAAAGAGGGCCACGATGGCAACTGAGGCAAAAGGCGAAGGCAGTGGTCTCTCATTTGACCCAATGAGCCAGTTTATCGTGAAGCCGCTTTTTGGTGGTGATACCGTCGCTTTTTACACGCTGACCAATGTTACGTTGTGGCTGGCCTTGGCCATTCTCGCCGTCATTGGCCTACTGGTGCTCACGACATCGAAACGCGCGATGGTGCCGTCACGCGGGCAATCCGTTGCTGAGCTTGCCTACGGCTTTGTCTACAAGATGGTCGAGGATGTGACCGGAAAGGATGGGATCAAGTACTTCCCATATATCATGACGTTGTTCATGTTTATCCTTTGCGCGAACTTCCTTGGTCTCATACCAATGTCGTTCACAACAACCTCTCACATCGCGGTCACAGCCGTTATGGGATTTGGCGTTTTCATCGCCGTAACAATTCTGGGCTTTGTGAAAAACGGTGCTTCGTTCCTCAGCCTCTTCTGGGTTGAAAGCGCGCCTTTGTTTCTGCGCCCCATTCTGGCGGTGATCGAACTGATCTCGTATTTCGTGCGCCCGGTCAGCCACTCCATCCGGCTCGCGGGCAATATGATGGCCGGTCACGCCGTTTTGAAAGTTTTCGCGGGCTTTGCGCAGGTGACCGCTGTCGCGCCGATTGCGATTTTCGGTGTCGTGGCAATCTACGGGCTTGAGGTCCTGGTCTCGTTCATTCAGGCCTACGTTTTCACCATTCTGACATGCGTTTATCTGAAAGACGCACTTCATCCGCATCACTAAACAAGCGGCGGGCGACATGCCCGCCTTACGCATCCTCATTCCATCGTAAGGAGAAAAGACATGGAAGGCGATATCGCACAAATGGGTCAATTCATCGGCGCCGGCCTCGCAGCCATCGGCTCGGGCGCGGCAGCGATCGGTGTGGGCCACGTGGCCGGCAACTTCCTCGCCGGTGCCCTGCGCAACCCGTCGGC
>ERZ1740067.132-NODE-132-length-60294-cov-7.335099_pt1 | contig 60294 bp, 66 predicted proteins | sample MGYA00581736_ERZ1740067 | MGnify/ENA primary metagenome ERZ1740067 (study PRJEB43018, sample SAMN04849236) | marine metagenome | isolation source: floating plastic debris | place: Pacific Ocean | collected 2008-08-27 | study: EMG produced TPA metagenomics assembly... | reverse complement strand
TTCCAAGATGTGTTGTAGCTTCATTATCATTGCTATTTCAGCCTGCAAAACTACATTATTTATAGTGTTTTAGCGAAGTTTTAAGAAGGATACGCAACGGAATCAGTAATTTTAAAAATGCTATTGAACGTTTCATATTCCAATAAAAAGAATACAGAAAAAATTGACGCCGAGGTAGGCAAACCCTTTACCCTGAAAGAGCGCTTTAAAATGGGGGGCATTGGGTCACCCAAACTTGAAATCACAGAGGCCAGCGTTGCCATCCACAATCTGTTGATTCTGGACAGCAATGCCGATTGCTGTAATATTGAAATGCGCCCCAAGGGTATTATCATTGGCTTTCGTTCTTTGTTGGAATCTTATGCATTGGTCATTCCATATTATAAATTGACCCTTTATAAGGGAGACTTCTCTGTATACTCCATTTATAGGGACAATTACTTCATAAAGGTAAAATCAGACACTAAGGCCATCCAGAAATTCTTTAAAAAACTATTGGCCTATAAAGCGGATAATGCCCCTACCAATATTGAGGATTTATGAAAATTCTTCTCACAGGCGCCAACGGATATATAGGCATGCGCCTACTACCAAAGCTTTTGGAAATGGGTCACGAAGTGGTCTGTGCCGTTCGTGATGAAAACCGACTCTCGATTGACGCCAAAATGCGCAGACAGGTAGCAGTGATAGAAATCGACTTTTTAAATGATATGAAGGTTGGGGTGATTCCCCCAGATATTGATGCCGCCTACTACCTTATTCATTCTATGACCGGTTCAACAACGGACTTTGATGAAAAAGAGGCACAAGCGGCCAAGAATTTCAATCAATATGTACTCACCACCAACTGCAAACAGGTCATTTATCTTAGCGGAATCGTTAATGATGAAAAACTTTCCAAGCACCTTTCATCACGCAAAAATGTGGAGGATATTCTTTATCGAGGGAACTTTGATTTGACCGTTTTACGGGCAGGTATAATAGTGGGGTCAGGAAGTTCTTCATTTGAAATTATTCGCGACCTCTGTGAAAAACTTCCGGTAATGGTTACCCCAAAATGGGTATTGACCAAAAGCCAACCTGTTGCAATACGTGATGTCATCAAATTTTTGACAGGTGTTTTGGGGAATACCGAAACATATAACCAATCGTTTGATATCGGAGGGCCCGACGTACTGACCTACAAAGAAATGTTGCATCAATACGCAGAGGTCCGTGGATTTAAAAATTGGATTTTTACCGTTCCCATTATGACGCCAAAACTCTCCTCGTATTGGCTTTATTTTGTTACCTCAACCTCCTATAAGTTAGCAACTAACCTAGTGGATAGCATGAAAATGGAAGTCGTAGCACGGAACAATCGTCTGCAAGACCTATTGGGAATTTCAACCCATTCGTACAAAGAGGCCATAGCCATGGCCTTCAAGAAAATAGAACAAAATTTAGTAGTCAGTAGCTGGAAAGACAGCATTGCAAGCGGCCAAGTACAGGAAGATTTGGAAAAGTATATTCAAGTTCCAAAATATGGTGTGCTTAAAGATATTCAAACCCTTCAGGTGGAAGACCAAGAGAAAATCTTGGATAATGTCTGGCGTATTGGCGGTGAAACTGGTTGGTATTATGGTAGTTGGCTCTGGAAACTACGAGGTTTTCTGGATAAACTCAACGGAGGGCCCGGTCTTCGTCGTGGGCGTACCCATCCTGATAAAATCTTTCCAGGAGACGCCTTGGATTTTTGGCGCGTACTCCTAGCTGACAAAAAAGGAAAACGTTTATTATTGTTTGCCGAAATGCGTTTGCCAGGTGAAGCTTGGCTAGAGTTTCGGATTGACGACCAAAATATACTTCACCAGACAGCAACCTTTCGACCAAAAGGCCTTAAAGGTCGTCTATACTGGTTTAGTGTACTACCATTTCATTACTTCATATTTGGCGGTATGATTCGAAATATTGCAAAGGCTTAATCCAAAGCTGAAACAAAATTCACCTTTGCTCGTCTCGTTTTCAGGCAACCCTTATTATCAAAAAACTGTCTTTATAGAAAAATACCTATTTGACCGTATGCAAACGATTCTTATCACTTTTTTTCTGCTTCTTTCCTTCTTTCCAATTTCGGCACAGACGTATTCTTCTAAGCTATTAGACACACAAAGTAAAAAAGGTATACCCTATGCCACCATACAATACGGCGAAAAATCAAGGAGTCATCACCAATGAAGAAGGTAAGTTCTCTTTTGTTATAGAAGAGCGTACACAGTTATTGGATTCCGTTTATATTTCATCCATGGGTTATGAGAAAGTAGGATTTTCCTTAGAGCAATTAAAAGATTCTATTGTTACCCTGAAGCCCAAAGCAATCCAATTAGGTGAGGTCTACCTTTTTGATGAAGAATTAGACGTGGATGAAATTATAGAACGAATGAAAGAACGTCTGCCCGATAATGTGAATAGAGCCCACCTAAAACAAAGGTACTTTCTACGACAATCAGAATTTGCCAACATCCAGAAGGTCGATTTAGGATTTGAAAAATCTTCAATCAAAGAGCTGGACAAGGAGCTGATTGATAGTATTGCCATGGCCATTCCCAAAAATTCATATCATTATAACGAAACTTTAGGTGATTTTTACAAAGGCCCCAATGGATATAAAGTCAACGTACTCAAAGCGGCTGAATTATATAACAAAAAAGATGTCAACTCCTTTGAAGATTTGGGCAAACGTATGGAAGCTATGTTCAAAAAGAACGTAAAACCAGATTCTTACCTAAAAATAAAGTCGGGAATTTTCAGTCAAAAAGTTCAGGTAGAAGAAATGTACGAAGAATTGGAGACCGATGAAGAAATTGCCGAGAACGCGGAAGCACTTGAGAAAGAGATACAACGAGACACCGTGTCCGGGGTGGTTGAGAGGCAAAAACGCATTTTTGATGAACTCTTACAAGAGGTTTTTTATCAAGAAGAGAGTAAACTTGACCTCATAAAAAAGACCAGAAAATACGAATTTGAATTGGCAGGTTACACTGATATAGAAGATGTGGGTGTGTACGTGATTAATTTTGTCCCTAGAGGTAGTGCTGATTTCAAGGGTAGGATTTATGTGAACATTGAAGACTTTGCTGTAATGCGAATTGAATTCGAAAACCTCAAAAACCTACGTAACTTTAGGTTACTAGGTATTTTTTATCGAGAAACACTTTACAAAGGCAGTATGCAGTTCACCAAATTAGAGAACGGTAAATATGACCTTAGCTTCGTTGATTTCAACTTTGGCCGTTGGTTTCGATTAAATCGCCCTTTAGATGTAATAGAAAAGAACAAGAACGTAAAAGGCCGTCGTAAACAAAATGAACTGCGTTTGAATATTGATTTTATAATGGCCAATACCAATAAATGGGAATTAGTCGTTTTCGAACATACGCTTATCAATCAGAACCAATTCGAAAACTTCAAAGAGGACAAAACTACCAAGGCCACCTACATGCCGCAATACAATCCCGAATTTTGGCAAGGGTATATGATTATGGAACCCAACCAGGCAATACGGGAGTTTACCATAAGAACCGAATAATCAAACCTTAGGCAAAAAAACCTCTGCCATCATACATCGAGCAGAACCACCACCGCAGGTCTCAATAGTATCCAGTGTGCTGTGAAGAATGTCGCAATGTTTCTCAATGGTATTTATCTGGTCTTCCTTAAGACTGTTGTACGCCTGTGAACTCATGACCATAAATCTCCTTTCGTCAGCACCGATGACCTGAAGCATATTACCTGCGAAAGCATGCATCTGTGCCTCAGTGATGGCAACAATCTCTTTGCCATCTTCCTGAAGATGTTTAACCACCGCCTTTCGTTCTTTTTTATTATCAATAGTTTCAAGGCATATAACGGCAAAGGTCTCCGCCATGGCCATCATAACATTGGTATGATAAATTGGTTTTCTTTCGCCATTAACGGTTTGGTTAGCGGTAAAAATAACAGGGAAGCAATCAAAATCTTCACAGAACTCAATAAACAAATCTTCATGTGCACGTTCTGAGAGGGCACAATAGGCTTTCTGATGCACTCGGTCTTTTAAAATACTGCCGGTGCCTTCAAGAAAAATACCTTCTTTTTCCGCAGCGGTATAATCCATTATGTTGTCAATTAGAAAACCATTCTTTTCCAGAACATTAAAAATGTCTTCGCGACGTTCTTTTCTACGGTTTTCAGCAAACATCGGATAAATCACCACCGTACCGCTGCTATGGAACGAGACCCAATTATTCGGAAATATGGAATCAGGAGTATCGCTCTCTTTATTATCATCAATAACAATCACATCTACACCATGAGCGCTCAATTTTGATACGAACGCATCAAACTCCTGTTGAGCCTTAGCATTAATTTCAGCATTCGCCAATGAAATATCTTCTTGAAAATAATTGTTTACCGCAGTCTGCTCGTTTTTGCGAAAGGCGACTGGGCGAATCATCAGTATGGTATTGGTTATTTGCATGTAGTGAGGATAAACTATTCGCGAATCAAAGGCATGGTACTACAACGTAACAGACCTTCTTGCTTTGCAATTTCAGCATAGGGAATTTCTTCTACGGTGAAACCCTGTTCCCTTAGCCAAGAATTCAGTCGGGTGAAGTTTCTTTCGGAAACCACAACTTCAGGAGAAATGGAAAATACATTACTGAACATTTGGTACATCTCGTCCGCACTAATTTCAAAGACATTATCCTTTCCGAAAAAATTGACCAACCATTGATATTCTTCTTCAACCAAGAATCCGTTTTTATGTATTATGGCCTTATTCTTTCCGACCGGTTGAAAACAACAATCTAGATGCAGTGCATTCTCTTTGGCATTGGTATTTGATTTGCGTAACTCAAAGGGTTTGACCTTTTTATGGGGAAATTGTTCTTGAAGAAATTCAACCGCCTCCTTATTCGTTCGTGCCGTTATATAATCAGCGTAATCTTGACCCGTATAGGTACCTACAAAAATATAATCATGCCAAGGCATTACATCGCCACCTTCAATATGTACCTCTTCTGGTGGTCTTATAATTTTGTGGGGGGCAATGGTATCCAATAACTGTTGGATCGCTTCAAATTCCTTTTCCCTATCAGGAAGAATATTGGCCTGAAAAAGCTTGTCTTCAATAACAAAAGCAATATCCCTCGAAAAAATCTGGTTACAATCTTGAATGACTGATGGTCGATATAGGTCAACACCATACTTTCTAAAAACCTGGGCAAAAGCATCCATTTCCTTAATCATATCAACTTCTTTAGGATAGGTGCCGGCCAATATATGCTCTAATGATTTGGGGTCGTAGGCATCTTCGGGCCTAGGAGTGGGACCACAACTTTGTGCCGTACCCAAAACAACCGCTTTCAAGGGTGACGTTTCATCAAATACATGCAAATTCAACATGTCGCGTAATTTTGCGCAAATATAAAAAAGTCCATTTCCAACCCCGTCGAAAATGAACAATATTCAAAAATATCTGATATATTTTATCGATTTTCTAAATCTACAAACGAACGATGATTTTCACCAATATAAATCTGTCGAGGACGTCCAATAGGTTCTTTTCGAAGTCGCATCTCCCTCCATTGGGCAATCCATCCTGGTAAGCGACCCAATGCAAACATTACGGTAAACATCTCTAAGGGAATACCCATTGCCCGATAAATAATGCCTGAATAGAAATCAACATTGGGGTACAATTTTCTATCTACGAAATATTGATCTTCCAATGCTTCTTTCTCTAAGCCTTTGGCTATTTCTAAAATAGGGTCCTCCACTCCCAAATCACCCAACACCTCATCAGCTGCTTTTTTAATGATTTTAGCGCGAGGATCAAAATTTTTGTACACCCGATGGCCGAAACCCATTAAACGAAAAGGATCACTTTTATCTTTGGCCTTGGCCATATATTTTTTCGTATCGCCCCCATCTGCTTTTATGGCTTCCAACATCTCCAAAACTGCTTGGTTGGCACCACCATGTAATGGGCCCCATAGTGCAGAAATTCCTGCTGCCAAAGAAACAAAAAGGCCAGTGTGCGAAGAGCCCGTCATGCGCACCGTGGACGCAGAACAGTTTTGTTCATGATCTGCATGTAAAATCAAAAGCTTATCCAACGCATTGATGACAATACTATCTTTCACATATTCCTTATTCGGGCGTTTGAACATCATTTTATGAATATTCTCTACATATCCCAAACTACTATCACCGTAGTCTAAGGGCAGCCCCATTTTTTTACGCATGCTCCAAGCCACTAGAACAGGAAGCTTACCCAAAATTCGTACAATGGAATGGTATATCGCTTCTTCGGATGAAGTATCTACCGTTGAAGGATTAAATGCAACAAGAGCACTGGTCAATGACGAGAGTATCCCCATAGGATGGGCCGACTTCGGAAATCCATCCAAAATCTTTTTCATCCCCTCGTCCACTTGCGACTCTGCTGAGATATCCTTATAAAACTTTTCTAACTGCTCTTTATTTGGTAAATCTCCAAAAATAAGTAGGTACGCCACTTCTAAAAAATCAGCCTTTTCAGCCAACTCTTCTATGGAATAACCCCTGTAACGTAAAATTCCCTTTTCACCATCCAAAAAAGTAATCGCACTTTCGCATGAACCTGTGTTTTTATAGCCTGGATCAATGGTCACCATACCTGTGGCCCCACGCAAGGTTTTGATATCAATGGCCAACTCATTTTCGGTTCCCTCGATTACAGGAAATTCATACTTTTTTCCTTCAAATTCTATACTAGCAGTTCTTGACATTAAAGTGTGTTTATGAATGGTTGAAAAGTCTGCAAATTTACGAAAAAGACAAGGGCTTAACAATTCAAACAACATGTTTTGAACTATTCTTAACAAATTTTAAAGGAAGCTAAAAATCTTACACCTTGTAAAGTTGATTGTAGTAGGCGTCAACCGATTTCTTCCAGGTAAAACGCTTGCGTTTCGCTGCTTTTTGAATTTTTCCCCAAGTCGGCTTGTCATTTTTAAAAACATCAAGGGCCACATCAAAGGCCTTTAACATATTATCAATCTTCTCTTCATAGGTTTTACCATCAAAGGCAAAACCTGTTTTCATATGTTCAACCGTATCAATTAATCCGCCAGTATGGTGGACCAAACACGGATTACCATTTCTCATGGACAACATCTGACTAATACCACAAGGTTCAAAAAGACTGGGCATGAAATATAAATCGGATTCGAGGTACATGGAATCAATCAGGCTTTCAGATTGTCCATTGGTGAAAATAAAATTCTTATGGTTATAACTGATTTCCCTAAAAAGTTCTTCATATTCCGGTGCGCCTGTACCTAATAACATAAAGATTCCGTCTACTCTTTCGAGCTTCTTTAGTATAGAAACAAATGCTTCGGGCGACCGTTTAAAAAAGTAAAACTTTTGTTCGGTCAAACGCGCCACACTTGAAACGATAAACTTTGGGCGGTTGCCCACGTACTGCATGGTCTTCTCACCCGTATGGGCCAAAAAGTCTGCCTTGTATTTTTTATTTTCATCTTGTAACCATCGGAACAAGGCTTTTACCGTGTTTCTATAGATTTCGCCTTTTGCTTCGACATTGATGCCCTTGTAATTACAACCATTTAATATCCCGAACAGACGCCCTTCTTCGTGCGCTTGTTTCAAATCGTCTTCCAAACCCTCTCCACCTATAAACTCTGGCGGAGAACTGGGCAACATTATATCTTTCTTATAAGAAGGAGAGACCGTATGGACCGCATCAGCTAAACGAATACCAACTGCCATGAGGTTGACACAATCCTGATAGCGGTTATCCATAAGTTTTTGATAATCGATCGCTATGTCTGGAAACCAGTTATGAAGGGAGGCATAATTATCAGTAAAAGGACGAATACCTTGAATGGCAAGATTGTGAATACTGTATACAAATTGAATGTCCCTCAAACTTTGATATGCGGGATAATACGCCCTAATAAAAAGTAAAAGACTGGTATGCCAATCATTCAGATGTACAACGTTCAATCGTCCAAAAACACCTTGTTTTATGCCCTCACCAACCGCAGCACAGAATATTGCATATTTTATAAAATCAGTAAAAAAAGGTTCTTCAGGATCATCATGATAAATATGGGCAATACCCCCGGCTTCAATTTCATGATGATGAACAACATAATGATGAATGTTTTCAACTTCTTTCTTGCCAGCAACTTCATAGATTTCAGCAGTGTAATCGGTGCCACGCAAATCAAAATTCAATTTGCATTTCAATGTTCCGTTTTGATGGAGCCTACCGTAAGATGGAACGACGACATGTACGATATCACCCCGCTCTGCGATTTGCCGGGGTACGTCACGAACCACATCACCCATGCCACCTGCTTTGCAATTAGGGATCGCATCATTCTCCGCTGCTACAAAAAGGAAGTTGTTCATTAGATGTAATGTGTTGAAATTGTCTCGTATAAGTTACATTATAGATATGGCAAAAAAAAACCTTTCTATCAGTAGAAAGGTTTTTCAATTGCTAAGTTTCTGTTACCCTTTTATTTTAAAGGCTTTTTCCTTTGGATAGTGCGCTACATCAGCCAATTCTTCCTCTATACGAAGAAGCTGATTATATTTTGCCATACGGTCACTACGGGAGGCTGAACCCGTTTTAATCTGTCCTGTGTTCAAGGCCACGGCCAAATCAGCTATGGTATTATCCTCCGTCTCACCAGAACGATGCGACATAACTGAAGTATACCCTGCATTCTTTGCCATGTTGACCGCAGCAATTGTTTCTGTCAAGCTCCCGATTTGATTGACCTTAATCAAGATGGAATTGGCGATACCATTTTCTATTCCTCTTGATAAACGCTCTACATTAGTCACAAACAAGTCATCTCCAACCAATTGCACTTTATCCCCGACTTTTTCGGTAAGCAACTTCCATCCATCCCAGTCATTTTCATCCATACCGTCTTCAACCGAAATGATGGGATACTTTTTGCACAGTTCGGCAAGATATGACGCCTGTTCTTCTGAGGTACGCACAGCCCCTTTATCCCCTTCAAATTTGGTATAGTCATATTTACCATCAACGTAGAATTCCGCAGCAGCACAATCCAAAGCAATCATAATCTCATCACCAAATTTATAGCCCGCGTTCTCGACTGCCTTGGCAATCGTTTCGATGGCATCTTCGGTACCATTAAGCGTTGGGGCGAACCCTCCTTCATCACCAACAGCGGTGCTCAAACCTCTGCTGTGAAGCACTTTTTTGAGGTTGTGGAAAATCTCGGTTCCCATCTGCATGGCATGACTAAAGTCTTTGGCTTTGACCGGCATGACCATAAACTCTTGAAATGCAATCGGAGCATCTGAATGCGAACCTCCATTGATAATGTTCATCATCGGAACCGGCAGTGTATTTGCACTCACTCCGCCTACGTAACGATATAGGGGAATTCCCAATTCTTCAGCGGCAGCTTTCGCAACTGCCAAAGAAACACCAAGAATGGCATTTGCGCCCAGTTTTGATTTATTTGGCGTACCATCCAATTCAATCATTCGATGATCAATATAATTCTGTTCAAATACCGAAGTACCAACCAGTTCTTCAGCAATAATCGTATTCACATTGTTTACGGCCTTACCAACTCCTTTACCCATAAAAGAATCACCACCATCCCGCAACTCGACCGCTTCATGTTCTCCCGTTGAAGCACCTGACGGAACGGCTGCTCGCCCCAACACTCCATTTTCGGTTACTACATCGACCTCAACCGTAGGATTACCACGGGAATCTAAAATCTGCCTTGCATGAATATTGATGATAATGCTCATAATGTCTTATTTATGGTTGAAAATATGTCGGCGAAAATACAAAAGGCTATGCGTTAAGACGAAGGATTCTAGTTATAAAATCCTTTACAAAACCACATAAATAAACTACAACGTTTTAGTTTTGACTTGCTTTGATTGCATCAAAAAACTGGTCAAACAGATATTCGGCATCATGAGGCCCAGGACTCGCTTCGGGATGATATTGAACAGAAAAAACATTCTTATATTTCATTTTAATTCCTGCTACTGTGCCATCATTCAAATGGGTATGCGTGATTTCTAAATCAGCGTTGGCCTCTGTTTCCTCACGACTCACTGCAAAACCATGATTTTGAGAGGTTATTTCGCCCTTGCCCGTCATTAAATTTAAAATTGGATGGTTGATTCCTCGGTGCCCATGATGCATTTTGTAGGTTGAGACACCATTGGCCAATGCTAAAACTTGATGCCCCAAACAGATACCGAACAAAGGCTTGTTCGTCTTTAAAATCTGTTTGGTGGTATTAATGGAATCCCCTAAAGGTTCTGGATCACCAGGACCATTGGAAATAAAATAACCATCTGGTGAAAACGCAGCCATTTCTTCTTGAGAAGCATTGTATGGAAATACTTTGATATATGCCCCTCTTTTGGCTAGGTTTCGCAAAATGTTCTTTTTGATTCCAATATCTAAAGCAGAAATCTTGAACTCGGCATCTTTATCCCCAAAGAAATAGGGTTCTTTTGTTGATACTTTAGAAGCCAATTCGAGGCCTTCCATACTGGGCACTTTTTCAAGTTCTTCCTTTAGCCTATCAATTTCATCCACGCGGGTTGAGATTACCGCATTCATGGCACCATTATCCCTAATATAACTTACTAAAGCCCTAGTATCTACATCGGAAATGGCAACCAAACCATTGTCATCCAGAAACTCCAAAAGACTTTTATCAGCAGCGGGTCTTGAATATTCATAACTGAAATTCTTCACTATAAGCCCAGCTATCTTTATGGAATCAGATTCCACTTCATCGCTATTGGTCCCATAATTACCAATATGCGCATTGGTCGCAACCATTATCTGGCCATAGTAAGAAGGGTCTGTAAATATTTCTTGATATCCTGTCATGCCTGTATTAAAACAAACTTCGCCGAACGCAGTACCCTCTTTATTCCCTACTGCCTTTCCATAAAAAATAGTACCATCTTCCAATAGCACCAGTGCCTTTTTTCGCTTTTGATATTTCATACTTTCTAATCAAATTTCACAAAAAAACATAAAAAAAGGATACGTTTTAACGTATCCTCTTTTCTATTTTTAAATAAATAATCAACATTTATTTATTCTTCTGAGTCATCGACTATATCCGTTGTCGCCTCAACAACTGGGGGTGCAGCGTCGGCCGACTTACCTTTACCTCTTCTACTTCTTCTAGTAGATTTCTTCTTGGACTTACCGGCATTATATGTTTCATTGAAATCCACCAGTTCAATCATGGCCATATCAGCATTATCACCAAGTCTATTCCCTAATTTTATAATTCGTGTATACCCACCAGGCCTATCTCCTACTTTTTCCGAAACGGTTGAGAACAGTTCGGTGATGGCGTATTTGCTTCTTAAATTCTTAAAGGCAATACGTCTATTGTGCATACCTGCCTCAGTGGTCTGATTGTTTTCAGCTTTGGCTTTTGTTATCAAAGGTTCGACGAACTGCTTAAGTGCCTTAGCCTTTGCTACGGTTGTATTAATTCTTTTGTGCTCAATCAATGAACAGGCCATATTGGCCAACATAGCCTTTCTATGGGCAGCGGTTCTGCCTAGGTGATTGAATTTTTTTCCGTGTCTCATTGCTATATATTTATCATCTTGCTACTAAACTCCATTTTTAGTGGAGGAGCAAAATATGATTATTAATCCTTGTCCAATTTATATTTCGCCAAGTCCATTCCAAATTGAAGGCCTTTATTGATGACCAATTCTTCCAACTCGGTCAATGACTTCTTTCCGAAGTTTCTGAACTTCATGAGATCATTCTTGTTGAAGGCCACTAAGTCTCCGAGCGTGTCCACCTCAGCTGCTTTTAGACAATTAAGGGCTCTGACGGAAAGGTCCATATCCACTAGTTTGGTTTTTAGCAATTGACGCATGTGTAATGATTCTTCATCATACGTTTCTGTCTGCGCAATTTCATCAGCTTCAAGTGTGATACGTTCGTCAGAGAACAACATGAAGTGATGAATCAACACTTTCGCTGCCTCAGTCAATGCATCTTTTGGATGAATCGAACCATCACTGACGATTTCAAAAATCAATTTCTCATAATCGGTTTTTTGTTCTACCCTATAATTTTCAATGCTGTATTTTACATTTTTGATAGGGGTAAACACCGAATCAACCGCAATTGTGCCCAGAGGTGCATTCGATTTTTTATTCTCTTCGGCAGGAACATATCCACGACCTTTTTCAATGATGATTTCCATGTTGACCGCAACTTTGGAATCCATGTTACAAATAACCAAATCAGGATTGAGCACTTGGTAACCAGAAATATATTTCTGAAAATCACCGGCCGTTAACTGATTTTTACCGCTAACGGAAATAGATACGGTTTCGCTTTCTACATCATCAATCTGTCTTTTGAAACGAACTTGTTTTAAATTCAAAATCATTTCAGTAACATCTTCAACTACTCCAGGTATCACAGAGAACTCATGATCCACACCATCTACACGAACCGAAGTAATTGCAAAGCCTTCCAACGAAGAAAGCAATACCCTGCGTAAAGCGTTACCAACGGTCAATCCATAACCAGGCTCCAAAGGACGAAATTCAAATTTCCCTTCGAAATCTGTTGAATCGATCATTATAACTTTATCGGGTTTCTGAAAATTAAGTAATGCCATAATTGGTTGAATGTGGTTTTATTTTGAGTATAACTCGACGATTAGTTGTTCCTTTATATTTTCCGGAATCTGAAGTCTTTCTGGGGTTGTAACGAAAGTACCTTCCTTTTTATCATTATTCCAGGTAATCCATTCGTAGACACTGCTATTGTTGGCCAACGAATCATTAATCGCTTGAACCGATTTTGATTTTTCACGTACCCCTACTACGTCACCCGGTCTGAGAGAATATGACGGAATGTTAACAACACCACCATTAACAGTTATGTGTCTGTGTGAAACCAACTGTCTAGCCCCTCTTCTGGATGGGGAGATACCCATTCGGTATACGACATTATCTAAGCGAGACTCGCATAATTGCAAAAGCACCTCACCTGTTACGCCCTCTCTTCTTTTCGCTTCACCAAAAAGATTTCTAAACTGGCGTTCTAAAATACCATAGGTGTACTTGGCCTTCTGTTTTTCAGCCAACTGAATGGCGTATTCTGATTTTTTTCCGCGACGACGGTTGTTACCGTGCATTCCCGGAGGGTAATTTTTCTTTTCAAACGACTTATCGTCTCCGAAAATCGGTTCGCCAAACTTTCTGGCGATTTTTGTTTTGGGTCCTGTGTATCTTGCCATTTTCTATGTTTTTGAAAGTACGATTATGAATTAAGGCTTATCCTTCGATAATCGACATGTACCTTCAGGTGAAAATCCTTTTCAGGATTATAATTAATTAAACTCTTCTTCTTTTTGGAGGTCGACATCCATTGTGCGGTAATGGGGTAACGTCCACTATTTCTGTTACTTCAATACCTGAATTATGGATGGTACGAATTGCAGATTCACGACCGTTACCTGGTCCTTTCACGTATACCTTAACCTTTCTAAGACCAGCCTCGTGTGCAACCTTAGAACATTCTTCGGCAGCCACCTGAGCGGCATATGGGGTGTTTTTCTTTGATCCACGGAAACCCATTTTTCCGGCAGATGACCAAGAAATAACGTCACCTTTCTTATTGGTCAATGAAATAATGATGTTATTGAAAGACGCTGTTACATGGGCCTCTCCCGTCGCATCAACGATTACCTTTCTCTTTTTTGCAGTCTTTGTATTTGCCTTTGCCATTGTTTTAGTTTTTGTCCCGATAGCTAACGGGATTAGCTTTTAGTTGTTAGAATCCTAAACATTCCTATTTCAAGCAGATTCATCTAACAGCTAACTACTAATGACTATTTATTTAGTTGCCTTTTTCTTATTGGCTACTGTCTTACGTTTTCCTTTTCTCGTCCTAGAATTGTTTTTCGTACGTTGGCCACGCAGTGGTAAACCCGCCCTATGGCGAATACCCCTGAAACAACCAATATCCATCAATCGTTTGATGTTCAATTGTGTTTCTGAACGCAATTCACCTTCTATAGTGTATTCACCAACAGCCTCACGAATTTTACCGATTTGGTCATCGTTCCAATCAGAAACCTTAGTGTTTTCATCAACACCGGCTTTGTCTAATATCTCTTGTGCACGACTTTTACCAATACCATAAATGTAGGTAAGCGCAATTGCACCTCGTTTTTGTTTTGGTATATCAACACCTGCAATTCTTGCCATAATTACCCTTGTCTTTGTTTAAATCTAGGATTCTTTTTGTTGATTACATACAGCCTGCCTTTTCTGCGAACAATCTTGCAGTCTGCACTTCTCTTTTTTATTGATGCCCTAACTTTCATGTTTTCGTATCTTAATATCTGTACGTAATTCTTGCTTTTGTCAAATCGTATGGACTCATCTCCAACTTTACCTTATCACCTGGCAACAATTTGATGTAATGCATACGCATCTTACCAGAAATATGTGCCGTAACAATATGTCCATTTTCCAATTCCACCCGAAACATTGCATTTGACAACGCTTCGATGATACTACCGTCTTGCTCTATGGCCGGTTGTTTTGCCATTTTATGCTACTTTTCTGTTTTTACCGGTTTTCATGAGTCCGTCATAATGCCTATTCAACAGATAGGAATTTACTTGTTGAACCGTATCAATGGCCACACCGACCATAATCAATAGAGACGTACCTCCATAAAATAAGGCCCATCCGGCTTGAACATCCATAAGTTTTACTACTATCGCAGGCAACACTGCTAATAGTGCCAAGAAAACTGACCCTGGAAATGTTATCAATGACATGATTTTATCTAAATAATCACCTGTTTCCTTACCAGGACGAATACCGGGAATAAACCCTCCACTACGTTTCAAGTCATCCGCCATTTTATTGGTAGGTACGGTAATTGCCGTGTAGAAGTAGGTGAAAATGATAATCAAAACCGCAAAAAGGATATTGTACCATAATCCAAAAATATCGGCAAAATTAACTTCCATCCACTGACCAAAAGCAGTATCGTTGACCGCACTTCCCACAAGACCTGGAACAAACATGATGGCCTGTGCAAAAATAATGGGCATCACCCCTGATGCATTCAATTTTAATGGAATGTACTGGCGAGATCCCATCACATTCTTTTCATAACCCCCTGAAGCACTTCTGCGGGCATACTGTACAGGGATTTGTCTTATCGCCATTACTAACAATACACTGGCCAAGATGACCAAGAACCAAACAATCACCTCAATCAAAATGAACATAAGTCCACCCGTATTATTGGTTGTCCTAGAAATAAACTCTTGAACAAAAGATTGCGGCATAGTGGCAATAATACCAATCATAATTAATAATGAAATACCATTACCAATACCTTTATCCGTAATCTTTTCTCCCAACCACATTGCAAACACGCAACCAGTAACCAAAATAATTACCGCAGGAACAATAAAATCTGGGCCTTTGCCCAACACGAAAGCACTATCCGGAACACCCAATGCACCTAAGCCGTATAGGTACGCCGGTGCCTGAACTATACATATCGCAATGGTCAACCAACGCGTGATTTGATTTTTGGTCTTACGGCCACTTTCACCTTCCTTATCCAACTTTTGAAGGTAAGGGATGGCTATACTCATCAATTGCACAACAATCGATGCCGATATGTAGGGCATGATTCCCAGGGCAAAAACGGAGGCATTAGCAAAAGCTCCTCCAGTAAATGCATTCAAAATTCCTAAAATACCTTGCTCCGTATTTGAAGTTAATTCCGCCAATTGAGTGGTATCAATACCTGGAAGAACAACTTGGGCACCGAAACGGTATACCAATAAAAGCCCTAAAGTAATTAAGATACGTTGTCTTAATTCTTCAATTTTCCAAATATTTGATATGGTCTCAATAAATTTTTTCATAGGACTTTCTTACAAGCTTATTGCTTCACCTCCTGCAGCTTCAATTGCCGCCTTTGCAGAAGCGCTGAATTTATGGGCAGAAACTTTAAGTTTGGCCTTCAATTCACCATTCCCTAAAATCTTGACCAATTCGTTCTTACGTACCAACCTATTCTCTATCAAATTTTGAAAGGTCACTTCACCTTTCACGGCCTTGCTATCGACAAGTGCCTGTAACTTATCTAGGTTAACGGCCTGATATTCTTTACGGTTAATATTTTTGAATCCGAACTTGGGTACTCTTCGTTGCAAAGGCATTTGACCTCCTTCGAAACCAATTTTCTTTGAGTAACCAGATCTTGATTTGGCCCCTTTATGACCACGTGCGGCTGTGCCACCTTTACCAGAACCTTCTCCTCTTCCGAGACGCTTACCTTGTCTATGGGTTGAACCCTCAGCAGGCTTTAAATTGCTCAAATCCATATTATATTTTTTATGCTTCCTCTGTAGAAACCAAGTGTTTAACTTTATCAATCATTCCTAGAATATTCGGTGTGTTATCATGCTCGACAACTTGACCTAATTTTCTAAGCCCTAAAGCCTGCAATGTCCTCTTTTGGTTCTGAGGCCTTTTAATCGCGCTTTTAACCTGCTTAACTTTTATCTTAGCCATGGCTTCTTATCCTTTAAAAACTTTTTCTACACTGATACCACGTTGTTTGGCAACAGCGTTTACATCACGTAATTGCAACAATGCATCGAATGTAGCCTTTACGACATTGTGTGGATTGGAAGAACCTTGGGATTTTGATAATACATCATGAACCCCAACCGATTCCAAAACCGCACGAACGGCACCACCTGCAATTACTCCGGTACCTTGGGAAGCAGGCTTGATAAATACCTTGGCACCACCATACTTACCCTTTTGCTCGTGAGGAACTGTACCTTTGTTCAGCGGGATACGAATTAAATTTTTCTTGGCATCTTCAACTGCTTTGGCAATAGCAGTGGCAACTTCTTTTGATTTTCCAAGGCCATGCCCAACTACTCCGTTCTCATCACCTACGACAACAATCGCGGAAAATCCAAAAGCACGACCACCTTTTGTCACTTTGGTTACCCTTTGCACCCCAACAAGACGATCTTTTAATTCTAAACCCCCTGGCTTAACCGTTTCTACATTTTTATACTTCTGATACATATGATTTAGAATTTAAGTCCTGCTTCTCTTGCTCCTTCTGCCAAAGCCTTCACCCTGCCATGGTACAAATTACCTCCTCTATCAAAGGCAACTGTTTCAACTCCGGCTTTAATTGCTTTCTCCGCGATTGCCTTACCGACAGCTGTGGCTATTTCAGTTTTAGTTCCTTTGGTTTCAATTCCTTTATCCCTTGATGATGCGGCTACAATCGTACTTCCAGCATTATCATCAATTAACTGAACATATATTTCTTTGTTGCTTCGAAATACGGATAATCGAGGACGAGCGGCTGTCCCTGAGGAAACCTTCCTAATCCTTCTTCGTATACGTAGCTTTCTATCAGACTTTGATAATCCCATTTTTTCTATCTATTACGCTGATTTACCTGCTTTTCTTCTAATTTGCTCCCCTACGAACTTGATACCTTTACCTTTATAAGGTTCTGGTTTTCTGAAAGAACGAATTTTCGCGGCGACTGCTCCAACCAATTGTTTGTCATGTGAAGTTAACTTGACAATCGGATTTTTTCCTTTTTCAGAAATAGTTTCGATTTTAACTTCTGGTGCAATATCCATTACAATGTTATGGGAAAAACCCAGAGCCAAATCCAATTTTTGTCCTTGGTTACTAGCACGATATCCTACACCGACCAATTCCAATTCCTTGGTCCAGCCCTTAGATACCCCTTCAACCATATTATTGACCAAAGCCCGATAAAGACCATGCTTTGCTTTATGGTCTTTTACATCTGATATTCGTGACACGGTCAAATGACCTTCTTCCATCTTCATATCGACACCGTCAAATCCTTGGGTCAATTCTCCGAGTTTACCCTTAACGGTTATCTCATTACTACTCACTTCTACGGTTACTCCCTCTGGAATGGAGATTGGATTTTTACCTATTCTTGACATTTCTACCTCTTTTTAATAAACGTAGCATAACACTTCGCCACCCACATTCTCTTTACCAGCTTGTTTACTGGTCATCACCCCGTGGGAAGTAGAAACAATTGCCACTCCCAAACCATTCAATACTCGTGGTAAATCACCAGCATTTACATATTTTCTCAAACCGGGCTTACTGACTCGTTGCAATTTTCGAATGACAGGCTCTTTGGTAAACTTATCATATTTCAATGCAATCTTAATATTTCCTTGCGCTCCTTCGTCCTCAAACTTATAACTTAAAATAAAACCTTGATCAAAAAGAATTTTGGTCATCTCTTTCTTCAAGTTGGACGCCGGAATGTTGACCACCCTATGCCCAGCTCGGCTGGCATTTCTTATTCGGGTCAAATAATCTGAAATTGGATCTGTTAACATTAGTATGTATTTCGGAATCGGTTTCCAGTGAAAACACTGGACCTAAAACCAGTTTTTAATCTATTACCAGCTAGCTTTTGTTACTCCAGGAATCAATCCCTTGTTGGCCATTTCTCGAAAAGTCACCCTTGATATACCAAATGTTCTCATATAGCCCCTTGGTCTTCCGGTTAACTTACATCTGTTGCGCATACGAACAGGTGATGCGTTTTTTGGAAGCTTCTGCAATGCCTCATAATCTCCAGCTTCTTTTAAAGCTTTCCTTTTCTCTGCATACTTGGCCACCATTTTTGCCCTTTTTCTCTCGCGGGCTTTCATTGATTCTTTCGCCATCTTAATTCTTTTTAAAGGGTAATCCCAATTCGCTCAATAGTGATTTTGCTTCTTTGTCCGTATCAGCGGAGGTTACAAATGTGATATCCATTCCGTTGATTCGATTAATCTTGTCAATATTGATTTCAGGAAATATGATTTGTTCTGTTATTCCCAGGTTGTAATTCCCTCGACCGTCAAAACCAGTTGCCTTAATACCTTGAAAATCGCGAACCCTAGGTAGGGCAGAGGTAATTAATCTATCCAAAAACTCATACATACGCTCACCGCGCAACGTTACCTTTGCTCCAATAGGCATTCCTTTACGCAATTTAAAAGACGCCACATCTTTCTTTGACATTGTTGAAATTGCCTTTTGACCTGTAATCATTGTCAATTCATCAACAGCATGGTCAATAAGTTTTTTGTCGGCAACAGCTGCTCCAACCCCACGGCTTACAACAATCTTCTGTAGCTTAGGAACCTGCATTACATTTTTATATCCAAATTCCTCAGATAGTGTCTTAATAACGCGTTCTTTATATTCTTGTTTTAGTCTTGGTATATAGCTCATGACTAGACTATTTCTCCTGTTTTTTTGGAAACTCTCACTTTCTTACCTTCTTTCACGGTATATCCTACCCGAATAGCCTCACCATTTTCCATCAATGAAAGATTTGATATATGAATCGGGGCCTCTTTCTCAACAATGCCTCCCTGGGGATTCTGAGCACTGGGCTTTTCGTGTTTCTTTACCACGTTGACGCCTTCAACAATGGCCTTGTTCTTTTCACGGTCAACACTCATAACTTTGCCTTCAGAACCCTTGTGGTCACCTGCAATTACGGTTACTGTGTCTCCTGTTTTTATCTTCAACTTCATCGTAATATCTTTTAAAGTACTTCAGGGGCCAATGAAACAATTTTCATGTATTGTTTATCACGTAACTCTCTGGCAACTGGGCCAAACACTCGGGTACCGCGCATCTCTCCAGTAGGATTCAATAGTACACAGGCATTATCGTCAAATCTGATATATGAACCGTCAGGTCTTCTTACTTCCTTCTTAGTACGCACCACTACAGCTGTTGAAACCGCACCTTTTTTAATCGCACCGTTTGGGGCCGCATCCTTAACTGTTACAACAATCTTGTCACCTAGTGAGGCATATCTTCTTTTTGTACCACCGAGTACACGAATGGTCAGTACCTCTTTGGCACCTGTATTATCCGCAACTTTTAATCTTGATTCCTGTTGTACCATGATTACTTAGCTCTTTCAATAATTTCTACCAACCTCCAGCATTTTGTTTTGCTCAAAGGCCTTGTTTCCATAATTCTTACGGTATCACCCTCATTACAATCATTCTTCTCGTCATGGGCAACATATTTCTTGGTCTTCAAAACGAACTTACCGTACATAGGGTGCTTCACTCGTTTTACCTCAGAAACCACAATGGATTTCTCCATCTTGTTACTGGTAACAACCCCAATTCTTTCCTTTCTTAAATTTCTTACTGTTGTCTCTTCCATAAGGCACAATCCGTTATTGTTGTTCCCTTTTAGTTAACTCTGTTGCCAATCTTGCGACCGTTCTTCTGGTCTTTCTTATTTGTAATGGATTCTCTAAAGGCGTCACAGCGTGTGCCATTTTCAAATCTGCATGTTCTTTTTTCAACTCAGCCAATTTTTGCTGAAGCTCTTCAACCGATAATTCTTTAATTTCTGCTTGTTTCATGATCTATCAGTTTATCCAGCGTAATCCCTGGCCACTATAAATTTTGTTTTAACAGGTAACTTTTGTGCCGCCAGGCGCAATGCCTCTTTTGCAATGTCATGCGGTACACCTGCTACTTCAAACATTATTCTACCGGGTTTCACCACTGCTACCCAATATTCAGGGGCACCTTTACCTTTACCCATACGTACTTCTAAAGGCTTCTTTGTGATGGGCTTGTCTGGAAAAATCTTAATCCATAATTGGCCCTGTCTTTTCATGTAACGTGTTGCTGCAATACGGGCTGCCTCTATCTGACGTGAGGTAATGAAATGGGAATCCAAAGATTTTATACCGAACATTCCATTGGAAAGTTGGTGACCTCTCTGGGAATTTCCCTTCATTCTACCTTTCTGTGCTTTTCTGAATTTTGTTCTTTTCGGCTGTAACATCTTACTTACGCTTTAAAACAATTATTTTCTTCTGCGCTGTCTCTTACCACCATCTTGCTTACCTCCTTTGGAACCTCCTTTTGAAAGTCCCACTAAAGGAGAAAGCTCACGCTTACCATAAACCTCGCCCTTCATAATCCAAACCTTGATACCCAACCTTCCATAAGTGGTATGGGCCTCTTCTAGGGCATAATCTACATCTGCACGAAAAGTGGACAACGGTATTCTACCATCTTTGTAGGTCTCAGAACGTGCCATTTCAGCCCCGTTCAATCGACCGGAAATTTGCACTTTTATCCCTTCAGCATTCATTCGTATTGCTGCAGCAATTGCCATTTTAATCGCTCGGCGATATGAAATTCTACTCTCAATTTGCCTAGCGATACTTGCGGCAACCAAATTGGCATCCAACTCAGGTCTCTTTATTTCATGGATATTGATTTGAACCTCCTTATTGGTGATTTTCTTCAACTCCTCTTTCAATCGATCAACCTCTTGACCTCCCTTACCAATAATGATACCTGGTCTCGCCGTGGTGATGGTAATGGTTATTAATTTGAGGGTTCTTTCAATAATGACCCTCGAAACACTGGCCTTGGCCAAACGGGCATGAATGTATTTTCTAATCTTATCATCCTCTGCCAACTTATCGCCATAATCGTTTCCACCATACCAGTTGGATTCCCATCCTCTGATGATTCCCAAACGATTTCCTATCGGATTGGTTTTCTGTCCCATATGCTTAAGCCGTTGTTTCTGTTGTTACGTTATTGTGCGCACCTAAAACCAGGGTTACATGGTTGGAACGCTTTCTTATTCTATGTGCCCTACCTTGGGGTGCAGGACGCAATCTTTTCAACATTGTTCCTCCATCCACGCGGATTTCCTTAATATATAAATCAGCATCTTCAATGCTAGCTTCCTCATTTTTCGCCTCCCAGTTGGCAATTGCCGACAACAATAGCTTCTCCAAGCGTCTTGAAGCCTCTTTGGGGTTGAAACGAAGTATGGCCAATGCCATTTCTATTTGTTTACCGCGAATCAGGTCGGCAACCAATCTCATTTTTCGTGGAGACGTAGGACAATTGTTCAATTTAGCGAAAGCCAAATTTTTCTTTTCTTCCTTAATACGTTCTGCCATTTGCTTTTTTCGAACTCCCATCGCGTATTACTTTTTGCCTTTGTTCTTTGCTCCCGCATGCCCTCTAAAGGAACGGGTTGGTGAAAATTCGCCCAATTTGTGCCCTACCATGTTTTCAGTAACATAAACAGGTACGAACTGCCTTCCGTTATGCACTGCAATGGTCTGACCAACAAAATCAGGAGTAATCATTGAGGCTCTTGACCACGTTTTAATTACGGTCTTTTTGCCGGACTCCACGTTGGTCTGAACTTTTTTCTCTAAACTATGATGAACGAATGGTCCTTTTTTAAGTGAACGTGCCATGTTTTCTTATTTCTTTCTTCGTTCTACAATATATCTGTTACTGTCTTTTGTCAAAGAACGGGTTCTAAATCCTTTTGCTGGAATACCATTTCTTGATCTTGGATGGCCCCCTGAGGCCCTACCTTCACCACCGCCCATTGGGTGATCAACAGGGTTCATTACAACCGGTCTAGTTCTCGGTCTTCTGCCCAACCATCTGCTTCTACCCGCTTTACCGGATACAAGTAATTGGTGGTCAGAATTGGAAACCGCACCTATGGTTGCCATACAAGTGGCTAAAACCAATCGTGTTTCACCACTAGGTAATTTTACGGTTACAAACTTTCCGTCTTTTGCCATCAATTGGGCAAAAGTACCAGCACTACGTGCAATATTGGCGCCCTGCCCTGGGCGTAATTCTATACATGAAATGATAGTACCCAACGGAATTTCACTCAAACGCATCGCATTTCCGATTTCGGGCTGCGTTTTCTCACCTGAGATAACCTTTTGACCAACTTGCAATCCGTTCGGTGCAATCATGTATCTTTTCTCACCATCCTTGTATTCCAACAAGGCGATGAATGCCGTTCTGTTAGGGTCGTACTGAATTGATTTAACCTCCGCTGGCATATCAAACTTATCTCGCTTGAAATCAATAATCCGATACCTCCTCTTATGACCACCACCACGATGTCGCATGGTCATTTTTCCTTGACTGTTTCTACCCCCTGTTCTTTTAATCGGTGCGAGCAAGCTCTTTTCCGGCTTATCAGTAGTAATCGCGTCAAATCCGTTTACTACTCTAAAACGCTGACCAGGAGTGATGGGTTTTAATTTTCTAACTGCCATTACCCTTCGTTATATATTGCTATAAAAATCAATAATATCACCTTCGGCAACATCAACAATCGCCTTTTTTAAAGCATTTGTTTTGCCATGTTGAATTCCGGTCTTTGTATATCGAGTTTTTCGATTTGGACCATAGTTCATTGTTCTAACCTTCTTGACGGACACTCCATAAGTGCTTTCTACCGCTTCTTTGATTTCCAATTTGTTGGCCTGTGGGTCAACATAAAATCCGTACCGATTGAACAACTCGCTATCCGCGGTCATTTTTTCAGTTATAATAGGCTTAATCAATACACTCATCGCCCTTTTATTTTGTAAGATTAGCTTGAATTTGTTCTACAGCACCCTCAGACAAAACCACGCTTTTGGCATTCATAATTTTGTAGGTGCTCAATTGGTCATTGGTAATGACTTCAGATTGAACGAGGTTTCTTGACGACAAGAAAACATTATTATTCTTTTCGCCTAAAACCAACAATGATTTCTTATCAGCTATACCTAACGAACCCAGAAAAGAAAGAAAATCTTTTGTTTTCGGCGTTTCAAAGTTGAAATCCTCAACAACCACTAACGCCTTTTCTTGTGATTTCAAACTGAACGCAGACTTACGCGCCAAACGCTTCACGTTCTTATTCAGCTTTTGGCCATAATTTCTGGGTCTTGGCCCAAAAATGCGACCCCCACCTCGAAACACAGGCGATTTAATACTACCAGCCCTTGCCGTACCTGTTCCTTTTTGCTTTTTCAACTTACGGGTACTTCCAGCGATTTCAGCTCTTTCTTTCGCTTTGTGCGTACCCTGTCGTTGATGTGCCAGATATTGCTTCACATCCAAATAAATGGCATGTGTATTAGGCTCTATTGCAAATACCTCATCAGAAAGTTCTACCTTTCTGCCTGTATCTTTACCGTTAACATCCAATACTGCTACTTTCATCCCCTTATTTTTCTACGGTTACGTAAGCATTTTTATGACCAGGTATAGCTCCTTTAACAACTAGAAGGTTTTTCTCAGAAACTACCTTCAATACTCGTAGATTTTGAACAGTAACACGTTCACCACCCATTCTACCGGCCATTTTCATTCCCTTGACAACCTTCGAAGGAGTTGAGGCCGCACCGATGGAACCAGGGGCACGTAACCTATTGTGTTGCCCATGGGTAGCTTGACCTACACCTGCAAAGCCGTGTCTTTTGACAACGCCTTGAAAACCCTTTCCTTTAGATGTACCAACAACATCGACAAATTCTCCTTCTTTAAACAAATCAGCCCCTACGGTATCACCTAATTTGTATTCACCTTCAAAATCACGGAACTCAACGACTTTCTTTTTGGGCGACGTACCAGCTTTTTTAAAATGACCTGACTCAGCCTTACCTGTACGCTTTTCTGCCTTGTCATCGAAACCGAGCTGAAGGGCATTATACCCGTCTACCTCTTCGGTTCTGACTTGGGTAACCACACATGGTCCAGCCTGAATGACGGTACATGGAACATTCTTTCCATTTTCGTCAAAAATGCTGGTCATGCCGATTTTTCTTCCTATTAACCCAGACATATTATTACTTATTAATTATTCAACTTTTAAAAACCAATTTCTTGGCAAAAAAATTGGGTCAAAGAAAAAATTCTGTGACCCAGATATGCTTTCTTTTTCCCGCTTTTCCCTCGCTCGCAGCTTAGGACATGTTCACCCCTTTTCTCTAAGGGCGTGCAAACTTACACTTTTATTTCGACTTCTACACCACTTGGAAGCTCTAATTTCATTAAAGCGTCAATTGTTTTGGAAGAAGAACTGTAAATATCGAGCAACCGTTTATAGGAACTCAATTGAAATTGCTCCCGAGACTTCTTATTTACATGCGGTGAACGCAGCACCGTAAAGATTTTCTTATGCGTTGGCAAAGGAATAGGACCTGTTACCACAGCTCCTGTTGTTTTTACGGTCTTCACAATCTTTTCAGCAGACTTGTCCACCAAATTGTGGTCGTAAGACTTTAGTTTAATTCTAATTTTTTGACTCATCTTCTGAAAATTATGCGGTTACACCTTTAGTTGCCTTAATCACTTCCTCCGCTATATTCGATGGAGTTTCGGCATAATGAGAAAATTCCATAGTGGATGTTGCGCGACCAGAACTTAAGGTTCTTAATGACGTCACATACCCAAACATTTCCGACAAGGGCACTTCGGCCTTAATAACTTTAGAGCCAGCTCTGTCATCCATGTTATTGACCTGACCTCTTCTACGGTTTAAATCACCCACTATATCACCCATGTTTTCTTCTGGCGTCAACACCTCAAGTTTCATAATAGGTTCCATCAGCACCGCTTTTGCAGCTCTAGCAGCCTCTTTATAGCCCAATTTGGCAGCCAATTCGAAGGATAACGAATCGGAATCAACCGGATGGAATGAACCATCTTTGAGGGTTATCTTCATGCTATCCATTTCGAATCCGGCCAAAGGACCATTCTTCATTGCCTCTTTGAATCCCTTTTCGACAGACGGAATATATTCCTTAGGAATATTACCTCCTTTTATAACATTAACGAATTCTAACCCAGCTTTGGCTTCTTCCCCTTCACTTGCAGGCTCCATGGTAAATACGATATCCGCAAATTTACCTCGACCACCTGTCTGTTTCTTATACACTTCGCGGTGATCGGCCTTTGCAGTCAATGCCTCTTTATACTCTACCTGCGGCTGACCTTGATTGACCTCCACCTTAAACTCCCGTCGCAAACGGTCAACAATGATATCTAAGTGAAGCTCACCCATACCGGAAATAATGGTTTGACCGGAGGCTTCATCCGTTTTTACTTGAAAAGTAGGGTCTTCTTCGGCCAATTTCGCCAATGACATTCCCAATTTATCTACATCTGCCTTTGTTTTAGGCTCCACAGCAATACCGATTACAGGATCTGGAAAGTCCATGCTCTCCAAAACAATTGGATGCTTCTCAGAAGACATGGTATCACCGGTCTTGATGTCCTTAAAACCAACCGCTGCACCAATATCACCGGCTTCTATGTACTCAATTGCATTTTGCTTATTGGAGTGCATCTGATAAATACGCGAAATACGTTCTTTTTTGCCTGAACGATTGTTCAATATGTAAGAACCAGCATCCAGACGACCGGAATACGCTCTAAAGAACGCTAAACGACCAACAAAAGGGTCCGTTGCGATTTTAAAGGCCAAAGCAGCAAAAGGCTCTTTGGGATCTGGTTTTCTGGTAATTTCATTACCTGAATTTGGATCAGTACCTATAATATCATCCTTATCCAAAGGAGAAGGCAAATACCTACAGACAGCATCCAAAAGAAACTGAACTCCTTTGTTTTTGAAAGAGGAACCACAGACCATAGGAATTATAGCCCTATCCATAACCGCAGCCCTTAGCGCAGCGTGCACTTCTTCCTCAGTAATGGAATCTTCGTCCTCGAAGAATTTTTCCATCAACTCTTCATCGTACTCTGCTACCGCTTCAATCAAAGCTGCTCTATACTCATTGACCTCTTCTTGCATTTCAGCAGGGATATCGATGACATCGAAAGTAGATCCAAAGTTCTCATCATGCCAGACAATAGCCCTATTCTTGGCGAGGTCCACTATACCTTTAAAATCGGCCTCTTCCCCTATAGGAAGTACTATGGGCACTGCATTGGAACCCAACATTTCCTTGACCTGCTTGCACACGTTCAAGAAGTTTGAGCCTTGGCGGTCCATTTTATTCACGAATCCAATTCTTGGAACCTTGTAGTTATCCGCTAGCCTCCAGTTGGTTTCAGACTGTGGCTCAACGCCGTCTACTGCACTGAACAAAAATACCAGCCCGTCCAATACGCGCAACGAACGGTTTACTTCAACCGTAAAATCTACGTGCCCAGGGGTATCAATAATATTAAAATGGTATCCTTTTGCATCTGCTGTGGGTTGCCCATTCTCTGTGGGAAACTGCCATGTACAGGTAGTCGCCGCCGAGGTAATTGTAATCCCCCGCTCTTGTTCCTGCTCCATCCAGTCCATAGTAGCGGCACCATCATGAACCTCACCAATTTTATGGCTTACCCCAGTATAAAAAAGAATACGCTCTGTCGTTGTGGTCTTCCCCGCATCGATATGCGCGGCTATACCAATATTCCTTGTGTATTTTAAATCTCTAGCCATCGTGGATTAAAATCTAAAGTGGGAGAATGCTTTATTGGCCTCGGCCATCTTGTGCGTATCAACACGTTTCTTGACGGCTGCACCTTCTTCTTTTGCTGCGGCCAAGATTTCAGCTGCAAGCTTTTGTGCCATAGACTTTTCGTTTCGTCTTCTCGCGTAGTTGATCAACCACTTCATGGCAGTTGAAATCTTACGGTCAGGACGAATTTGCATCGGAATTTGAAAAGTAGCTCCACCCACCCTTCTACTCCTTACTTCGACGTGGGGCATCACATTGGAAAGGGCGTCTTTCCATAACTCCAGAGCCGTTTTTTCATCATCGGTCTTCTTTTGGTCCACAATATCAATGGCATCATAGAAAACCTTGAAGGCAACGGATTTTTTTCCGTCCCACATCATCATATTAACAAACCTTGTCACCAACTGGTCATTGAACCTTGGATCTGGCAACAATGGTCTCTTTTTCGCTTGTCTTTTTCTCATGACTTCCTTCTAAAAGTTGAATTACTTTTTAGGGCGTTTTGCACCATACTTTGAACGACGCTGAGTCCTCCCTGCTACACCAGCAGTATCCAAAGCTCCGCGTACGATATGATATCGTACACCAGGCAAATCTTTCACCCTTCCACCTCTTACCAATACTATCGAGTGCTCTTGGAGATTATGACCTTCACCGGGAATGTACGCATTCACCTCTTTACCATTAGTCAACCTTACCCTAGCTACTTTTCGCATAGCGGAATTCGGTTTTTTTGGCGTAGTGGTGTAAACACGGGTACAAACTCCACGTCTTTGAGGACAAGAATCCAAAGCAGCCGATTTACTCTTCTTGGTAATTGTGCTCCTTCCTTTTCTTACTAATTGTGAAATTGTTGGCATTTAAATACTTTATTAAATAAATAAACCCTCATTTTGAGGGCTGCAAATGTAGTGATATTTCACAATAATTCAAATGAGGGCTTAGAATTTTTCTAGAAGCTTTGTAGTTAGACTAAAATTACTGGTTATCAGCGCTAATGGTGAATAGCAATATCTACTTCTCAAGGCCATTTGACAAATGAAATTCCTTACCCAAAAGCTACTCGGTTGAGTACAACCTATTAATCGTTCTTCAATACTTTAAAGACCCTTCCCAATCCTTCAAACTCTTTCAATAATTTTTAATGTTTTAGATGTAACTAAAGATTAATGCCGCAAATAATTTCAATAGCCTAATTTTTCTTTTAAAGCTGACCTTACAGTACCGCCCATAGAAACATTTTAACAAAATGAAGTATTTGAGACGCCATCAATTGTCCACTACCCTAACCCTTAGCAAAATACAAAATCACATCGCCTTGTATAGGCAACTCTGTAAGCTGTAGAACCAGAAGCGGAAAAAATTGTCGCACATCCGTTCCTATTAAGAAAACTTTACTCTTATGTCAGCGGCGGTTCTTAAGTCCTTTAGAGTATTTATGCCCACACGGGTTTTTCTCCATACTGATCAAAATTGATGGCAGTCAGTCAAATTCGTATACCATTTTATGTAGAACTTGGTTGCTATGGATAAGGGTTCTGATTTGCGATTGCCTGTAAATCGCCTGTCAAGCATTCCAAGATCTAATTATATCTCTTTAAGAAGGTACAAAAGAAACAACGTCATCTTCAATCTCCATCAAAAATCCATTTCATTATTTTCACTTTATTTTTTCAACAAACGAATACCACTTTTTGCAAACCTGACCATTACCCCCCCTTAAGAACAACTATCAACATGGGATCATTACCCTGTCTTAAATTTTTAAGAAACCTATACCTTATATAATAGCTTTTCTTTAACACCCATTTAAGTGTTCAACTTTACCAATTTCTCGAAAAAAGAGCGAATTGATTGTAGCAAACTGAATGTAACCCAGGAAATATGGGATATGGACAATAATTAAATGGCTCAAAAAATTTTAGGAGATTTCCTTTGGATTATTAACATGAAATTATGATTTTAGCGGCTAGCTAATTCAAATAATTTTAAAATGAGAACAAAACTAAATGGAATCTTAACGCTATTACTGGCGTTTGTTGTGCATGTTTCCTTTGCACAAGACAAGACGATTTCAGGTACGGTAACAGACTCCGATGGTCTGCCTTTGCCTGGGGTCAACATTGTCGTCGAGGGTACTTCCAATGGTACACAAACCGATTTTGATGGAAATTACTCGATTAATGCCAGCGAAGGCCAAACCCTCTTGTTTACGTACATAGGGCAAAGAGATGTACGAAGAGCGGTCGGTGCAGGAAGCACTATGAACGTTCAAATGGAAGAGGATGCTCAAGCTCTTGAGGAAGTGGTTGTTACTGCACAGGGTATTAAGAGAGAAAAGAAAGCTCTTGGTTATGCCGTAAGTTCAGTAGGTTCCGAACAATTGGAAGATCGCGCTGAAGGTGATGTGGCTCGGGTTCTAGCGGGTAAAGCCGCTGGGGTACAGATTACAGCAGCCGGTGGTGCAGCGGGGTCTGCAACTAATGTTGTTATTCGAGGTTTGAACTCGTTCAGCGGAAATAACCAAGCATTATTTATTGTAGATGGGGTACCATTCAGTAATGATACCAATAACGATGGTGCAGATGGTAATGCTGATTTTATCGATGGTAATACGGCAAGCTCAAGGTTTTTGGATCTTGACCCTAACAATATTGCCAACATCGAGGTGCTTAAAGGTCTTTCAGCGGCAACATTATATGGAACTCAAGGTCGTAATGGGGTTATCTTAATTACTACCAAGTCAGGTTCTGCAAGTACAGGTCCAAAGAAAACAGCGATCACTGTTAGTCAATCATTCTTTACTAATGAAATTGCTTCATTGCCAGATTACCAACAACAGTTTGGTAATGGTTTCGACCAAGCATTTGGTTGGTTCTTCAGTAACTGGGGACCTAGTTTTGATAGGGATGGAACTGCTGGTTGGGGAGCGCAATCTGCTATCGATGATCAAGGTACTTTAGCACACCCTTACTCTACGGCTTCATCAGCAACAGGAATTCCACAGGCTTTTCCAGAGTTTGCTAATGCTCGATATGATTGGAGACCCTACAATTCGGTAGAAAATTTCTTTAGACAAGGGAACACCCTAAATACCAACGTTAACGTATCAGGCTCTTCTGAGGATGGAAACACTGCTTTCAATGCTAATGTTGGATGGTTTGACGATACAGGATTTACACCAGGTAACAGTTTCCAAAGATTAAATGTTTCCTTAGGTGGTGTAGCCAAACTAAGTAACAAGTTTACCATTAGAGGAACCATGAACTACGCGAAGTCTGACGTACGAACACCACCTATTGCATCAAGTAGGGGTAATGGTACCGATGGTCTTTCCATTTATGGAAACGTTTTCTTTACACCTTTAAGTGTGGATTTAATGGGGCTTCCATTTGAAAACCCTATTACAGGAGAAAGTGTTTACTATCGCCAGAACAACAGTATTATCAATCCACGCTGGACAGCCAAAAATGTTACCAATAGACAGGTAACAAACCGTTTCTTTTGGAATTTGTCAGCTAACTACGAATTAAGCGATAATCTTACCGCTACATGGAGAACAGGTCTTGATTTCTACAATGAGAGAAACATCAATAGTTCAAATAAGGGTGGTGTAGAATTTAACTCAGCAATATTTGGGTTTTTAGACACTTTTGACAACAACAATACAATTTGGGATCACTTCGTATCTATTAATGGTAATTATGATCTTTCGGAAAAGTTAGGACTATCTTTTACCGCAGGGGCTACAGCTAGATCGGATTCTTTCGACAGAAGTGGTGTTGCCAGTACAGGACAGTTGGTATTCGGTGTTAAGAGACATTTCAATTACCAAAACCAATTACCAATACAATTCTCAAGAAAAAGAAACATTGTAGGTCTCTTAGGTCAAGCTACATTAGACTATGATGATTACCTATTCTTGAACATAAGTGCAAGGAAAGACTGGGTTTCTAACTTCCAGAGTGCTAACAATAGTATCACCTATCCAGGAGCGAGTTTATCGTTCTTGCCAACAAATGCTTTTCCAGATTTGAAATCTGAAAACGGATTGAATTTCTTAAAAGTACGAGCCAGTTACGGTACTTCTGCGAACTTTGATACGGATTCCGCTTATCCAACGGTCGGCTTTACTGAGCAAAACACTCAGATATTCAACGATCCTATTAACGGAGGAACAATCACTACCAATCAGGTGGCCAACTTCCGTGCGAATCCTGATTTGAAACCTGAACTTTTGGAAGAGGTTGAATTCGGGATTGAATCAAAATTCTGGAAGAACAGAATTTCTTTGGATGCAACGTATTTTGTGAAAACCACCAATGATTTGATTGTAGAGGAGCCATTGGCACCTTCCACTGGATTTACCCTAACGCAAAGTAATATTGGTAAAATTGAAAATACCGGCTTCGAGGCGGATTTAGGTATTGACATTTTTAGAGGAGAGAATTTTTCATGGAATTCAAGTGTGAATTTCTTTACGAATAACATTATAGTTAAGGAACAAGACCAGGAACAAATATTCTATTCTGGTTCTATTCCTGCTGGAGGAGCTCTTTTGCGAGGGGGTAACGTGGCTCAAGAAGGTGAATCTTTAGGTTCTATCTACGGTACTGCAATCCAACGCGATGATAATGGTAATTTCGTAGTGAACGCTGCTGGTAATTACGTGGTAGCACAGCAAGATGCGGAAGGTTTAGCGCCGATTGTTGGTGATGCTATCGCTGACTACCAAATGAACTTTATCAACAACATCAGCTACAAGAACTTGAGTCTGAATTTTCAAATTAACCACACCAAAGGTGGTGATATTCTTTCCAGTACAGTAGCTACCCTGTTGGGTAGGGGTCTTATTGTTGAAACGGAAGATCGTCTTGGCACCTATATTTTACCAGGGGTGAAAGCGGATGGTTCTGTAAACAATACACAAATTAATAACTCGCAGTACTTCTTTAGTAATTTACTGTTTGGCCCTACCGAAACAAGAATTTATGATGCCTCGGTTATCCGTTTGCAAGAAGTTTCTCTAGCCTACCGAGTTCCGCAAAAATTCTTGGACAAAACACCTTTTGGAGCCTTAACGTTTACTGTACAAGGTTTCAATCTATGGTATGATGCTTACAACACCCCAGACGGGGCCAATTTTGATCCTAACGTTCAAGGTGTTGGTGTCGGTAACGGACAAGGATTCGATTTCTTGAATGGACCTAGTGCTAGAAGATATGGCTTCACTGTTAGAGCATCCTTTTAATTAAAATTGATAAGAAGAAGATATCATGAATAATATATTTAAAAAAATCGCATTGTTTTTTGCAGCAGGAGCTGTTATGACGAGTTGCGAAACCACTGAATTGGACTTGACCATAAGTCCAAACGAACTGTCTCCGACACAGTCTGATCCCAATTTATTATTGAACTCAATTCAATTGGCATACGCTTCGAACCAGTTCTTTTTAAATGAGGACCTTGCGGAGTTGACCCGTATCGAATACTTCAACGGACGTGATTACTTTAACGCTTTACCAGGTAATACTTTAAACTTTGTATGGGCAAGGACCTATAGTTCTGAAGGCACTATCATTGGGGAACTTGCCGGTCTGGGTGCAGGTAATGTAGATGTTGGTATTTTGACCAATTTACAATCCCTCGAAGAGATTGATGCTATAAGTGATGTGGACTACTCCTTTCATATTGCCTTAGGGAAAATCATGTATGCTCACAGTCTGTTTCAAATAGTAGATGTTATTGGTGGTGCAGCTTTCTCCCAAGCGGGTAATCCTGCGGAGTTTCCTGCCCCGATTCTAGATAGTGGAGAAGATGTATATGCGGGAGCCCTAGGACTTTTGAGTGAAGCAGAAGCCCTATTGGCATCTGAACCAGATGCAGTTGGAGCAACGGACATGTTTTACGATGGCGATACCGAAAAGTGGATTAAATTGATTAACTCCATTCGTTTAAGGACCTATAAGAATACTGGTAACAAGGCGGCGTTTGATGCTGTCGTTGCTGGTGGAAACTACATTGAAGATGAAGAAGATGATTTCCAACTTGGTTTCGGAACCAGCGAATTGCAGCCAAGTGACAGACATCCTCTTTACGAAGATGACTATACCCCGACTGGTGTTGGATCTTATCGGTCTAATTATCTAATGGATATGATGTTAAGAAATAATGATCCTCGATTACGCTATTATTTCTATCGTCAAGCCGATGGAACTCCTGGTGCCCTTGACGTTAGTGGTGTTGCCGTTCCGCCAAACGAGGAAACCATTTCATGTTCTTTGTTTACGCCTCCACCGCACTATGCTGGTTTTGTATACTGTAGTGTAGATAATGGATATTGGGGTAGAAGTCATGGTAATGACGAAGGTGGGCCACCAGATGGGTTCTTAAAGGCTGCTCCAGGTGTTTATCCTATTGGTGGTCGGTTTGACGACAGCCAATTTAACGAGGAAGACGCTATTACCGGAGTTAACATTGCCCCTGGTGTAGGTCTTGGCCAAGGTGCCGGTGGTGCAGGTATATTACCTATTATCCTATCTTCATACATAGATTTCTGGATTGGAGAAATGGCCACATCTACGGCTGACAGAGCTACAGCGATGAGGGCAGGATTGGAAAAATCAATTGAAAAGGTACAAGGTTTTGGTTCACGTGATAGCTCTGCTGATTTATCCTTTGAGCCTTCTGAAACTGATGTAACAACTTATATTGATGGTATTGTTGCAGCCTTTAATGCTGCAAGCGGTGATGACCAAGAAAATATTTTTGCCGAGCAATATTTCACTACGTTGTACGGTGGTGGCTTTGAATCATATAATTATTATAGGAAAACAGGATTCCCGACGACAGTATTCCCTAACTGGGAGCCTGATCCAGGAGCGTTCCCAAGAACATATTTGTTGCCACAGAACGAGGTATTGAATAATCCAAATCTTACACAACGTGCGGATTTGGGCACTCAGGTATTTTGGGATACGAATCCATCAAGTCCATCATTCCCTCCTGCTAATTAAATATATAAAGACAATGAGAAAAATAAATATTAAAAATAGTTTACTCATAGTTGGAATGGTAGGTTTGCTATTCACAGCTTGTGAGGATGGAGATAAAGTTATTGATTCCATTTTTGAAGATGAGCAGAGAGGAGCTGCATTGAGAACGATAGATGTACTTTCTAATGCTATCAATATCAATAGTGCAACTAATGTCTTGGCAGATGATGACACCTTTAATGTAGTTTTGGAATTTCAGGATCAAGAACAAGGCACTTTATTGCAAGACATTGACATATTTTTATCGTTTGTAGATAATACTGATGATGACCTCGACGGTGACGATGACACAGAAGATGATGATGAAAATGATAAAGCTGAAATTGCAATAGGTACTATCTCTGCCAGTGAATTCACCACTGGACCAAATGGTTTACCGCGATTTGAATACAGCATTACTGCTGGAGAAATGACCTCACTTTTAGGGTTGGATGATAGTGAAATCGGTTTTGGTGGAGATCAATTTGTTCACCGATTTTCAGCTAATCTTACGGATGGTAGAACTTTTTCGGCAGCCGATAATTCTGGTACGTTGACCGGATCTTATTTTAGTTCACCTTGGTCATATCCTGCTACCGTGGTTTGTGCGCCCTCTGTACCAACAGCTGGTACTTGGGAGGTAACTACAGTTGATAGCTTCGGCGATGGCTGGAATGGTGGAGAATTAGTTATTGTATTGGACGGTGATGCAGATAATGCTATCACTATCGTTAATACTGACGGCGATGTTCCTGGAGGTACTGAGGTTGTTCAAGATTATACCTTTGAGGTACCTGCTGGTACTGAGACCATCTCAATTACCTATACTGCAGGAGACTTTGATGAAGAGGTAACTTTTACCGTTACTTCTGCAAATGGAACTGAAGTCATAGACGCTGGACCTACACCTACATCAGGTTCAGAATTATTAGACTTCTGCCCTGACAATCTATAGTATTAATAGACTAATTAAATCTGTAAAAAGCGGTCAATTGAATTGACCGCTTTTTTTTATTTTAGCCATTAAAAATGGAAATGCCTTCAAGTAGTTACCTCTTAGTTCTATTGCCTGTAGTATTTCTATTTAACTGCACCCCTTCCGATAAAAAAACCTCAAAAAAAAACAGTGACGCTACAACCGTCTTTGAAAAAATTTCTCCAAAACGAAGTCGCTTACTTTTTGAGAACAAACTAAATGAAGATGTTGCAACTATGCATAATCTATTTGATTATGATTATTTCTACAATGGTGCAGGCGTCGGTATCGCAGATTTAAACAATGACGGACTCAATGATGTTTTTTTATGTGGAAACCAAGTTGACAATAAGCTGTTTTTTAATAAGGGCGATTTAATTTTTGAAGATGTAACCCATCTTTCAAAAATCAATACACGTAAAACGTGGTCCAATGGCGTCACTTTTGTTGATATCAATGCAGATGGTTGGTTAGACATTTATGTCTCACAGGGTGGTCCACATCAACGCTCAGACCGTAAAAATTTACTGTTCATTAACGATAAAGACGGAACTTTCACTGAATCAGCTAAAGAGCTAGGCCTTGCTGATGAGGGCATCAGTACCCAATCCGTCTTTTTCGATTACGACCGCGATGGCGATTTGGATTGTCTCGTGATGAATGAAAATGAATACTATGGCGTAGACCCAATCCAGCTATATCAACTTATTGAAAATAACGAAGAACGCCAATACTTCAACAGTTCCCATCTTTACCGAAACGATAACGGCACATTTAAAAATGTTACCCAAGAAGCAGGAATTGAAAGACCAATTTTCGGCTTAGGGTTATCGGTATCAGATATCAACAATGATGGCTGGTTAGACTTTTACGTTGCCAGCGACTATTATATCCCAGATGCGCTTTTCATCAACAACCAAGATGGTACTTACACCGACGAAATCAAGACGTATACCAATCAGATTTCTTTCTATGGTATGGGCATGGATATTGCTGATATCAATAACGACGAACTGCAAGACATCTTTGTTTTGGATATGGCGGCGAATGACCATGTTCGTTCAAAAACACTTATGGCATCGATGAATACCAAACGCTTTGATTTTTTGGTGAATCAAGCTGGGTTTCACCATCAGTATATGTACAATTCCCTTCAGCTGAATCAATCCAATAATAAGTTCACCAATATTGCACAAGCAACGGAAATGGCCAATACCGATTGGAGTTGGTCCGTTTTGCTCTCTGACTATGACCATGATACAGATAAAGACGTCTTTATCACCAATGGTTACCGAAAATATGCCCTTGATAATGATTTACAAAGAAGCGTATACGAGGCCAAAATGAAGTATAAGGGGAAAGTTCCCCTAGAAGTAAAAAAACGGCTCTATGAAGCTATGCCATCGGAAAAACTGCCAAATATCCTATACCAAAACAATGGCGATTTACGATTTAACGAATTGACTCAAAAATGGGGGCTAGCTGATTTCTCTTTTAGTAATGGAGCTGCACAGGGCGATCTTGACAATGATGGTGATTTAGATTTAGTCGTAAACAATATTGACGAAAATTGTTTTCTATATCAAAATATGACCATGGAAAACAATAATGGCAATTATCTCAAAGTAAAGACCCAAGGAAAATTGTCTGAGTCATTTGCTAAAATCACACTAAAGTATGCAGGTAAGAGACAGTTCATTGAGAATCGTAGGGTCAGAGGATACCGCTCGGCACATGAAAATATCGCCCATTTTGGATTGGAACAATATGCAACTATTGACACTGTCACCGTCGAATGGCCCAATGGAAAAATTCAGGAAAAGTATAATGTAAGTGTAAATGAAACGATTTATTTTTCTGAAAATCAAGATGGTCAGGACCAAGACATTACTGATTTAAACCATTCGCAATTCTTTGGCAAGATTAGTTCCGATAAACTTGGCTTGGGATATATTCATCAAGAAAACCTATATGACGATTTCGAAAAAGAAATTTTACTTCCTTACAAACAATCTACCCTTGGGCCTTTTATCACAAATGAAGACGTCAATGGAGATGGCCTGGACGACCTATTTATCGGCGGTGCATCAGGACAGAGTGCGGTACTTTACATACAAAAAAAAGACGGAACCTTCCGCAAAAAAGGAACCCAAGCCTTTATCAACGACAAGAATTATGAGGATATGGAATCTGTGTTCTTTGATTTCGACAACGACAACGACCTTGACCTTTTTGTTGTAAGTGGCGGCAATGAGTTTGCAAACTACTCCTCTTTATATGCCGATCGTCTTTATATAAACAATGGCCAGGGTGATTTTGTAAGGGCCACTATCAATTCCCTCAATTCAAACCCTAAAAGCGGGGCCTCTGTTGATGTAATCGATTATGACAGAGACGGTGATTTCGACCTATTGGTGGGTAACAGAATCATTCCTCAAAACTATCCCGTTCATTCACCCTCAACCCTGTGGAAAAACGAAAATGGCACGCTTATCGACGTTACAGAGACCATAATTCCTGAATTCAGCGATTTTGGAATCATCAATGACATTAAAACTACAGATTTTGATAATGATGGATGGGCCGATTTCATTGCTGTGGGCGAGTGGAGTAAGATTGGTTTTTTTAAAAATTTGAACGGAAAGCTTTTTAAATCAGAAAACAAAAATACTTTTAATAGGGATAAAGGTTGGTGGTTTTCAGCGAACGAAACAGATATCAACAATGACGGATTACCCGATTATATCATCGGTAATATAGGGTTGAACATCAAGTATAAAACTGATAAAAAGAAAGAATTCAAAGTCTATTCAACTGACTTTGACAATAACGGAACCCCCGATATTGTCTTGAGCAAAAAATATAATGGCGAATATGTTCCTGTACGAGGACGAGAATGTTCATCACAGCAGATGCCGTTCATTCAACAAAAATTTGAAACCTATTCCGAATTTGCAAACGCTAAATTGGTAGATATTTATGGGGAAAAATTAAATACTGCCTATGAAGCAAAAGCCAATGAATTTCAATCTATACTCTTAATCAACAAGGGTGAAGGGCAATTCAAAAAAACCTATTTACCTATTGAAGCACAGCTTTTTCCACTGATGAAAACGGTATTTAAAGATGTAAATGGTGATGGTTTCGAAGACGCCATACTTGGAGGAAATATTTACAATACTGAAGTGGAAACCCCTAGACTCGATGCTATTTCAGGACTTTTACTCCTTTCAAACGGATCGGATGGTTATACATCATCAAAAACAAATTCTTCTGGAATCTTTCTAGAAGGGAATATAAAAGACTTAACCATTCTTAACAGTAAAGAAAGAAACTTATTAATCAGTACATCCAATAATGGGCCATTAACCGTTCACCAATGGAATTATTGAAATGATTATAAAATGCAAATAATCAATAGCATATTTCACATATTGCTAAGTTATTTTAACATATACAAAAATTATAAAGAAGTTAACGCTGAGAAAACGCTTTTTTCAATTAAAAAAGGTAGATTAGTAAAAAAAATCAATCAAATGAGAATTTTATTTGCAATTTTTACATTTTGTTTAGTTTATAATGTTGGTGCTCAAACTGCCGGGCAACTAGCCAACAATCAAATGAGTGCAGGAGGAAGCAATGACATTGTTTCATATCTACTTGGTGATATCGCTTCAAGCAAGAAAAAAAGACAGAATATAGAAGCTGATATTCAAGGTTCGGCATATACATCCGATGAATTTTTACCTGGAAAACTTTTCTTTAAAGATGAATTTCAAACCAACGTTTTCTACAGATATAATGCTTACGGTGAAGAAATTGAAATCAAAAACGTAAATACCCCTGATGCTCCGGTATATGGTCTACAAAGAGACAAAAACATCGGTTTAGTTGCGTCTAACGGTAAATCAATGGGTTTTAAAACTTTTATTGATAAGAAGGGGCTGACACAAAATGGTTATTTGGCAGAAATGGTTACTGGCAAATACACCCTTTATAAAAGAAGTGATGTAAAATACACACAACCGCAGAAGGCTCAAAATTCGTTCATTGCCGCAACACCCGCTCGATTCTCAAAATTCACCGAGTATTATCTTGAATTACAGGGAAGGGATAGAATTGATGAGCTAGAACTTAAAAAGAATAAATTTTTAAAGCTAGTCAGTGATTCTGAAAAAGAAGCGTTTAAAGGCTATTTGAAAGAAAATGGTATCAATCTTAAAAATGAATCTGACCTTCTTAAAGCTTTGACATATTTAAATAAGTAACCATTAATTTTTACAAAACTATCAGGCCTTTTGTTAAATTTATATAATTAAATTAACACAAAGGCCTTTTTTCGTATCTTAAATAAAATTTTTATTATGAAAAAACTAGCTGCACTTTTAGTACTCTGTACTATCACCTTTGAAACTTTCGCTCAAACTTCTGGCCAAATTGCTACATACACCCCGGGGGTTGGGGCTGAAACCGATGGACTCTATTTATATGCCATGGGCGATATAGAAAGTAAGTTGGCAAAATTAAACTATGAAGACAATAGTATAGAAGGCTCTCCCTACATGTCAAATCTTTTCGATAAAGCAAAGCTATATTATGGAGATGAGTCCGTGGGTAATGTATATTATCGCTACAATGCTTACAACGAAGAGATTGAAATCAAACAAACCAATATAAATGATGAACCTGTAAGAGGACTTAGCAAAGACAAGCAAATTCGATTGGTAGTAAATGGGAAACCGATGATGTTCCGAACATTCATTGATAAAAAGGGAAAAACTAAAAATGGCTACGTAACTTTACTCACTGATGGAGATTATAAATTGTATGAACATCTCAAAGTAGTTTTTAAAGAAGCAAAAAAAGCTGAAAATTCCCTAGTACAGAGTTCTCCAGCCAAATTTTCGCAGTTTACGGAATACTATCTGGAAGGGCCTGACGGAAAAAGAATAGATGAAATAGAATTGAGCAATAAAAAAGTTTTAAGTGCAGTCGGAGCGGATAATACTTCAAAGTTAAAAGTTTATCTCAAAGAGAATAATATTAAAATTAAGAATGTCCAAGACCTGCAAAAAGTGGTTCACTTCTTAAACGGTCAGAGCTAGACACCCGATAAACGTAATTTTATGAATGCATCCATTTTAAAATGGATGCATTTTTTGTGCTATAAATATTGTTTACTGAATGGGCATGTGTAATGAAAGCAGGAATGGACAACCCCTCAGTTTATATATCTTTATCCCAAATGAAAAAAAATGAAATCATTTATGGCATTCGTGCCATAATAGAAGCCCTAGAGGCCCGAAAACCAATAAACAAGATATATCTTCAAAAAGGATTGTCGGGTGATTTATTCAAAGAGCTTGAATTTATATTACGTAAAAACAAAATTACCGTCTCATATGTTCCTATAGAAAGGCTAAATCGCTTTACTTCAAATAACCATCAAGGTGCTGTCGCGTCCATCTCCCCGGTAGATTATTGGAATTTTGAAGAATTGGCGGAAAAAGTATTAAATGAAAAAGAACATCCACTTCTTCTTTTATTGGACCAAATCTCTGATGTAAGAAATTTTGGAGCCATTATTCGAACCGCCGAATGTACGGGTGTTGATGCCATAATTATCCCCAAAACGGGCTCTGCACCCATAAATAGTGATACTATCAAAACCTCAGCAGGGGCTGCATTTAATGTTCCGATAGCCAAAGTAGACCACTTAAAAGATGCCATCTACTATCTAAAAGCATCTGAAGTACAAATCATTGCTGCCAACGAGAAAAGCAAAAACACTTTATTCGAGGCCAACTTAACGAAAAGGTGTGCAATTATCATGGGATCAGAAGATAAGGGCATAACGGATTCCATACTTAAACTATCTGATTATCAGGCAAAACTTCCTATCTCAGGAAAAATTGGCTCCTTGAACGTTTCAGTAGCCTGTGGGGTCTTTTTATATGAAGTGGTGAGACAACGTTTAAATTAATCTCTCATTAGATACTATCCTACAAAGGTGTAGGCCTACTTGAAGATGTCTTTTACCGTATAAAAAAAACGTTCCAATAATCTTAAATCTTCAGTTATTATCTTCACTTCCGTCTTCATTCCTGGCTGGAATGATAACTTTTTTTCCTTTAATAACGATATGCCATCATCATCAAGTTCCACCTCTAAGGCAACCATATTTTCTTCGTTAGCGATTTTGGCAATTCTTGTTATGTGACCTTTTGCAGAAGTTTCCCCACCGAAAAAAAAGCTTTCAGACAAGGCAAATCGCACCTGTTGCCCTATGAACACAGCATTTAATTGTGATTGTTGTATGGCTATTTTACCAATATAAGGACCGTGATTTTCAGGTACGGTTGAAAAAAGCAATTTTCCTTTTTTAACCAACATATTTGCCTCCCAGAAGTTTGAAAAGTAAACAACCCCATTCGTGGAAGACACCAAAGTCTGCTTTTTATCCCCGCCATCGGTCAAAGTAGCCAACAACTGTCCTTTAGTCACTTTCGTTCCATCCGAAACCAAGACTTGTTCAAGTTCTCCATTAATTTCACTAAAGGAATTATGCGGCGGATTTGCGGTTGTAATTGTCATTTCTGAATTCAGAACATCTGGATATTTAATAAAATAAGATATACTGAATACACCAAGAACCAATGAAAAAATGAGGGAATTTCCCCAACGTATCATCCAATGGGGCACAAGACCCAGTACTTCTTGCACTGCCTCACTCCGCAACTTTAAGTCATATCTCTCCAACCTATTATTATGAGACATATTATTTTCCAAGTTCTAATTGATTTTTGACCAAATTATAATAACTACCTCTTTTTTTAGTCAAAACCTTGTGGTTTCCTATTTCTGAGATTTTTCCATCTTCAAGAACAACAATTTGATGGGCATTTTTCACAGTACTCAATCTATGGGCAACTATAATTACTGTTCTACCATCAAAGAATTTATCTAAATTCTCCATTATAACTCGTTCATTATTGGCATCTAAAGCCGACGTTGCTTCATCAAAGAAGATAAATTTAGGATTTTTATACACCGCACGCGCTATCAACAAACGTTGTTTTTGACCAGTGCTCAATCCCGTTCCTTCAAGCCCTATTTTTGTATTAAAACCTAAGGGAAGCTCATCAATATAGGTTTGAATATTAGCAATTTTTACAGCGTGCAATAATTTTTTTTCATTAATATGGTCTTCACCAATAGCTATGTTGTTTGCAATCGTATCATTAAAAATGTATCCTTCTTGCATTACAACACCACATTGAGAACGCCAAGCGCGTTGCGATAAATCGGTTAAGTTATCAGATCCTATTTCTATCTTACCGGTTTCAGGCTCGTAAAATTTAAGTAGTAATTTAAGTAAAGTAGTCTTACCGCTACCACTTAGGCCTACAATAGCCGTTATCTTTCGTGCAGGTACGGTAAAATTCATATTTTTTATTATCGGACGTAACATTCCAGGATATCTGAAATAGACGTCATTGAGCTTTAAATTCACATTATCTCGAACAACTGATATCTTTTGTTTACCTATTCCTTCTTCATCATCAAGATTGTGTATTTCTCCAAGACGCTCAAGTGAAATTTTTGCGTCTTGTACCTCCCTTAAAAATTCAATCAGTTGGGCTATTGGGGTATTTAACTGACCAACAATAAAAGATATAGCTAGCATCATACCGAGAGTAATCTCATTCTCAATCACCAACTTAGCTGATAATACAGTGATGATAATGTTCTTTAACTCATTGATAAAGGAAGATCCAACAGATTGCGCTTGCTCAAGAGTCAAGCTTTTTATACCGACTTTGAATAGACGGGCTTGAGTAAACTCCCAGTTCCATCGCATTTGCCGCTCGGCATTATGAAGTTTTATATCCTGCATGCCATTTACCAATTCAATGACCTTACTTTGTTCTTTACTTTGTTCTGAAAATCTTTTATAGTCCAGTTCTTTTCTTTTTTTAAAGAAAAATAAAACCCAAACAAAATAAAATGCGCTTCCAAAAAGAAAAATAAAAAAAATAGACAAGTTATAATATGCTAATATCAATCCAAAAATGATAAAATTCACCATTGAAAAAAGAGTATTTAAAGACGATATGGTCAATATTCTTTCAATACGTTTATGATCGTTTATACGCTGAAGAAGGTCTCCTGTCATTTTGCTATCGAAGAATGAAATAGGCAGATTCATCAGCTTGATGAAAAAATCAGAAATTAGTGAAATGTTAATTCGTGTGCTCAAATGCAGTAATATCCAACTGCGAATGACCTCTAATCCTGTTTTTCCTGCAAATAAGAATAATTGTGCAACCAAAATCAAGTAAATAAAATTTAGATTTTGGTTTTGTATACCAACATCAACAATACTTTGAGTAAGAAAAGGCACAACAAGCTGCAATACACTTCCGGCTAACAGGCCCAAAACAAGTTGGGCTAAGAATTTCTTATACTTTAACAAGTATCTTGAAATAAAAAGAAAATTAAATTTCTTTTCCTCCCTTTTTTCCAGTTCCGTATTGTAGAATACTGGGGTCGGCTCTAATAATAAAGCAATACCTTCTTCTGTTTTGTAGTCTGCGTTATTTCCTATCCAAAAATTAAGAAACTCTTTTTCCTTAAATGTTATGAGACCGTGGGCTGGGTCGGAAATATAGATTTTATTTCTTTTTATATTGTATAGAACAACATAATGTTCTTTGTTCCAATGCAGAATGCAGGGTAGTGGAATTTCCAATAGTTTCTCAAAATCGAGCTTTACCCCTAGGGTGTGTAACCCTATTTTTTCGGCGGCCACACTCAAATTGAGTAGACTACTTCCTTCGCGAGTAGTTTCAGAGAGATGCCGTAATTTCTGTATATCAATGTCTTTTCCATAGTACTTAGCAACAATTTTGATACAGGTGGGACCGCAGTCTTTTTGATCAATTTGTCGGTAAATAGGAAACCTGGCCATGAAAGTAATGGATGACTATTTTTCTTTGTAAGACTCTAAAGGAACCATATTAGATATTCTCTGTTTTGTAACTGGCATAGGATACATATTCATATATGAGTACACTTTAAATAAACTTCATTTTGCAAAACCAGTCGTACTGTTATATTTTGACAACTATCAGATGACAAGCATCGTATTATAACAAAAGGACTATCCATTATAGGGATAGTCCTTTTTACCATTGAGAAAGACTTAAGCTGACTGACATTGTGGTTGTCCACCACCACCTTGTACACAAACTCCAGGACAATTACATGAACCATTATGATAACATGCTCCTACAATTCCTATTGGTTTACCAACGCACGAAGTAGAACATCTTTTTTGACTTCCACCATTAATAGCTTTCAGCTGCTCTTTACCCAAGGCAACCACTCCTTTTAAATTCAATAAATTTTTCATTTTTACTATTTTAAATTATTTTTCTTGGTCCTTTTAGGACATCCAAGATTTATGTCCATCCCTTGCAAGCAGATATCGTTCTTTCTCCCTTGGAGATTTACTTTCACATTGATTCAGGGTAGTTTGGCGTAGAATTCAATTATTTATGGCCAATTGAAGAGGTTCTTCATGATTTTCAGCATGACTTGACAGTTCAGTACTTAATAAGTCATCAATAAAGTATACCAAATCCATTCGTTGGTACTCATTAGGATACTCTTTTCCATTTAAAATAAGGGCTGGGGTAAAATGAACTTGGTTGTCTATGCACCATTGTTTCTGAACCTCTAAAAGTGCTTTATATAGATTTAAATCATTATTCTCGCCCCATCGTCCTAACCAACTTTCAAGTTTAGCATCATCATCAAATGCCTCATCTATGGCTTTCATGAAGCGATTGGAATGTCTTTCCGTAGAAAACAATTGATTTAGTCTATTTGCCACCTTAAATCCGACGTTGGTGATATCGTTGACGGGAATATTGAATCGTACGGTAAGACGGATATCATTGGGATGACGATTTAAAATTGTCTCTAATTCGCTATGAGCTGACTTACAATAAGAACACAGCGGATTTGTAATAAGTAGTAAAGAGATTTTAGCATTAGGATTTCCAAGAACAATCTCTTTATCGTTAAAATCAGGTAATCGAGTCAAATACGGAGTACTCCTATCATGAGCGGCTTGAAATAAATCAAAATTTCGTTTGAACTTCTGATGCTCCATTTTTAGTTCAGCATATTTTTGCCTTACCATCAGTAAGGGTTTTCCAAAAGTCCAAAAAGATATTACTACAAGCGCGCATAATAGGAAAATCAGGATTTCCATAAAATCGTAAGTAAAAGCCCTTCCATCGTCTTGTAATAAAATGGAAAACGCCTGAACCAATAAAACACCTGAAATTCCCAAACACAGGGGACACCATTTCTTCACAACATTATACTGATAATAGATAGAGTAAATGACGACTGGTAAAGTCATTATAGACAAAAAACGAAATACTACTCCATAATATCCCGAAATCGCATAAATAAACCACGTTATGGTTGTTGCGGAAAAATAGACCACACATGCATCGCTCAATTTAAAAAGGCCTAGTACTGTAGCACCTTTTGATTGTAATATAGCATCACAACTGGTTGCATTATTGACATTACAGAACCTATTCAGTATGCCTGAATACGAACCAAGTTCATGCCTGAAAATCATAATACTTATGGACAATCCAACCAAACCTGCAAAAAAATGTAACAATTGAAACTGATGGGGCAGGGATAACACAAATAAAAATACCGGTGTTATTGCTGAAATCAATAGAAAGAACCATGATATATTTTTCAAAACAACTTTGTCGTCAATACCTTCTTTTTCCCTTTCTTCAACGCCAACAATCATTCCATTCCATATCTTTAGGAAATCTTGGTATTCCATTATTTTGGATTTTTTACTTCCCTGAAAAACAATCTTAAGACTTGAATTCAGTTTTTCTACCAAAACAACTTCATGACCATTCGCAATTGACAAAAAAGACTGAGGCAATTGTTGTAAAGTTTCTAAATCATTTGGAACTTCCAAAGCTAAATTTTCAATTCCTAAATGGTCCAGAGCACTGGTTATGGCATATAAACTTGGATAAGAAGGATGGCTTAAAAGTTGAAATTTCAATTCTTCAAAATCAATCCTATAGTTATTTTTTGACAAAAGGGTGCGAATAAGTGAAGCAGGTGTTTGTTCCATAAACTCTGAGGTTTTAAAATTAAAATTGGAACTCAATGGAAAAACGATGTGGGGCGCTAAATCATTAAGTATTTGATTAAATGTAAGAATAATACTACTTATTATATAGTAATTATTGTTAATTCACAGTTGCTTAACATTATCTTACATTAATAGCCATATTCGTGTTTTAAGCTAAAAAAAAACAAACCGTCCTCTTAATCTTTTTTCTTGTAATGATAGACAGCTTTTATCTCCTTCTCGCTTTCACTGGGCCGTTCGATGAAATTTCCATCTTCATCGAAATGCTTCAAAAATTCATCCTCCTCTTCATTATAGCCCTCTTGCTCCCAATCATACTTCTTAACTACTGGAGCGTTAATCTTTATAACCCTAGCAAGGAAAAGACCTGTTAAAAATCCTGAAAGGTGCCCTTCCCAAGAAATACCGTCTTCGATGGGCAAAACATACCACAACATACTCCCATAAATAAAGACAATGGTCAATGACAAGGCCACCAACCGAAAATGTTTTTGAAAAACCCCCTTAAAGAAAATAAAACTTACCAAAACATAGATTATTCCACTGGCACCAATATGGTAACTTTCACGACCAATCAACCACGTCAAACAACCTGAAATCAACAACCCCGTGACTAAGACCAAGCCAGCCTTTTGTCGATAAAAATAGAATAAGGCCAAAGTAAGCACGGCCAATGGAATCGAATTATTATACAAGTGATCCAAGGAGCCGTGTATAAATGGACTCAATAACACCCCTCTTAACCCTATTAGATTTCGTGGATAAATTCCATATGAATTGAAACTGACCGAGAAAGTGATTTCAAACCAAAACACAGACCAAATAGTCAGTAAGGCGAACAATGGTACAAATAGCAATTCTAATGAGAATTTAAAATAGGACTCATCTGACATGTTATTCGTAATACAACTTCTGAACCAAATCTTCAAAAGTTGCCAAAAGGTCATTAAGCGATTTCACTATTTTTATGTCATGAACGAACCATTGGCAGAACGAATTAGGCCACAAACGCTAGAGGATTATATCAGCCAACATCACCTTGTGGGCGAAGATGGGGCGCTTTACCAGCAGATTAAGACAGGTATGATTCCGTCATTAATACTTTGGGGACCTCCAGGCACGGGAAAGACGACTCTTGCAAACATTATAGCCAACGAGAGCAAACGGCCATTTTACACCTTGAGTGCCATAAGTAGCGGCGTTAAAGACGTCAGAGAGGTCATTGAAAAAGCCAAGCAGATCGGGGGGTTGTTCACTTCTAAAAATCCTATTCTTTTTATTGATGAAATTCATCGGTTCAGTAAGTCGCAACAAGATTCACTGTTGGGCGCTGTTGAAAAGGGATGGGTAACCCTAATCGGAGCGACCACAGAAAATCCCAGTTTTGAGGTCATTCCAGCTTTACTATCTCGGTGTCAGATTTACGTATTGGAATCTTTTGGAAAAGAAGATTTAGTTCACTTGTTGAAACGTGCCACTGAAAAAGATGATATACTCAAATCGAAAAATATCGAGTTGAAAGAGACTGAGGCTTTGTTGCGTTTATCTGGTGGAGATGGTAGAAAACTCCTTAATATTTTTGAATTGCTCATCACTGCGGAAGAAAGTAATCAAATAACCATCACCAACGAATTGGTTCAACAACGAATTCAACAGAACACTGTTCGCTATGACAAAACGGGCGAACAACATTATGATATTGTTTCCGCTTTTATTAAATCAGTGCGTGGCAGTGACCCCAATGCTTCGGTGTATTGGCTTTCCAGAATGATTGAAGGCGGTGAAGATGTTAAATTCATCGCCAGAAGAATGGTGATTCTAGCCTCTGAGGATATTGGCAATGCTAACCCTACAGCATTGGTTTTAGCCAATTCTACCTTTCAGGCCGTAGCCACGATTGGTTATCCTGAAGCTAGAATAGTACTAAGTCAATGTGCAATCTATTTGGCCAGTTCCCCAAAAAGTAATGCCAGTTATATGGCCATAGGCAAAGCACAACAGAAAGTGCGTGATACCGGAAATCTATCGGTTCCATTACATATTCGAAATGCACCGACAAAATTGATGAAAGATTTAGGGTACGGTGAAGGCTATGGTTACGCTCATCATCACGAAAATAACTTTGTCGATCAGGAGTTCTTACCAGAGGAAATTGTGGGTACATCATTTTATATCCCCGGAAATAATCCAAGGGAAAACACCATGCGAGAATTTCTTAAAAAAAGATGGAAAGACAAATACGATTTTTAGAATTTTATGTTCAATTCTTTAGCCTTACTTCCCTTCTCGTCTATTTCAATAAACCACTTTTCCTCATTTTTAAAGACAACACCATTTTTTCCTTCGGTATTCAACATAAACACTTCAGGCACTGAAGTTGATTTTAGTATATAAACCACTTTTGGTGTATTGTCTACCAGTTGAAACCCTCCTTCAATGGGCTGCGCATATAAGATATCGTCGCTCGATTCCTGGTTTCCAACGCTTTTTGCAGATGTAGTTTCCACTATCTTTTCATCCGAGGTTTTCTCTGTTTCAGAAGATGAGGTATTACTATCGACCTCTGGCTCTAAAGACTTTACATCACCCTTGAAATTCAACGTTACCGTATCGGAAGTTTGGTCTTGCTCTTCGTTTAAGGGTTCGTATTTATAATTCAAACCCCTGAAACTCCCAAATGATTCTGACAGTGCCTCTCGATAGGCCTGCTCTAAATCTTTCGTCCTTGTTTCCCCTTCTTGGCTCATCATCACCAAAACCCCACTGCAGTCTGTTAGCGATAACTGGGTCTTCGTTTTGAACAGACCTGAATTATCTACGAGTTCTACCCTAGCTCCAAGACAACGATTCTTTTTTAAATCATCAGGCAGGTTATTGCTGTAAACAGTAGTGAACCCTTCATTGGTAAAAAGATAACTGACCAATGTACTTGTCCTAAACTGATTATCACTGGAGAAGCCCTGAAATTTAACAGGAATGATGATATATTTAAAACTGTTCAACTGCCCAAAACCTGATATAGAACATAACAATGACAATACCCCCGACAACAATAACTTCTTCATATAAAAGTGTAATCAATTATTGTTCCAAGATATAATATTAAATCCGAACTGTAAAGAAGCGTAATGGCTGTCCGGAAGGTTGGAATAGCCCAGAAGATTATCGGCCAATACATAAAAATTTACGGGACCAGCTTGAATGTTCAAACCCAATCCAACATTTGAAAAGCTATATTTATCTATGGTATAAGTTGTTTTTAAAGCAAGAACATTACCCAATCTTCTTTGATAAAAACCAGTTAAAGCCGCTTGGGGACCACGAGCTCGGTTTATCATAAATAGCTGCCCCCCAACAGCATTTACATAGTCAATATTTTCAGAACGGGTCTTTGAATGTATACTGCAATCACAAGTTGATTGGCGGTCGTTGCGCTCTCCAAAATGATGTCTAAAAGAAGCGTTTAGTTTAATTGGACGTAAGGAGACAAAAGCATCTTCATTGGTGGCAAAGGGAACTTGCTCTTCAATAACATCAACCAAATCTTGCCAGATATCATCATTCAAATTGTTTATATCATCAGGTAAAACAAACTCTATCCCCTCGTTGGAAGCTGCACCTTGTAGCGTATAATTCTTCACATCATTGCTATGATATATAAATCCCACATCCAACAGACTAGCAGTTATAAAACTATTTTGACCAAATGTGTGGGTAAACCCAAAATCAAATCCAATTCCTAAATCACCCCCGAACAACGCTCTCCTGGAAAGCCAGTTAGCTATACCATCACCTGCCCCGCCACCATCATCCAATGCTTCAAGCAGACTACTTAGGCCAGCTGTCCTAAAAGTTACATTAGCTACTAAGGTATTGCGTAATATCCCATTTTCACCGGGAGTGGTCACAAAATAACCTTTATTATTACTTGAATTTATATGTACTAAACTAGAGTAGATTTTAGCACGTGCTCCTACCGTCCATTTATTATTGAGTTTTCTATTGACTCCAAAATGAAAGACATTAACCGCTTCCCCCTGACTTGCAATATGGTTTAAACTAAACCTCCGGTTTATATTGTTGGCGTTTCCTTCAAAGCCCAAAACAGCTAGATCTTCAGTCCAAAACTGGGCAACAAAACCCTCTCCATACATTCCTAAACTAATGTAATCACTGGGCCGATTCCTATTTCGGAAGCCTATATTGAAAACCTCAATGGTTCCACTACCCCCAAACTCATCACGCTTACGTAAACCATTAATTACCTTTTCCCTAAACTTGGTGGTAAAATCAATTCCATCATTTGCAAAAAGATCATTTACGGTTACCCCGCTAGAACCTGCTTGTACGGAATTTCCTGAAAGAAGCGGTAATCCAACATGCCATTTATAAGGTGTTTTAACACCTGGATTCAGCAACAATGATTGCGGTATTTCATAAAAATCATAAAGTAGTTGTTTGTTTTGCGCATGTGAAGTCACCACTCCCATAAGAATGGTCCACAAAAACAGCACTGTCTTCTTCATCGTAGTTTCAGTCTAAAGGCAGCGCTCGATCTAAGGATTACTTTTGGTTCATTTTGTGCGGAAAGGCTTATGGCGTTACCAAAATTTTCACCACTCACCCGAATATTGGTCGTATTTCTAAGAATATCTAAATTCTTACCCCCTTCACCGTAGGCAATTTGTCTTTCCAACAAAGGTGATGGGTCTGCTTCAATCGTAAAGCTTTCGGTATCCAAGGTATTTCCATTGGCATCCAAAAATTCAATTTCCAAACCAAGGGACTTACTAGTAGTATTCTCGATCTGATAAGTAATTACCCCATCTAAAATTTTGTCCGCAACATTGGGGTCGCTGAAAGCTTCAAAAGTAAATAGCTGCTCATAGAAATTAGCAATTCCTATGGTGTTTATGGTATTCTCATCAGATTCGAAATAAAAGATAGAAGACGCCACTGTTGGTTCTATGCTCAAATCATCAAACTGACCAAGGTCTTGTTCCTCAGCACAACTAAGATGAAAGAGTATTAGAGATAAGACAACAAAAGCTTTTTTCATTTCTCAATAGTGTGTGGTCCATAAACAACTGACTTTAGACCTACCCTACTATAACTCTACAAAAGGCTTTTTATTTCGTTCAGATGGACGATGCTTGGAGAAAATTTTTGATTTTGTTTTTCACCTGTGGTAAGGTGTATTGTGTTAAGGCCAACGTTTTGGGCCCCCAAGATATCAGCTTCGAGATTATCCCCAATCATCAATGCTTTTTCTGGTCTTACCCCAGCCAGATTCAAAGCCGTATGAAAAATATTAGGATTGGGCTTTTTTACCCCAGCCATTTCTGAATCGACCACAACATCAAAATACTGCCTGATATTAGAGACCATCATCTTTTTCTCTTGGATTTCTGTAAACCCATTGGTAATAATATGCAGGCGATAGGTCTTCTTTAAATAGTCTAAAATCTCAGTAGCTCCGGGCAAGGTATGCTTAAAGGATGAAAGGTAGGTGATATAATCTTCAGAAAGTTGATTGATCGTTTTATCATCAATTGTCACGTTAATCAAATCAAAACTTTGCCTTAACCGCTGGTAGCGCAGTTCAGGCTTATTGATCTTATCTTCTCGATAGAGTTTCCAGAATCTGAGATTAATAGGAACGTAGTGTTCTAGAAAATGTTCTAAATCGATGGGCAAACCATGCTTCTCGAATATTAGCTCAAAGGTAAGCGCCGAGTTCTTTTCAAAATCCCATAAAGTGTGGTCTAAATCAAAAAAAATATCCGTTACCTTACCCCGAAACATCATACCGCTTTAACAATAACTCATACAGTTCCAACCAATTGATTTTGTGTTTCGTCCCCAAAAGTTCATTCGAAAATACCATTACCAAATGTCCTCTCGTACGCTTGATGGTATTATATATGGCATCCAATTTTGAAAATACCTCATCTTTGGCCCTATATTTTTTAAGGGCGTAATCACTAATTGCAAAAGGATGTATTTTAATGGGCTGTTGTATCTCCAAAGGAATATCATAAAAGGGAAAAGGCACCGAAGTACCTGCTCTAAAACCCAAATGATGTGTATACCCTAAAGAGTAATCGTCCGTAAATTCGGCTTCTACCAAATCTCTATAGGTATGTGGTACAAAAACCTTATTGTAGCGTAATCGTGAATAGTTTACTGGATGATTAATAAGGTCACTCAACCTTTTCTTTTCAATTTTTAGCACCTCCACATCATCACCCGCAGCCATGGAAGCACTTAACGAGACAATACTATAATCGGCGACAGATTTAATAAGGTACCTAAATCGATTACGATAGATGGAAATGTTCTTGTCATGGTTGGAATAATCGGCAAACTGAAAAAAGAACATCGTGAGGGCCTTATACTTTTTATGCAGATTTATCAAGGCACTAAAATTATCATAGGGATCGCTACTGGGCTTGAACCATACCAAAATACGCTTTGACAAACGAGAAAATTTGAATCGAGATAAGTCATTAAAAAAGCCAGCAATCGACCTGCCGACTCCCCGTAAAGCAAAACAGTGCGAAGTGGTTACATTGACAATGGAGATAAACCGGTATTTTCTTGGTTTAACCGTAATATCTGGAAAACGTTCTTGCAAGCGTTTTAAAAATTTTTGACACCATATATCCACAACAGGAACCTCCAAAAACCCATTTTCAAAGGCCAAACTAGTTTCGGGTGGAAATTTACCAAGCTCATCTTTCACATGGGGCAAATATTCTTCATATCGGCTCAATAGATAAAAACTGGCCGAGAAAATATCAAAAGGAACATTGCTGCGCTCATCCGTTCTAAAAAAACAGGGCGTACCTTCCCAATCCTGTACCTTAATTGCAATATCATTGATGCCTTGTTCGAAAAGAAGGTCATTAGAACGAATAAAAAACTCGTTTTGCAAGGGTTGTTTCGTATACGTGATCTTTGCCCCTTGATGCTTTATAAAATCTTCAACCTTCGTAGTGAAACCCACTTCTACCCCCATCAACTGCAAAAAGAGGTGCTTCATAATATAACTGAAGCGATTTGTGATTTTATGGGTATATATTAATAACATGCCATACGAAAATACGAAGTAGGAAGTTAGAACTACGAAGTTTATGCATTAGCAAGAAACATGTAAAGACCTCAAAGCAGTCCTTTGTCTGCAAAACTGAAATACGCATTTTGGGTGATGATCAGATGATCTAATACCTTGATATCAAGGGCTAAACCGGCCTGTTTTAACTTATGCGTAACCTCTTTATCAGACCGGCTTGGCTTTAAAGTTCCTGAAGGATGGTTATGAGCCAAAACACATCCTACGGCACCGTGTTCAAGCGCATGTTTCATGACCAATCGAACATCGACCAAAGTACCTGTCATACCGCCTTTGCTCAATTGTTCTTTGTGTAAAATCTTATTTGAATTGTTCAAGTAAACAATCCAAAATTCCTCATGGGGCAGTTCCCCAATTATGGGTTGTAGCAATTCAAAGACATCGTGACCACTATTGATCTTAATGATTTGCTGAGCTTCCTCTCCCCTTCTCCGCCGGCCAAATTCCAAAGCGGCAGCAATCGTTATCGCTTTGGCCTCCCCAATTCCCTTAAACTGCATCAGTTGCTTTATGGAAAGTTTGCCCAACTCATTTAGATTATTGCCCACAGAGGCCAAAATACGTTTGCTCAGGGCGACTGCACTTTCTGTCTTACTACCAGAACCGATGAGAATGGCAATCAATTCGGCATCTGACAAAATCGAACGTCCTTTATAGAGTAATTTTTCACGGGGACGGTCATCATCGGCCCAATCTTTTATGGACAAGGAACCTTGCTTTTCTTCCATGCCTAAATATAATTGGAATACTGGGTTCTAAAAAACGAAACCATAATTTGTAATTTTATGAAAAACCCATGGCCACATGAAATCACTTTTTGACGAAACGACCTACCAAGAGGTAATGAAACGCCTTAATTCCTTAACAGCCAAAAAACATCCACAATGGGGAAAGATGAACGCTGGTCAAATGATGCGTCATTGTCAATTTCCTTTGGAAACGGCCCTTGGAAAAAAAATCCTCAAAAAACCAAATTTTATCATGAAGCTGCTCATGAAATCGTTCAAAGCAAGCATGTATAATGATAAAGAGTGGAAAAAGAATATGCCCACCCCTAAAGCGTTTCAAGTAACCGACGAACGTGATTTTGAGAAAGAACAAAAAGGTTTGGAAAACCTAATTATCGCATTTTACGCAACAAAAAACCAAAAAGAACGAACCCCTCACCCTGGTTTTGGATATTTTACCTATGACCAATGGGGGCAAATGCAATACAAACATTTAGACCATCACTTAAGACAGTTTGGGGTCTAAATCAACTTTTTAACTTGATTAAAATCAAGACCTCCATAATTACCGGAACTCATCAATAGCAATACCGTATTTTCAAAGTGTTGTTGAAATAAAAACCCCTCAAACCGTTTTGAATCTGTAAAGACCCTTAAATCACCTCGTTGAAAAGCGTTGGTAATCTGGCTGTCTTTTACCTCATCGAGCCTTTTAATCTTAACCGCCTCAGGGGAATAAAAAACGACGGCTTCATCAGCCGAATCTAAAGCCCCTTGGTATTGGTTTAAAAAGTCAGCGTTTAAACTGCTATAAGTATGTAGTTCCAAACAGGCCAAAATCTTTTTCGCAGGGTATTGCTCTTTAACTGCATCGGTAGTTGCTCTTACCTTACTTGGTGAGTGTGCAAAATCTTTAAACGCGATACTGGTCTTGCCCTCGGCCAGTTTTTCCATTCGTTTACTAGCTCCCTTAAAGGTACTGATGGCCTCATTGAAATCGACCTCATCAACACCCATCTGTTGGCATATCCATTTGGCGCCGATAAGATTGTTCAAATTGTGTTTTCCGAAGATTTCTAAAGGCATCGGGCCATCTTCTGTCTCGAGAAAAGTGGTTTCTTCCTGAACTGAATAGTTAGGGGTTTCATAAGGAAATTTACGAATGGTATTTTCAGAAGCTTCCACGACCCTTTTTACTTCTTCATCTTCGATATTGTAAGTAATACTGCCTCCCCTCACAATACCATCTACAAAAATCTTGAACTGTTCCACGTAGTTTTCATATGTGGAAAAAACATTAATATGGTCCCAGGCAATTCCACTCAATAAGGCAATATTAGCTTGGTACAAGTGAAATTTTGGTCTTCTATCAATCGGAGAACTCAAGTATTCGTCTCCTTCAAGTACAATAAAATCGTTTTCTTCGGTAAGATGTACCATTCGGTCAAAACCGTCCAACTGTGCCCCGACCATATAATCAACATTGATATCACAATAATCTAGCACGTGCAAAATCATTGAAGTGATTGTGGTTTTCCCATGGCTTCCCCCAATAACCACCCTGGTCTTATTTTTAGATTGTTCATACAAAAACTCAGGATAGGAGTATATTTTTAATCCCAACTCCTGTGCTTTTAACAACTCTGGATTATCCGGCTTCGCATGCATTCCCAAAATCACTGCATCCAATGCTTGAGAAATCTTCTCTGGAAACCAACCAAACGTATCTGGCAAAAGGCCATGGCGCTGCAAACGGCTTTTTGAAGGTTCAAAGATGGTATCGTCGCTACCCGTAACGCTGTAGCCTTTATGCTGAAGGGCCAAAGCCAAATTATGCATGGCACTGCCTCCAATGGCGATAAAATGAACTTTCATTCTAAAACATTTGTGGGTAAAGATAGCCAATGCCCTTGAAGAATATTTTTAACTTCAACCAGAAATTTATGAGTATGAACTTATCCGATCTACCGCCAAAAGAGATTATGCCAGGGTACCATGGCAAATTGATACACTCAGCCACCATGAGCTGGGTATTTTGGGATGTTGAAAAGAATGCTGAAGTCCCTGAGCACTACCATCACCATGAACAGATTATGCATGTAGTAGAAGGTGAATTTGAATTTACATTGGATGGCGAAAAATCAACCTATTATCCTGGAGATGTCGTTATCATTCCTTCAAATGTACCCCATTCCGGAAGAGCCCTGACCCCATGTAAACTCATGGACATTTTCAGTCCTGTACGTGAAGAATATAAATAGGTGTTAGGTGTTAGGTGTTAGGTGTTAGGTGTTAGGTGTTAGGTGTTAGGTGAAAAAACAAAAAAATGGAAATTAGTCTAAAAGGAAAAAAAGCCCTTATTGGAGGAAGTAGCAGGGGCATAGGAAAAGCCATCGCTATACAGCTGGCCAAAAGCGGAGCCAGCGTTATTCTTATGGCCCGTAATGAAAATAGATTGAAACATATTATCGATAATTTGCCCAATGACCAAGGACAAGATCATGGCTATCTTAAGGTTGATTTCAATGATTTCAAAGGATTTAAATCCATCATTAGTGACTTTTTCAGCGAAGAATCCGTCGATATCCTAATCAATAACACTCAAGGACCAGCCGCTGGCGGCGCTTTGGAGAAAAATGTTGATGATTACCAAAACACCTTTGACATCTTGTTCAAATCAGTGGTATTGACCACCGAGTTGGCCCTACCATATATGCAACAAAAAGGTTGGGGGCGCATTATTAATGTGGCCTCGGTTTCAGTGAAGGAGCCTTTGAATTATTTGGCACTCTCGAACACCATCAGGGCTGCGGTCGTTACTTGGGCAAAGAGTCTTTCCATTGATGTGGCCAAAGACGGTATCACGGTAAACAATATACTTACAGGCTATTTTGATACCGAGCGTATCGCCCAACTCAATGCAAAAAAAGCAGAAAAACTGGGTATTAGCGAAAATGAAGTGTTAAAAACAATGGAAAACAACGTACCTACAAAACGCATTGGCCACCCTAAAGAATACGGCTACTTGGTCGCCTTTTTAGCCTCCGAACAGGCTGCTTATATTAACGGCACCAATCTCCCTATAGACGGGGGGTTGTTAAAATCACTATAAGCTCCATTCAACCGTTTCAAAGAAGCGGAAACACCGATACAATGAAAATTTATCAAAGACTCATCTTATCCTTAAAAAGATAGGACTGTCTTCGACTGACCTCAATCTCATCACCATTTTGCATGGTTAACCTAAGCTTACCATTAAACCATGGCACTACTTCTTTTATGAAGTTAATATTGACCAATTGTTGTCTATTGACCCTAAAAAAGTTATCCTTGGGCAGTTTTTCTTCAATTTGGTTCAGCGATTTGTACAGCATAGGTTTTTGACCGTCAAAAAAGACGCGAGTATAATTGCCCTCGATTTCAAAATGGGAAATCTTGCCAATCTTTAATAACCAATATTTTTCACCATCTTTAATGAAAATCTGACTTGATGTTTTGAGTTGTTTCGCCTTTTCATTGGAAGCCCCTTCTAGCTTTTCCTTGACTCTTTCAATAGCTTGGTCAAAGCGTTTTTGGTTAATTGGCTTTAACAGATAGTCAAGGGCATTAAATTCAAACGATTTTATGGCATATTCATCAAAAGCTGTGGTAAAAATGATGATAGGTACTTCATCCAACATCTCCAGTAATTCAAAACCATCTTTTTCCGGCATATTGATATCCAAGAATAAGAGGTCGGGGTTATGTTTTTCGATGATTTCAAAACCCTGGTCCACATTCTCGGCCTCCCCCATTAGTTCTATATTTTTATGGGATTTGAGTAACTCCTTAAGTTCATTGCGAGCCAAACGGGAGTCTTCGACGATGACAGCATTTATCTTCATTCCATAGGAATTTTTACATGTGCAACCACTTCATCGTTGAGGTCGTTCAACACAAAAGAAGCATTTCTCCCATAGAGTAATTTTAATCGCTGTTTGATGTTGTTAAGTCCTAATTGGGTTGAATCTCCAGCGATTTGTAATTTACCGGTATTACGAACTTGAATATTCAAAATACCATTATTTTTATTTGCGTTCAGGATAATTTTTCCCCCTTCCCTTATATTGGCGATACCATGCTTGACTGCATTTTCAACCAATAATTGAACTATCATTGGCGGAATTTGAAGCTTAAGGGTAGCCTCTTCAACCTGTTGTTCAAATTTAAGCCTATCTTCAAATTGAATTTTTGATAGCGAAATGTAATTGTCGACCATTTCAAGTTCTTGTTCAAAGGCAATACCGTCTATGTTATTTTTTGTTAGCGAATAGCGCAACATTTCCGATAGTTTGGTCAACATTTCACGAGAACGCTCTACATCCTCTAGCATTAATCCACGAATATTATTAAGGCTATTGAACATGAAATGGGGGTTGATTTGACCTTTTAGTGTATTGAGTTGCGCTTGTTTAAGTGTATTGTTCAATTCCAATCTTTCCAACCGGTTCTGATTGGCTTTGATAATGAGTTTAATAACCAGATAGCAAACAACCCAACTACCAATAATAAATATAGATTGAAAAGCAAGAATCCAGATATTGCCCAGAGCCTTCATTACCTTTATTTCCATCTCAGTAATTTCGGGAACCAACTTCAAATAGGCATACCCAAAACCAAAACTTAAGAATCCATATATCAGCGCTGCCATAAAGGTTGCAAGCCCAATTTTCAACAATTTATTAGTATTGAAATTTTCAAGGGGAATTTTTCGCAAATAATACCTCAGCGCAGTGGTTGACCCTATACCGATCAAAATAGCAGTAAGTAAACTATAGATTACGAATAGGGTACCCAATTTATCCAGAAGGAAAATGGATGAAAGATTTAAAAAACCCCAGCCCAACAACTGTAATAGCCAAAACAGTCGATTTCGATTGGGTTGCGTTATATTCATGTTACGCCGTTGACTATTTATACTTGCGACCAAAGATAAATAAGTCTACCGGAGGCAAAGCACACTAAACAGATTAGTAACCCTAGTACAAACGTGACTTTTCCCTTGTTCTTTGATTGTAAGATGCATTTTAGCTTCCCATTATCTTTTTGATAACCCCAAATCAATAATGCCATTGAAATAATGACCAAAACCGTTGAACTTATCAATTCGGCTTGCTGAAATTGTGAGATGATAACCGAACCCAATAAAATGGCTCCGGCAATATATAAGGATCGGTTAATGGTCAATTTCATATCTGTTTCTTTTTAAAATTTACTTTTAAGTTCATATGAGGATACAATCCCTCCTGCAATGTACATTTGCAAAAACCTGGTCGTTCAATATTATGGCATAGGACCATCTACTTTATGCAATACAGTAGTGCCAATCAGGGTTAATCCTGCGTATATTGGAAAGAATTGTTCCATTAAATTGGTTGCATTGAATAATCCGATGATACCAGTTATCAGTACCAAACTTCCTATTGAGCAGTACCGCTATTTTTGTTTTGTCATTTGCTTTCATTTCTTTTATTTTAATTGATGATTGGATTCCATAAAGATGCTCAATAAGAGACTAACTAAGATTTTTACTATAGCTATCATGCTGTTCGTTTTAATGATGACACAAACATAATAGCCTATCCAAGCTTCCAAAATAAAATTATGACGAACGGTAAACCTACCTTGCCGATTGGTAAAACTAAGTAATGAATCTTATTTCTTGGTTGGGGGAAATTTTGAAAATACTTTTTCAACG
>ERZ1740067.131-NODE-131-length-60404-cov-10.552304_pt1 | contig 60404 bp, 46 predicted proteins | sample MGYA00581736_ERZ1740067 | MGnify/ENA primary metagenome ERZ1740067 (study PRJEB43018, sample SAMN04849236) | marine metagenome | isolation source: floating plastic debris | place: Pacific Ocean | collected 2008-08-27 | study: EMG produced TPA metagenomics... | reverse complement strand
ATTACTTACTCCTATGAATGCTAAGCATATTGAAACACTGGTTAACATTCCGAAAGGAAAGAGGCTGATGACTTCATATGTCCTTACTGTTTGTGAGCACTGGTTCCCAATCCGAAATTCGCATGTTTTGGTTTAACTTTTAAAGCTCAGCTTCAGTAAAGAAGTCTTCGTCGATGCGCTTGATGCAAAAGGTTTCGTGGATGCTGACGCCGACGTCATGTTTGATCATTAACTGTGCCAGCTTTTGCCCATCAATCAGAACAATCTTACTATTAACAAGTTTTTGAGCATAAGTGTCAGCATTCTTTGTAAAGCCAGAAGTCGTGATGAACACGCCCTTGCGAGCACCAACACCTGCAAGCGCACCAGCAAAAGCTTGGATTTCTTTTCTGCCAACGTTATCTCCTGTTTGCCAGCACTTAGCTTGAATATATATTGTTTCTAGTCCGAGTTTGTCCTCTTTGATAAGTCCATCAATACCACCGTCTGGACCACGAGGAACGCCTTCTACGTCTTCGATACTGCCGCCATAACCCATGGCGTGTAGCAACTGCAATACCAGCCACTCGAAAGCACTGGAGTCCATTTTTTGTGCTTTGTCGAGAATATCGTCTCTTAAATTGGCTTCAATAGTGGCGTAAGCTTCACGAATTCGTTCATCGGGTGTACTTTTTGTTGCTCCGCTACTGATATCAATTGCTGTTCCACCACTGATATCAACAATTTGTTTTTCTACACTTGCAGGTGTGGCTCGATCACTAAACTCCTGATATTCCTCGAAACGTAATAAATAGGTGTCGTTGATAGCGGACGGGTTGTCGGCAACAACAGCTCTACCGCGAGGCGTTATTCTCACATACCCTCTACGTGTGCTCTCCAGTAGCTTTGCTTTCCGTAGATGGGTCGTTGCCCAACCTGCACGATTGTCGTAAGTTGCCTGCCGTCCGCTGGGTAGCTTGATTGCTCGTTGTTCAGGGGTCAACTGAAGTGTATGTGCAACGCGGTTCCGTAGTTCGCTAACGGAGTGTTCCTGACCATCTTCTTCTGCTAACTGAAGCAACGGCAGCATTAATTCATCATACGTAGGCAAAGAAGACATGCAAGTGAAATTGATTTATGGTAACAATGCGAAACTTTGGCAGTGTTTGGGCCTAAATAGTTGAAAATCCCTGCAGTCTATCGTAAGGATTTTCTCTATTCGAAAGCGCTCAGCCATTGCCATGACTGATGCGTCTACAAAATCGATACGGCTATCGGCATACTGATTTAAGATTTCAGCGGTTCTAGAGATATCACTTTCTGTAAGTGCTGTCATCTGTAGTCGGCTATTCGGGAGTCTTTGAAGAAATCGAGCGATGGCTTTACTCCCCAATTTCTTTTCGACCAAGTAAGCTACCTCTGCCAGAGTTGTCTGTGGTAATAAAATCTCAGCATAGTTAACGTATACTTCTTTGCAGTCCTTGTGTCTGCTGTCATATTCATTTGCTACAGCGACAATGAAACCAGTATCTGCAATTACTGTCGCCATGACCGTCTTGATCCAGTCTCAGTTTCTTCTCTTAAAATATTTTCTGCATTGGTCGCAAGATCCGGAGAGCCCTTGAACATGCCGATTAAGGAGTCATCTATCTCTGCATTACTATTTGATGACGTTTCCTCTGGTCGTGAATCAGGTGCTTGCGGTGTTTCTCCTAATTCTACGGTTAGTGCGTTGATAAGGTCATTAACGACGCTTAGCAGCCTAGGTGAAAGATGGTTAAGCTTTTGGGTTATTTGCTCTTTGAGGTCAACTGTAGTCATGACGTCTTTGCGTAGTAAGTGATTGAGTGCTTCTTTCGTTTTTTATATTTAGGCAAACGCTATATTACTGTTTGCTCAATCGAATCAGGCTCTAGATAAAGTGAAATGACCTCCTTTATATTTTCCAATGCTTCTTCTTTCGTTTCTCCAGCAGAAGTACATCCAGGAAGCTTAGGACACCAAATAGCCCAATCACCAGTTTCCTCATCAAGCTCTAGTACAACTCTCCACTTCATAAGCATCACACTTGAATCGCTACATCTACTTGTTCTCCTAAATTGTAAGCGGTTACTTATTGCAAATTGTCAGTACTTTGTTAGCGTCAGTTCAAAATAAGTAGCTCTTGATGCCAATCCTGAAGAAAATCTCCTCTTGGGAGGAGTGGCCGGAGCGCAGCGGAGGTCAAGGTGGGTTCGATGTTTGTTAAATCACTGCGACCCAACCCAATTGCCGCTACCCAGATCGAAGTAAAACGTGCTGCCACTACCCAGCGTTGACTTCACCTTGATGATTGTCTGATGCTGCCGAGCGACCCGCTGACACAGCGCGAGTCCAATGCCGTTGCCGTCTGTACGACTCTTGCCTGCTCGGTTGAACATCTCGAATATTTGGGTTTGAGCTTCGGGTGCTATGCCAGGGCCGTTATCGGCGATGAAGAAGAACCAGCGATCCTCCTTTGGAGGGGCCTTGCCATCGCTCGATGCCTGCTCGGTGCTGCTATCTCTCTCCGAGTCCATTGAGTTCACTAAGCCAGAGTTCACTAAGCCAGCCTCAAAGTTTTCGGCAGTTTGGGCTGAGATGACTACTTTTGGATTGGCAGATGTGTTGTGCACGATCGCATTTTTCACTAGGTTGCTGACAAGCTGAACGAGTAACTGATGGTTGCCGAACACGGTGGGCAGCGCCCCGTAGGTGACGTCCGCTTGATTTTCTCTAATCAATACCTGCAATCCGTCGATGGTTTCTTGTACGACCGAGGTCATATTCACTGTGGTGAAGCTGTCGGCGTTTGCGGTGACTCTGCTGTAGTCGAGTAGCGTGCCGATGAGCTGGTCCATTTTCTGAGTCGTGCGTTGACCCATTTCGACAAACTTTTGCTGTTTGGGTTCGAGCGTGGTTCTTGCCAATAAGTCAAAGCTGGTTTTGGCAACGCCGAGTGGGTTGCGTAGCTCATGCGCAGCGGTGTAGCTAAAGCTTTCCAAGGTTTGATTGCTCTCTTCGAGCTGAGCAAGCGTATCTCTCAGGGTGCACTGCCTTCGCCTGTTTTGCAGACAGGTTCTGACAATGGTGGAGAAGGTCATTCGCCGTAAGGGCAGTTCTAGGAGCAAAACGCTGCGATGGTGAGTCGTTTGCCCGAGTAAGGCTAAGCAGTCGTCGAAGCGCTTGCACTCGCTAAGTAGGATGATGATCGGAATATCTGACCAGGTCGGCTGATTGCTCAGGTGATTTCCGAGCTGGCTTGCCATCGCCTGATCGATGAGGACTTCTTCGGTGATTACGATTAAGGAGGCTTCTTGTGCGATCGCCTTCTCTACCGTCTCCACCGTCGGTTCCTCAACCCGCACCTCAGCTTCTGCGGCTAGCACATCTTTCAACACATCTGCATTTACACCTGTGCGTGCTGCTAGCACAATATGCTCAGGCTCAGTCTGTTGTTGATATGTAGTTCGATCCTCAGCGCGTCCATTTATAGACAGTTGTGTGGCACCTTTAGTCGTTTGGATCATGACTATGCTGCTCCAGTTGTTGCTTTGGCGACCGCAAGCTCATCAATGTTTCTAGAGCTTTCTTGTTGGCGAGGCAGACCAGACAAAATGCCTGAGAACTGACCTAGCCCCTCATTGATTTGAATTCCACCTGAACGAAGAAGGACTTCGCAAATTTGCTTTTTATGAGCGCCGTAGCGATTTTTATATACACTGATTGCCTGACGCAGCTCTCCCGCCGTTTCAAAGTGCCGGAATAGTAAGACGGTGTCTGCCAAGTAGCTGATATCGATAGCGATATCCATCGACACCCCAATGACGCCATGCTGAGCCACGATCAAAAAGGTCAATACGTTCTGCTGATTGAGTCGCCTCGTGATCTCATGCATCTGGGAGATCAGCCTTGCCTTGGTTGGCATCGCGTTGAGATAGCCCGTAAGCGTATCGATAATGACAATCTCTGCGCCCCACTTTTCCACATCCTGATCGACCAAGCTGGCAAACTTACCGGGGGTAATGTTCCCAAAGCTCAGCTCGTGAACATGAATCAAGTCAGCCGCAATCAAATGCTCAAACTCCATACCTAGCCCTTTCGAGCGGCGAAGAAAGGTCGTAATAGATTCGTCGAATAGGAAAATACTGGCTTTGCTACCTGTATGGGCCAGCCGATGGGCAAAGACCGTAGAAATCGATGTTTTTCCTGTTCCTGAAGGACCTAGCATCAAGCAAGTTGTGCCAGAATGTAATCCACCGTTTATCAGCCTATCGAGTGCAGGAATACCGCTGTCTCTGAGGATGGGGGCTGGCAGCTGCGCCGATTGAACTGTGGCTAACTTAGTGCCGTCAGCGTGCTGATGCGATTGGTAAACCTGTATCCCTTTATCGGTAATTTCAAAGTCGTGTAGGCCCGGTTCATAAACGCTAGCCCGCATTTTAGAAATTTCAAGGTAGCGATGAGCGCTGCCGTGCTCGGTGACTTCTACCGTGAGGGTAATCACGCCGTGGGCCATTGCGACAAGCTCCATATCGCCAGCGGCACCCGATTGTGAATCGGTGAGCAATACGGCGATATTTCGTGTGTTCATGTAGTCACGCAGCATGAACAACTGCTGACGATAGGTCATAGAATTGTTCGCGAGCATTCTCAGCTGCGAGACCCCGTCGAAGACTACCCGGCTCGGCGCTTCTGCTTCGATGAGGTCCATCAGGGCCTGCATCGTCTCAACAAGTTCTAATTCCGACGTATCAAAGATGGTTTGACGTTCAGACAGCTTTTTGATCGCGGCTACACTACTCAAATCGCAAAAGGTAACGTCTGAAACATCTAGTTCTACTGACTTTGCTGTTTGCTCAAGGCTTTCTACACGCTGCGACAATGAGATACACAGTACCTTTTCGCCTTTGGCTGCACCTGCCTGCAAAAAGTGCAGCGCCAGCGTCGTTTTACCAGCGCCGGGCGATCCATTGACCACATACAGCTCACCGGAAGGCAATCCACCGTGCAAGAGGGTATCTAAGGTGTCGAGTCCGGTGGAAACGCGTAGGTAAGCTGTTTGTTGCTCCATAGTTTGGGCTGTCATAGAGTAAGCAATGATGTTTTTGCAAACGCTGAGAATGCTTTATTTGTGCACAGGCCAACGTTGATTTATTAAGTTCGTGATGAACTCTTGTAAATAAATATTAAAAGATTTATTAGTGTGTACGAATGGGTGCTACCTGAACAATAGATTGGGGGTATTCCCTACCTTGCCGCAGTGAAGCAGGCTGGTAGTCATGATTTACGGGAGGTGCTTTGCGATTTTTAGAGATAAAATCCCCCCTAGGTATGAACTCCTGTTGCTATAGCCTAATTCTTTCGCCAGATTTTTGTGTAGATGTGTAAATTTTTCTTTCGTTTTGGCTGTAAATCATCAGGGCTCATTATCAATTTGAATCTCTCTTATGTGCTGTAACTGCCTGCACTCCTGGCGAGCTCCGCTTTCTTAGTATCCTTGTTCTACTTTTTGTCGTATGATTTCAGTGCTCAGCCGGTGCCGTTTTCTTTTGACCTATGGCTATCAACCCCTCTCAAATTCAAGCGGTTCTAAACAGTAAGCGCGTTGATTTTTCTAGTTTTCAAGAGAGCACGTCTGGTTATTTGACCCAGTACCGGGCTGCCTGGGCTGCCTGGGTAGAGATGCCCGCCAAAAGTCGTAATCGATGGGTGCTTGCTCAGCAGCAAAAAGGAGAATCCGCCCCCGCTACATTAGGCGCACTCCCCTTAGAATCTATTAATAGTGCTGACAAAGGCATTTGCCGCTGCAACTTGACCTGGAATAATCGCGAGCAGAGTTTGGTTTGGGCAAAGGCGCACTTGGAAGGTGTGACGACGTTTGCAGTCGATGGTTCACAGGTTTTCCCTCAAAAGGATTTTTCGATTCCTATTGCGCTAGTGCAAATTGGCTGGTTTGAAAACCATCACTGCGCGGAAGGCACCTACGAGAAAGATATTCTGCTCGATGTGATGACGCCAAAGGATTTGGTTGCTGACAGATCGCAGCCAATGGACCGCTGGATCAACATGCGTCGATTCTCAATGGAAGTGCAGCGGTTGACCACCTATATAAAGGAGGCGAAAGATCGCGCGGTGGATCAAGGTCGTGACCCAGAAAAGTGCTTAGTCTTCTTTGATGGTTCGCTGGTGCTCTCGTTTGCGTCCATGCTAGATGAAAATATTCGCACACCTTATATAGACCAGGTGCTGACGCTATTGCAGGCGAGCGAAAAGCATCAGGTGCCGCTAGTCGGCTATGTCGATACGGCACAGTCGAACGATATTACGACGCTGCTGCGTGGCCTGCATGAGTTGGACAGTACCCGCGCTTTGCACGATGCCAAGCTGCTGAACCGCTGGATGAAGTGGGGCGATCGCACCCCACTCATGACCTGCGATCGCGGCGGCATACTGCACGAGTATCGGGAAATGTGCGATCGCCTCACTTTCACCTACCTCAAAACCAACAGCAACTACCCCGCCCGACTAGACTTGCCCAAGTGGATATGGGAATCAGGCCGCGCCGAAACCGTAATCAATCAGGTACGCGCTGAAGTTATCGTAGGTAATGGCTATCCCTACGCGATTGAAACAGCCGATCAAACGGCGGTGTTGCAAAGCCGCGATCGCCAAATCTTCTATCGCATTTTGCAAGACTGGGCCGAGCAAGAGGATCTCTCGCTCCAGCTCTCCCAAAAGATGATGAGCAAAGCGAGACGGCGATAGGAAATAGTGTGGTGCCCAACATCCTCCCAGGACAATTGCTTTACAATGGCTGCTTTACAATGGCTTTTTTGAAAGATAGTTTGCGGTCCTCCTTCAAAGGGGCGCTGTCATCGCGAGTAAGTGTGCTGCCTCTATTCGCGATCGCGCTTCTACCCGTCACACTTCCTGTCCTTAGTCTGTTCGCACACTCGCCTGTGGTCGCTCAAGTCAGCCGCGACCCGCTAACTGGGCCAAGTGAGACTGCCTCACCGGCCACAGACCTGGTCACCATTCCAGGTACCAGCCTGTCTTTGATCCCGCCAGCAGGATTTGTTCTTTCAGAAGACTACTCAGGCTTTTTCAACGCTGACGATTTTTCGAGCATTGTACTGGCCGAATTGCCGTCAGAAGCCTACCCAGAATTGGCCGCTATTTTTAGCTCTACGCTAGAGGCAATAACCGCAGCATTCGCTGCTAGGGGCTTGGATGTAGAAGTCGATTCGATAGCGACAGTGGAGCATGAAGGCAAGGCTGTCCCCTTCGTGAGCGCGGTTCAAATCGCTGGCGGTCTCGACGTTCAAAAATACTTTGTGCTGTTTGGTCAAGAGCAGGCCGGTTTGGCAAATACGCTACTGTTGACCTTCAATGTGATGCCAGATAGCTTGCTCGGCGAGGGCGATGTGGTGACAACCATTCGCTCAGCTGAAATTTCGCCGCCGCCATCTATCGAAGAAACCATTACCGAGCTGCCCTTTACTTTTGAGGTCGTTGAGCCTTTTCAGCGCGCCTACGGATTGATGGGGACCGCCGTTCTCCTCAATCTCAGCGGTGAACTGGGGGCCGACAGCGAAGAGCCGTTGATTATTATTGCTAGGTCGTTGAATACGACTGCACTAGAAACCCCACAGCCTGCCGAGCTAGCTGCCCTGTCAGAGCGGCTGCTGAGGGAAACTGACGGATTTGCCGATACTGAGATTACTCGCCAGCTGTCGGTTGAGTTTGCCGGGCGGGCGGGCTATCTTATCGAAGCCTCGCAGCCTGATTCTGATGATTTTGTGGCTCAGTACGTAAGCGTGATGCCCGATGGCTACTACCTCAGAATGCTAGTGCTCGGAGCGCCAGACAAAGTCGCTGAGCTAATGCCTGCCATACAGGCTATTCGCAGCTCGGTTGCCATCAGATCACAAGGCTAATCGATCCAAATATGAAGCCTTTTTCAGTATCCGAGAAAAAGTATGTGACAATTTTGCGCTGGGGTGGCGATCGCTACCGTTGTGTCTTGTCTATCATCCCTATACGTTTTTAAAAGCATCGTCAATGGCATTGCCTGTCACATATCAATTGGGTGTACAAAAAATAACGACTTTCTCTCGCAGTGGCGCGGCCCCTTTAAAAAGGGGGATCGCCAGCAAGGTCTCTACAGCCTTCGCGCTGGCGTAGCCTCCTCTACAAGGAGCTTTCGCCCAAAAAAGGAAAGTCTCTGTGATGGCATGCTGCTTTAGCTTTGCTACTTATTGTTAGCGTTTGCCTAGCGCCCTTGGTGCCCATGATTGTTGGTGCCTATGGCGTCCGTGGCATTGGATCTTGAATGCGATCTTCCCTAGAAAGGGCTTCGCCATCGCGTCTAGACCTTGAAATACTGAATTGTCCTGACATGCCTATCACTGTGATGAATGGTGCAGCGGTACATCAGCGAATTTTGTTGTGCTGATGCATTGATGTGCTCAAAAATAAACGCGTGCCTCAGTAGATGCCTACTGACTGACGTTTTCTAAAGCAGCTAACACCGCTGCCTGCTCACCTTTTTGGGTAAGAGACAGGCTACTTAGCAGGCTGTTTACAAGCGGTCCTAGAATGTTGTTGGATAATTGCAAGACGAGAAAAACGACTGTTGTAAATAAGCTAAAGCGCTTATACAGAGCTGGATTTCGACATAGGAGAAAAGGAGAGCCTCAGGTCGCCAATCGCCTTTGGCTACTGTCTGGTCTGGTGGTCGCCGCAGTTTCTGCGGGGTTTTCGGCAGCGGGTGCTTGGCGGATGCTAGAGCTGCAAAGCTACAACTTGCTGCACCAAGCCCAAAGGGAATTAGCCGGCTCACCTAGCTGGAACGATCAAATCATTGTGATTGCGATTGACGACGCCAGTGTCGACCAAATGGGTTATTTCCCTTGGCCCCGGCAATCCTACGCAGATTTGCTCGATAAGCTCTCAGTTGCCCAGCCTGCGGCTGTTGCGTTCGATATTTTACTTCCAGAAACCACCCCTCAAGATAAGCCGCTGGCTCAATCCATCGTCGGCAGTGCCAACGTGGTACTAGCCGTAGGAAGTAGTCCGCAAGATCGCTACTTCGATGTTTCACCTACTATTGCCAACTCGGCTCAGGGATTTTTCCTCAAAGGCGATGCGGGGATGCATGTCGATGAAGATGGTGTGAGCCGTCAAATGCATTTGTATGGCGATTACGGTGTTCCTTCCCTAGGGATCGCTGCGCTACAGGTCTATTTCGACAACCTGACAAATACGACGCCAGCGACCCCAATACCTGTACCCCGTCGACTCCACCGCTCCGTTTTCGACCGTGTTGTTTTTGATCGCTCGGGTTCCAGCCGGTCTGAGCTTGATACCTCTCCCGCCCTCATATCCGATTCGCACTCTCTATCCTTTACAGAGCCGTTTACCGAATCTCTCGTAGACAGCGCTGTTCATCGTTCTGTTGATTCTGAGACGTTACTGCGAGATTTGTTGCCCACCTCTGCGTCTGTGTGGGTGAAGTGGCCAGGAGAAGTTGGCTATGCCAATTCTTCTTCTCAGCTACCGGGGTCTCTACCGGTATATTCCTATGCAGATGTGGCCAATGGCAAAGTCGACACGAGCCTTTTTCAAAACAAAATTGTGCTGGTAGGCAATACGCTGACCGGCTTTGATCCCCTGCGCACTCCTTTTCAAACGTCTGAGCCGATTAGCGGTGTCTACTTTTACGCCGCTGTGATCAACAACTTGCTCGACCAATCTTTTCTGCGGCAGCCTGCCGATTGGCAAAAACTACTGCTCCTGTGCGTGCTGGCAGTAGCAAGTACAAAACTTTTGCGGAAGCAAGGGGCTGGCTGGCGACTAGCTGTGGTGGCAGGGTTTCCTTTTTTGTGGGCAGGGCTGGCCTATGTTGGGTTTGTGATGGGCTGGTGGCTGCCCATTGCCGCGCCTGTGGTGACGATTGTGCTGAGCGCCCTGGCGGTGCAGCTGCAAGAACAGCGAGAAAAACAGCAGCTGATGGCACTATTTTCTATGAACGTGTCGCCGGGAACGGCGGAGCTAATTTGGCGGCACAAAGGGCAAGTGCTAGATCGCGGTGAGCTGTCTGCACAGAACCTGACGGCGACGGTGCTGTTTATGGATATTCGTGGCTTTACGGCCATTGCAGAGGTATTGCCCTCACAGCAGCTGTTGCCCTGGCTCAATCAATATTTTGAGACGATGACAGACTGCATTATGGAGCACGATGGCATGGTCGATAAGTACATTGGCGATGCCATTATGGCGGTGTTTGGTGCGCCGGTTCCTCGATCGCATCCCGATGAGATTCAAGGCGATGCGATCGCTGCTCTCCAAGCCGCCGTAGAAATGCACGGTCGCCTCAGACGACTCAATCACCAGCTCGCAGCGCAGAACCTACCTGAGATCAAGTTCGGCATCGGCATCCACACCGGCCCTTTGGTGGGTGGCACCGTCGGCAATCGGCACCGGCTGAACTATTCTTTGTTTGGTGACACGGTCAATGTGGCGGCTCGCCTGGAGAGTATGACGAAATCCCTGCCAGCGTCTGCACCGTTCAGCGTGCTGTTGAGCGCTAGTACCTATCAGCACACGCGGGAGCACTTTCCGCTAGAGCCCTTTCAGTCCGCTAGGCTACGCGGACGAAAAGGCCAAACAGAAGTCTATGCCCTCGCTTCGGAAACTAAGGCAGGGCGATGTGACGCAGATGCGAACGTTATATCTGTAGAAGAGCTGATAGTGCAGCGTGAGGCGTCTTGATTTTTCCAGGCCCTCTGAAGCTTAAGCTGTGAAGGTAGCCTCTCTATTCCTCAACAACCCATGCCGACGTTTACCTGCGCTCAGCTGATCTCAAAGCATCCGGAGGCCTGGCAGGCAGCAACGGTGCATCCGTTTTTGCAACAGTGCCAGCAAGGAACAATTGCCCCTGAGCAGTTCAATACCTGGCTCGTACAGGACTATTTGTTTGTCTTGGAGTTCACTCGAATGGCGGCTAGGTTGATTGCGATCGCCCCGTCAGAACACTTGGACACCTTACTCGGTGGCATGGTAGCCATCAAAGACGAGCTGCTGTGGTTTCAAGCAAAAGCCACAGAGCGAGCGCTGGATTTATCGACGACGCCTCAGCCTACTTGCCGTCGCTATTGCCAAGTGATGCAGTCAATCGCCACTCGGTCCTACGCCGTCCAATCCACTGCCTTCTGGGCCATTGAGCTTGCTTACAACCAAGGATGGCAATCTCACAGCCCAATGCCCACTCCCTACACAGAATTTGCTGACCGCTGGGGGAATGCTGGCTTTACAGACTACGTGAAAGTGCTGGAGCAGCAGGCCGATAGTGCGCTGTTTTCGGCTACTGAAGCGGAGCAGCAGGAAGCTGAAAAAATCTTCTTGGATATCGCTTTGCTAGAAAAAGACTTTTGGCAAATGGCCTTTGCCGCTCATTAGTCCATCTCCGGTGAGATGTTCGATTAAGCTATTGCAATACTCGCGACATATAACTATTCCACACCCGAGCGGCTTTATCACTGGTGTTATATGTAGGGGTGTTGTCATCATTGCCGAGCCAAACGCTCGTGACGACGGCGCTGCGAGGCACAAAGCCGATAAACCAAATATCGACACCATCATTCGTAGTGCCTGTCTTTCCCGCTTCGCCCAACCCCAAGTACGCGCTGCGCCCAGTGCCGCCTTGCACCGCGCCCTGCATCATACTCACCATCGTATTGGCGACGTAAGGATCGAGTACGGGCTGATTGGAGTCGGCACTATCGGTGAAGTCGTATACGACACGACAGGTGCTCCGGTCGTTGAAATCTGTGCAGTCACTGCTGTCGAGGACACGCCGAATGCCGTGGGGCCGATTCCATACGCCCTCGTTGGCTATGCTGGCGAAGGCACCCGTCATCTCCAGTGGGATCACTTCGCTTTGGCCTAGGATCAGGCCAGGTGCGGCGGCTAGCTCTGAGCTAATGCCCATTCGTTCGGCCAGCGAGATGACAGATCCCAGTCCGGCTGCTTGCGCTATTCTCAACGCCACGGGATTTTCGGATCGAGCCAGTCCGGCGTACATATCGAGTGCGCCGCTGCCACTCCCACAGCCGGAGAAGTTGACTCCATCCCAGGTCAAGGGCTCACAGCTGAAGGTTTCACTCGGAGAAATGCCTTGCTCTAAGGCAGCGGCATAGGCAAATACTTTGAACGTAGATCCAGGCTGACGGTACGCCTGGGTTGCCCGGTTGAACTGGCTTTCTGCGTAGTCTGCCCCACCAACTAGCGCTTCAATTTCGCCACTTTGGGTGTTGAGGGTCACGATAGAGCCTTGACTGTAGCCAAACTGCGGGCCCTCGTTGTTTACTGCGTCACGTAAGCTGGCTTCTGCGATTTCCTGCGAACGCAGGTTCAGACTGGTTTCTACAATGAAGTTGCCTTCGCGGGCCAGGCTGGTGCCGAGTCTTTCGTCGAGTTCGTCAAATATATAGCTATAGAAGTAGGGGGCTCTGGCACTTTTGAGCTGTTCGCGTGCTTTGGGGCTGATTTCTATGCGCGATCGCCTGGCCTGTCGCCCTGCGTCGGCGCTGATGCTGCCAGAAGCTACCATCCTTTCAATGACTCGGTTGCGATAGTCTATCGCTGCGTCATAGTCCTGAACGGGGTTAAAGGCATTGGGCGCAGGCAAAATGCCCACTAATGTCGCCGCTTCGTTAATCGTCAGGTCACCGGCAGACTTACCAAAGTAAAACTGCGAAGCGTCCTCAAATCCATAGAGATTGTTGCCGAGGTATACCCGATTGAGATACAGCAGCATAATCGCGTCTTTGCTGTAAAACGTCTCTATTTTTAAGGCGACAACGGCTTCTCTTATCTTGCGAGAGGCGTTGTCTTCGGTGCCGACATAGTCCCGAAAAGTGTTGCGAGCGAGCTGCTGCGTGAGGGTACTCGCGCCTTCGCGAATACTACCTTGTTCAACGTTGGCCTTGAGTGCACGCAAAATGCCGACCGGGTCTACGCCAGGGTGCCAGTAAAAGCGAGAGTCTTCTGAGGCAACGAGTGCGGCGGGCAGGTATTCAGAGTATTCTTGCAGGCGCTTATTTTCTCTGTGAGCGATGTTGGGCAGCTCATTGAGTGGCACCGAACTGCCGCCTTCTTCGGCAGTGACCAGTACAGGGCCCTGCACCGATTCAGGCAAGGGATTAATCGATATTTTGGGCCACTGCAAGCCAACGATCCAAAATACGAGCAGGCCGGTCAATCCGCTGGCGCTGAGAATGCCATAGCGGAGGGCTAAAACATACCAGGGCGGCGGGTCGATGTAGCGAACGGTGACCGCGTCGGCCAGTTCTTCCGGGCCGAGGGTGAGAATGTCACCGTGGCGCAGCGGAAATTTTGACAGGCGCTTTTTCTTCCGGTAGATGCCGTTGGTAGAACCTTGGTCTTTGAGGACGAAGGGATTGCCGGGGCGATTGCGATCGCGCGTCAATGACAGGTGCGTTTGGCTAACGATGGGCGATCGCACCACAATGTCACAGTTCTTAGAGGAGCGACCCAGGATGTAATGCTCGCCGACTAGCGGATATTCTTCCGTTTTGTGGTTGCTAGCACCTTCGACTACCAGCTTAGGCACACGGGCGTTTGGCTTCAGCGGGATTTTGGCAAAGTCAATGTTTGCCTGCACCGTATGGAAAGCCTGCGTGATAGAGCCCAGAAATGTCTTAGGCGCGCTGTTGCCGTTTCTTTGGCCATTTTTGGGGCCGTTTCTTTGGCCATTACCAGCGTTCTTAGGAGGCTTTGGCGGTGGCGGTGGAGACGTCATAGTCCAAAATGCTAGGGTACGGCGAACAGATCACAACAGCTTACTATGGGGCGATTTCGGAAAATGCATATTGCGGAAGGTGCCACTATTTAATTCTTCGAGGCCTTGGCCTTTTCTGTGCGCGCGTACTGTTTGCGCCTGAATCGTGAGCGCCGCCATTGGGTTCTTTTATCGCTGCTACCAATAGGCACAAGATACCCAGGTTGATGCAAATATCAGCCACATTAAATATGGGGAACGGATGGCCCAGCACAGGTAAATTCGTCGTCGGGAAAATCGATAGAAAATCGACAACGTACCCTCTCAAGCTTAGATCAGGCTCCATCCCCACAAGACGTTCTAGAAGATTAATCCCAAACAGTCGCTCAATACCGTTGCCAGCAGCGCCGCCCAAGATAAATCCGTAGCCCACAGCCTCCCAGCGGCTAACAATTCGCCAAAACCAACCGTAAAACATCAGGCCCAAGCTCACCACCAGCGACAGTAAGGGCAGTAGCCAAGCCCCCATTGCCTGCTTGCTAAATAGCCCAAACGCCGCGCCATCGTTGAGAATAAAGTCGAAGTTTAGTACACCCTCAATGACGGTGGTGATAGGAATCACCTGAGCGCCTGTCTCTGCTACGAGGGCTGCTTTCATCGTTTCTATAGCGGCTTCTCCAGAGGTGCCGACGATCCACTGCAACACGGCTTGCTTGGTGAAATAGTCCAGGAGGAATCCTGCGATCGCAACTATCCAGAAAAAAGCGTTTTTGGGTTTCATAGCAGTCGATCAATTAATAGAAAAGCGCTTTCCTGAAGCCGTAGGCAATGAGCGCGATCGCGCAGCTCACCATGATTTGTCCGGGGATTTGCCCCACCGAATAATCCAATATAGACATCCCCAGCGACGGGGTGGCCGGTAGCCAGCGAAATAGATGCCCGAGGATCAAATAGCTCAGGCCGCATAGATGTACCACCGCTAGGCCGCAAACGGCTCCAAAGGCCAAGCGCTCTAGGGGTGCCTTTTTGCGAAATGCGATCGCACCGCAGACCCACCCCGCCGGAACAAAGCCCAGTAAGTAGCCAAAACTAGGCTCTTGTAAATATCCCACGCCTGCGCCCTGAGCAAACACCTCTAGGCCAAACCGCTCAAAGAGCACAATTCCCAGCGTAATGTAAGCAATTTGCGACAGTGCCGCCGCATTTTTCCCGCCCATACAGCCGGTAAAGAGTGCGGCCCCTACCTGAAAAGTAACGCCCAGCGCAAAAGGCTCAACGCTGCCACCGCTGCCATTCCACCAGGCTGCAATCGGCACATCGAAGGCAAACGCCTCCAGCCACGTGCTGCCAATGGTCAAAATCAGGCCAATGAGTGCCCATAAAAACTCAGCTGGCGCAAACACCTAAATTCTTTTCCCCGCTGTCTACTTTTGCTGATCTACTTTTGCTGTCTGCTCTTAAGTTTACTGCCTGGCCCTTTTTTACAGAACGTTACTTTTGAGTAAAACCACTTAATTCATCTCCAAGCAAGCTTTACACTTGTGGGATCACCAGAGTCATGTTTGCAATCATATGTTTCCTGCCCACCGCCCCCGTCGTTTGCGATCGCACAACAATCTTCGCCGCATGGTGAGAGAAAATATCGTCACCACCAGCGATCTCATCTATCCGTTGTTCGCTGTGCCCGGCGACGCCTTCTCTCAGGAAGTCAGCTCCATGCCTGGTGTCTACCAGCTCTCGGTAGACAAAATTGTCGAAGAAGCCAAAGAAGTCTACGACCTCGGCATTCCCGCCGTGATCCTCTTCGGCATTCCGACTGAAAAAGATGTGGAAGCAACGGGCGCATGGCACGATCATGGCATTGTGCAAAAGGCGACCGAAGCTATTAAGCAGGCCGTTCCAGACCTCATCGTCATCGTCGATACTTGCCTGTGCGAGTACACCACCCACGGCCACTGCGGTTACCTAGAAGTTGGCGATCTCTCCGGGCGCGTCCTCAACGATCCCACCCTCGAACTCCTCAAGAAAACCGCTGTGTCCCAAGCCAATTCGGGCGCAGACATTATTGCCCCTTCCGGCATGATGGACGGCTTCGTCAAGGCCATTCGCTCCGGTCTTGACGAAGGCGGTTTTGAAGACATCCCCATTTTGTCTTACGCCGCAAAATATTCTTCTGCCTACTACGGCCCTTTCCGCGATGCTGCTGAATCGGCCCCTCAGTTTGGCGATCGCCGCACCTACCAGATGGACCCTGGCAACGGTACCGAAGCCCTCAAAGAAATTGAGCTAGATATTGCCGAAGGCGCGGACATGCTCATGGTGAAGCCTGCCCTCGCCTACATGGATATTATTTGGCGCGTAAAAGAAGCGACGAATTTGCCCGTTGCTGCCTACAACGTTTCCGGTGAATACTCCATGGTCAAAGCCGCTGCGCTCAATGGCTGGGTCGATGAAGAGAAAGTCGTGATGGAAACGATGACCAGCTTTAAGCGATCTGGCGCAGATTTGATCCTGACCTATCACGCGAAGGATGTGGCTCGCTGGCTCGCTTCCTAACACGCCCCCGCCTTCTTCGATAGCAATACCGCCACCGTCTTCACCAGCAGCTGCACATCGTAAACCGGTGTCCACTGCTGTTGATAGTCCAAATCCAGCGTCACGATGTCTTCAAAGTCTTTGACACTAGAGCGGCCGTTGACCTGCCACTGACCCGTCATGCCGGGGCGAACGTCTAGACGCTTCCAGTGGCGCTCGTTGTAGTGGGCTACTTCGTCACCCGTCGGTGGGCGAGTACCCACTAGGCTCATGTCGCCGAGGAGCACATTCCAAAACTGAGGAAATTCATCCAGGCTCGTTTTCCGGAGGAAGCGGCCAACCTTGGTAATTCGAGGGTCCGCTTCGTTTTTGAATATCAGGCCTTGAGATTCATTGGCAATGCTGGCCTTGAGTTCGTCAGCATCGGTGACCATAGAGCGAAACTTCCAAATGGTGAAAGGCTTGCCCTGAAGGCCGAATCTTTCTTGGGAATAGAGGATAGGGCCTTGGGAGTCTAGGCGAATTGCGATCGCAATCGGCACAAAAATGACGGCCAAAATGCCCAGGCCGACTAGCGCACCTACGGTGTCTAGTACTCTTTTGAACGCTGAGCGGGTAGAGATATGGGGTAACCGATAAAACGGAGGTTGATAGTTCTGATTGTCTTGGGCCGGATGTTTCATGGCCTGATCTTTCACAGAACGATAGGGAAGGACGCTACGTACCATCGGTTTTCTCAAACTTTAGTGACTACAAGCCGAACAAATACTGTTATTTGCAGATGCCTTCTTTGTTTAAAGAAGAAATGCAAAATAAGTACATACACGTATTTCTAGACTACGAACGGTAAGAGAAGTGCCCTGATTCCCTACGCGTATATGCGTAATATTAGGTTGAATTATCTTTTTCGAGCATTCATTGTGGGTTGATTACATTGAGGTCTGTATTCGCATAGACGATTACCTATCTCTTTTGTATAGACGATTACCTATCTTTCTTTAGAGGGTGGGGGTTTAGAGCCTTCAACGATGGGGTAGAGTAAAAGTCATTGCACAGGCAAGTTTGAACGGCGTTGGGCCCTGTTAATACCGGCCTTTTGGAGTGTGGAGAATATAGGTGACATCATTGGACGCTCAGAAAGGCAATAGCCCTAAGCAAAAAATATCTGATGTGGTTGTGAATGTAGCGGCGACGTCTGGTAATCGCTACGAAGAGATGCTGAGCGCTTGGCGATCGCAGCTTCAGAAGGACTTACCCGACCAGTCCGAAGCGACCCACGAATCAATCGTGCAGTGGCTAGTCGGCGAGCCAGAACGCTTTGAGCCAATGGCCCTCAAAGAGATTAAGCTGGCCAAGCGAGCGATGGACTATCGCTACCGCATTTTTATCTCGCGTTACTGGGGGCTCTCTCCCGATCGCGCCTACAAAGGACTACTCCAAAAGCTCGGTGGCCTTTTCCTCATTCGCAGCAAAATTCGCGTTTGGATTGCGCTGAGCCGCGATCGCAAGCGCGCCGTTAAAGACGTGCTGCAAGAAGTGATCCAAGAAATGCTTCAGAGCGATCGCCATATGCGCGCCCAAACGGAGTGGATTGGTCAATGCACCTCTCGCGCTAGCCTGCGTAACCTGCTGACGCTCGCCACCATTGAAGAGTACTGCCTGCGGCCTATTCGCAATCAGCCGTTGCTGGTGTATCGCTTTGTCAATTATTTGAGGCGATCGCAGCGTGGTGGCATGACCCAAGTCCCCAGCGCCGAACTCATTCAGCTCATCTCAGAAGAAATCGGCACCGACGATGCCGACGGCACCCTCAGCCTGCTCGACTTCGAAGCTCTCGACCGCTACGAAGTACAAAAAGAATACCAATCGCAGCAGGCCTCTCGTCAGCTTGTAAAGCAACAATTCTCTGAATACCTCGCCGAAAAGCTCGGCGACACCGCCGTCCAATGGCTCGACCTTCACCTGCAAGGCTACGCCCAAGACAGTATCTCTCGCCAGCTAGGGCTCAACGTCCGCGAAGCCTACCGCCTCCGCGAAAAAATCAGCTACCACGCCATCCGTATCTTCACTATCAAAGAACAGCCCGACCTCGTATTTTCCTGGCTCAAAACATCCTTAAAGCACCACAACCTCGGCCTCACCCCCGTCGAGTGGGACGCCTACTGGGTAGACCTTTCCGAAGAGCAGCGTCAAATGCTCGACGCCTTCAAATCCGGCGCTAGTGTCACCGACATTGCTCAGCAGTTTGAACTCACCGCAAAGCAAGTCACCAGCCGCTGGGGTGAGCTATACATGCTCGCGCAGCAGGCTAGAACCGATAAAGATAATGCAGCGTAGGTTAAATCAGCGCTACTCGCGCGTACTCTTCAGTATTGCTGTTCAAGCATGCAGTATTTTCGGTGGCTGAGCGTAGTCGTTCGCGAAGCGTCGCCGCAGGCGTTAGTCAAAACCCAGCCAGAGACCATCTGCTATGCAGACACTTCGCTCACCTCAAACCTCGGTGACCGTCTACTCTTTATCTGAAAATTAACAGCACCAAATATGGGTATCGTCCCTTAAGTTCCTTTCGACGCCTTCCGTGCGTCCATAATCCGCCCAAAATTCAGCTTGAACTCGTCAAACCCCACAAAACTCCCTGGTTCTTCGTCCCAAGAAGCCGATAGCATGCCATAGGTCAGGCCCAGTACCCCAAGCCCAAAGCAACCCATCGTCGTCAACAGCGTCACAATTGGTGCAAACGTCACAATCTGCTGACTCAGCAAATAGTAAGACAAAAAGAAAATACTCACGCCCGCTGCAATTGGGCTAATCGAAAGAATTGCCATCCGACGAACCATTCGGCGGCTCACTTCCTTGGGAATGCGGCCATCGCTATCGGGCCCATCGTTCTTTTCATTCTTCTTCTGAGCCTGCGTCTTCTCTGCCCGCTTGCGGTTTGCCGCTCGAATATCATCTACCCGAGCCTGAGCCTTTGCCGAAACCGCAGACGTTTCGCTGTTCTTATCCTTTGACTTAGACTCAGACTTCTTCGCTTTTTTCTTTCTATCGTCCTTGGAAGATTGAGAAGACTCAGATTCTTTCGCAGCGTCTTTTTCTCGCTTGCGCTTAGGTTCAAACGGTAAAGCAGCACGGTTGCCACTTTGCTCACTGCCTCGACCGTTCGTAGAATCTCTCTCAGACTTGGAATCCATTTTTCCCTTAGCTGGTTTTCTCTCAAAGAAGCGACGCAATCAGAAATTATCGACGAATGCCTAGCTTTTTAATCAAAGCCTTGTAGCGTTCAGCATCTTGCTTCATGAGGTAAGAGAGCAAACGCTTACGCTGGCCAATCATCTTCATCAGGCCGCGACGAGAAGAATAGTCTTTCTTATTTTTTTGTAGGTGCTGACTTAGCGTATTGATGCGGTCAGTCAACATTGCAATTTGCACGTCGACAGATCCAGTATCGGTTTCATGGACCTGATTTTCGGAGATAATCTCCTGCTTGCGTTCTTGTAGCAGAGCCATACGCTTACGGTGTTATTGACAAAAATTATGGACATAGGGCTTTCAATACTACCACAGCTGGGTTTCTATAAGCGGCTACGATCTTCCTTGCTCCTTCTGCAAAAGGGCTCTGCAATCAGCTCCTCTCAAGCCGCGTTCACTGCCGAATGCTAGAGCCTTCGGCATATACGGACATAACACATCATCTTGATATCTTCACAGCTTCTTCGGGAATTTAAAGGAGGCAAGGCTGCTCTGTCAGTTTCTACCTCTATCTCTAATTCCTATGGCTGCCCATTATTTTGCTAGCAAATTTCATTGGCATCGCTCTATATATAGTGGGCTTCTAGCTGCGGTTATGGGTTTAGGCGCTCTAGAAGGTGCGATCGCCGCACCGATACCCCACACGGTTACCTCATCTCCTACCCACACGCCTACACTACTGACCTCTGTTCCTAACGACGCTGCCCAGCCTGCAGCTCAGCTACCGGCAGATTTGCCCAGCCAACCTCAGCAAATCGCTCGCAACCGAGCTCAGTCCGAAGTCCGCTCCATCTGGCTCGACCGCGAAACAATTGTCAACGCTGGCAGCCGTGAGGGCCTCGCTCAAGTCTTCGAACGCTTCCGTTCTGCCGGCATTAACACGGTTTTCGTTGAAACCGTCAACGCAGGCTATCCCATTTATCCTAGCGACGTTGCCCCCGAGCAAAACCCCCTCACCCGCGACTGGGATCCGCTCCAGGCCGCCGTCGATTTAGGTAAAGTTTACGACATCGACGTGCACGCTTGGATTTGGCTTTTTGCCGCTGGCAACCGTGCCCACAACCGCATCCTCGGCCAGCCAGAAAGCTATCCAGGGCCCATCCTCAGCGCCCGTCCTGACTGGGCCGGCTTCGACAACCAGGGCAACTTAATTATCCCCGGCAAACCAAAGCCCTTCCTAGACCCTGCCAACCCCGAGGTCCGCGAATACCTCATCGACCTCATCGATGAAATCGCCACCCGCTACGACATAGACGGCATCCAGTTGGACTATGTCCGTTACCCTTTCCAAGACGCCGCGAGTAATCGTACCTTCGGCTACGGCACGGCAGCCCGTGAGCAGTTCTACGAACTAACTGGCGTTGACCCTATGACGCTTCCTTCTCGCAACGGAGGCGATCGCAGGTTAGCCCGCCTCTGGAGCCAATGGACAAACTTCCGGGCCCAGCAAGTTAGCAGCTTCGTCGCCGAAGTCTCCGCCCACCTCCGTCGTCACCATTCCGACCTCACTCTATCCGCCGCCGTCTTCGCGGACGACGCCTACTATCGCCACCACGCCATCCAGCAGGACTGGGAAGACTGGGCCGATCAGGGCTTAGTCGACTGGATTGTGCTGATGAGCTACGCCGACAGCACTCAAGAATTCTCTGAACTCATTCAGCCTTGGGTGTTGGAGTCTAGTTTCTATTCCACCCAGATTATTCCGGGCATTCGTCTGTTGAATCTTCCTTCTTCTGAAGCGCGAAACCAGATTGAGTTCCTGCGTGAGCTGCCAGTGGGTGGATATGCTCTGTTTGCGGCAGATAATTTGAATGGTGAGGTGCAGGCGATGTTGGCTGGGGTGAATTTGGATGGAAGTGCGATCGCTTCTAAACAAGATTGATAGTCGATATCAATAAAAAGTGATATGGCTAGCCTCCAGATGGGAATTCTGTTCACACAAGCTAATGATCTACTGATAAAACAGTTTCTTTCTATTGTTCTGTTGAATCTGTAATTCGTTCTTGAACCAACCTCGTCAATGAGTTGCTATGGTGCAAGCCGCCCGTCCTATTCCAACAGATGACCCGACTGCTGAGTTGCAGGAGGTTGACCTTTCAGACATAAGTCATGCTGTCCGACTAAAGAACCATATCGCTAACCGAAGCGCTAAAGTGGGCGTAATTGGCTTGGGGTATGTAGGTTTACCGTTTGCGGTCGAAAAGGCCAAGGTCGGTTTTGATGTTACTGGAATTGAGCAAAATCCAAACCGAGCTGAGCGAGTCAATCAATCCGATAGCTACATTGATGATATTGCCAATGACATCCTAAAGCAGGTTGTCGAGAGTGGTCATCTGAGAGCCCGCAGTGATTTTAGTCAGATTGCGGAGTTGGATGTTGTTGTTATTTGTGTGCCAACACCACTCACTAAAAACCTAACGCCAGACCTTAGCTATATCGAAAGTGTCACTGAAAAAATTGCACAAGGCTTGCGACCCGGACAGCTGATCTCTTTAGAGTCCACCACTTATCCTGGTACGACTGATGAAGTCATGCGCCCTATCTTAGAAAGACATAGCGGACTTAAGCAAGGCCGTGATTTCTTTTTGGCACACTCTCCAGAAAGAGTAGATCCAGGTAATCAAAGATATACCACTCAAAACACAAACAAAGTAGTAGGTGCCTCAGATGCTGATTCGTTAGAGATTGCAACTTTGTTCTATCAGCAGACAATTCACACAGTGGTTCCGGTGAGCAGTGCAAAGGCTGCCGAGCTGGTGAAAGTGTTTGAGAATACTTTTCGAGCAGTTAATATTGCGTTGGTTAATGAGCTGGCGATGCTGTGCGATCGCATCGATCTCGACATCTGGGAAGTGCTCGACGCTGCTAATACCAAGCCTTTTGGCATTATGCCTTTTTACCCTGGACCCGGCGTGGGTGGTCACTGTATACCTATTGACCCCCATTATCTAGAGTGGAAGGCAAAAGAAGTTAACTTTAGTACTCGCTTTATCGCACTGGCCGGCGAAATCAATCGCCGAATGCCCTCATTTGTTCGGAGTAAGGCCTTTAAAGTGCTCAACGAGATAGGCATTGCACCTTCGAAGGCAAAAATCCTAGTTTTGGGAGCCACCTACAAAAAAGACTTAGCCGACTGGCGGGAATCTCCGTCAATTGAAGTAATGGGGGCGCTGCTGCTGCAGCATGCAACAGTAGCCTATCATGATCCCTATGTTCCAGAGATTGAGGTAAGCGAGCAGTCTCTTAAAAGTGTTCCTCTAACAGTTGAAACCTTAGAGCAAGCTGACCTAGTTGTCATTGCGACAGATCATACTCAGGTAGATTATGGCTGGGTTGTGCAACATTCTCACGCTGTTTTAGATACTCGTGGCGTAACTCGACATCTAGATTGTGATCTTTCTAAAGTGACTTTGCTATGAACAACGTTATCGTAGTAGGCAGCGGCCACTGGGGCAAAAACCTTGTCCGAAATTTCTATGAGCTGGACAGCTTGGCTGGGGTTGTAGAGGTGTCACCACCTCTACAACAGCGTTTTCAAGAACAATATTCCGATGTGCCGCTCTTGACTTCCTATGACGAAGCGCTAGAGTCTGATGTGTCAGCGATTGTTCTGGCAACGCCTGCACCAACACACTATGCACTAGCAATGGCTGCGTTGACGGCAGGCAAGGATGTTTTTGTTGAAAAGCCAATGACACTGCATGCTGCTGAAGCACGTGAGCTAACGGCGTATGCCGATGTCCATGGGCAGATTTTGATGGTGGGGCATTTGCTGTTGTATCAGCCTGCGATTGCCTGGATGCGAAACTATCTAGCCAGCGGAAAAGCAGGCAATGTGCAGCACGTTGCCACTCATCGGCTAAATCTGGGTAAAGTGCGAACAACAGAAAACGTATGGTGGTCACTAGCACCTCACGACATTTCTATCGTTTTGGACCTGCTAGGCAACCCTCAGCTTAGTCAGGTAAGTGCCTCAGGCTACACGCGATTGCAAGAAAGCATCGCCGATGAGGTACATGCCGATTTAGCTTTCACATCCGGTCAGACAGCTCATTTACACTGTTCCTGGCAGTGGCCTTTGAAGCAGCGAGGAACTACTGTAATTGCCGATAGACAAATGTTGGTCTATGACGAAATTCAGCAGTCTGTCACCATTCACAACAAAATGGTTGATTCTGATCTATCTATTGTTGATACCGGTACTACCATGGTTAACATCGCCGACGAACAACCGCTGCGATTAGAGTGCGAACACTTTTTGACGTGTTTATCCACACGCCAAATACCCCATTCAGATGGGCAAAACGGCGTAGATGTAGTCAATATTTTAGAGCAAGTACAGGAGGCGCTGAATGGCTGATTATTTTGCTCACGATAGTGCCTGCATTGACGATGGGGCGAAAATAGGTGCTGGAACAAAGATTTGGCACTACAGTCATGTAATGGGCAACTCTGTCATTGGTGATGATTGTTCCCTCGGACAAAATGTCTACGTTGCTAACAATGTTTCTGTTGGCAGGGGCTGTAAAATTCAAAACAATGTCTCCCTTTACGAAGGGGTCGTTTTAGAAGACTATGTGTTTTGCGGTCCAAGCATGGTTTTTACCAATATCAAAACGCCCCGCTGCGAGTTTCCTCGAAATACCTCAAGTGACTATAAATCAACGCTTGTGAAGCGAGGAGCTAGTATTGGCGCGAATGCAACTATTGTCTGTGGCATCACGCTGCATGAGCATTCATTTGTGGCAGCGGGCGCTGTAGTAACCAAAGATGTTCCTGCTTACGCCATGGTCGCTGGTGTTCCGGCAGTTTCGATTGGCTGGATGAGTGCTTACGGCGATGTGCTTGATTTTGACGAACAAGGCCAGGCTACTGATTCGACTGGAGCAACCTATCAGCTGAAAGGAATGACCTGTCTCAAAACGGGGTGAGTGCTGCTTCCTCTGTCGCTTTTAGCAATTTTTCTTCAGAAGGCTCAAGTTCTTTTATTTATACTTTCATTATGGAATTATCTGGAAAGCGGTTTTTAGTTATTGGTGGAGCTGGATTGATTGGGTCTCATACAGTAGATGCGCTACTGAAAGAAGATGTAGAAGAAGTACGAGTCTTTGATAATTTTACTCGGGGTACTCGAGAGCACTTGTCTGGAGCACTGAAAGACCCTCGCTGTCAGATATTTCCTTTGGGCGGCGAACTGTTGCACCGAGATATTTTGGATGCAGCAATGAAAGGTATCGATGGCGCTTTTCACTTTGCCGCACTCTGGTTACTGCATTGTCATGATTTTCCACGCTCTGCTTTTGAAGTCAATATCGGCGGTACGTTCAATGTTTTAGAAGCATGCATCAATAACGGAGTACAGCGATTGGTAGCGTCATCTTCTGCATCTGTGTACGGTGATGCGGTTACTGAGCCGATGAGAGAGGATCATCCTTACAACAATACGACCTTCTATGGTGCAACCAAGGTCGCGGGTGAGCACATGTGTCATTCCTTGTACCACCGATACAAGGATACGGATCAGCGGTTTGACTATGTTGGACTGCGATATATGAATGTGTATGGTCCTCGACAGGATTATAAAGGGACCTATATCGCGGTCATCATGAAAATTTTGGATCGTTTAGATCAAGGTCTGCCGCCTATCATCTATGGAGATGGCTCTCAAGCATATGACTTTGTTTATGTTGAAGACTGTTCTCAGTCTAACATTTGCGCGATGAAATCTGAAGCAACAGATGAGTTTTATAACGTTGGCACGGGTATCAAAACCTCACTCAAAGAGCTAACGGAACTCATCCTCAATATTACAGGATCGGAGCAGAAGATTCAGTTTGAGCCATCTGGAAAAACGTTTGTGAAAAACAGAGTAGGCTGCCCTCTAAAAGCAGAATCTGAAATCAACTTTAAAGCAAAGGTTCAGCTAAGAGAGGGCCTAGAACGCTTGATTGCATGGCGAAATCAACACAAAGAATTAGTAACTCAACGTCGTCAGAGCGTTGTAGGAGCCTCAGTATGATAGAGACTCATACGATTCCAGTTTCTCTGGCATCTACCAGTGAAGATGAGTGCCAGACGTATATTTGTCATGCTGATAAGGTGATCGCATTTCGCTCTTACAGCAACTTAACCAAATTACTACCAGGGAAAGGTATTATCATGCGGGCTAGGACACATGTTGTTCATATGCTAAGAGATTGTAGGGATAACTTTAGTGTCTCTCATAATGACTGTTCAGGAGTTAGGAAGCATGATCAAGGCGTAATAGCATTGGCACTATACAACAGAATAATCACAACAGACTATGAGCATATTGCTTCTATTCTGAAGGCGTCGGCATAGTCTATGTGCGGAGTCGCAGGCATCGTCAATCTTAATGAAGTCCCGGTCTCGCCAGTCGTATTAAAGGGAATGACAGATGCGATCTCGCATCGTGGGCCAGATGGAGAGGGGCACTGGATAGAGGGAAATGTTGGTTTAGGTCATCGCCGCCTATCCATCTTGGATCTGTCACCAGCAGCACAACAGCCGATGGTATCTGCCGATCACCGGTTTGTACTAAGCTACAATGGAGAGGTTTATAACTTCAGAGAACTACGAGCTGAGCTAGAGACTATTGGTTACTGGTTCCGATCCAAAACAGATAGTGAAGTTGTTTTATACGCGCTAGCGGAATGGGGCTACCAAGCTTTTGACAGATTCAACGGTATGTTTGCGCTAGCGCTCTGGGATAGAAAAGCGCGCACGTTGCTGTTAGGACGTGACCGCTATGGTATTAAGCCGATTTACTATGCGCAGCAAGGCAGCTTGTTCTTATTCGGTTCAGAGCAAAAAGCAATGCTCTCTGTGACCGAATTCAAGAGACGATTAAACAAGCCTGCGCTCTTGGAGTACTTTACTTTTCAAAACTTCTTTACCGATCACACCTTGTTAGAAAGTGTTCGGCTATTGCCTGCTGGCCACTATGCCACCTTAGATCTTCAAAAGACCACACCCGCTCTACATTTGACTCAGTACTGGGACTATTCTTTCTGTGAACCATTAGAGCGAGTGAGTGCTCAAGAGTATAGAGAAGAATTAGATCGGCTGTTTCAGCAAGCTGTAAACCGACAGCTAGTAAGCGATGTAGAGCTGGGTTGTTATTTGAGTGGTGGAATCGATTCTGGCTCAATTACTGCGATCGCCGCTCGCTCATATCCCTATCTCAAAAGTTTTACCTGTGGCTTTGATCTCAGCTCAGCATCCGGCATCGAACTTGCCTTTGACGAAAGAGCTAAAGCTGAAGCCATGTCCTACTACTTTAAGACCGAACACTACGAGATGGTTTTAAAGGCTGGGGATATGGAACGCGCTTTGCCTAAACTCTCATGGCATTTAGAAGAGCCAAGGGTAGGACAAAGCTATCCTAACTACTACGCTGCTCAGCTGGCTAGTAAGTTCGTCAAAGTAGTTCTCAGCGGAGCTGGTGGTGACGAACTGTTCGGTGGATATCCATGGCGCTACTATCGCGCAATCGTTAACGACAACTTTGAGAGCTACATCGATAAATATTATCTATTTTGGCAGCGTCTAATCCCAAACAGCCAGCTCAAGAAAGCGTTTTCTCCTATATGGAGTGAGGTAAGTCACGTTTGGACTCGAAATATCTTTAGAGATGTTTTCAATCATTCTCCTGATATAATCAACAGCCCTCAGGACTACATAAACCAGTCTCTTTACTTTGAATCAAAGACTTTTCTACACGGTCTTTTGGTTGTTGAAGACAAGCTCAGTATGGCACACAGTCTGGAGAGCAGAGTTCCATTTTTAGATAATGACTTAGTAAATTTTGCTATGCGTTGTCCAGTTAGTTTGAAGCTTAACAATTTATCTGAGGTTATACGCATCAATGAGAATGAAATTGGCAACAAGCCCCAGAAGTTCTTTCAGAAGACGAGAGATGGCAAACAAATTCTGAGAGATGTAATGCATCAATATATTCCTGAAGATTCTATCAAGGCCGAGAAACAAGGATTTTCCGCCCCTGATGCTAGCTGGTTTAAGGGCGATAGTATCGATTTCGTCAGGAGAGTGCTCCTAGATAAGCAAGCTAGAATCTACGACTTCCTAGACAGAAAGACAGTTCACACCCTCGTAAAAGAACATCTAGAAGGGAAACAAAACCGTAGGTTGCTGATCTGGTCGCTGCTCAACATAGAGGTTTATATCAGTCAGCTAGGTGCTTCTTTATGATCATCTTATATCTACAACGCTCAAGCAGACCCAAAAGGTTCACTATGTGCACTTAGTTTCCCATAGACTGCGGTACGTTATTTCTAGAAAATAGTTATGCAAGGTAAAGATAGAATCCTCATCACGGGCGCTGATGGACTGCTCGGTTCCAGCTTATTGAATGAATTAAAAAATTATTATGATATCACTGCTGTGGTTCGTAAGCCTTCATCGAAACCGCTGAGCAAAGTCAGCTATACGATTATAGATTTATCTACTCAATGGGAAGAGAAAATACTTCCTCCTTCAGTAGATATCATTATTCACTTAGCCCAATCGACACATTTTCGAGATTTTCCTAATAAAGCAATAGATGTGTTTCGCGTCAATGTTGATTCTACAGCCCGCCTTTTAGACTACGGAAGAAGAACGGGAGCAAAAAAGTTTATCTATGCTTCTTCCGGAGGCGTATATGGAAAAGGTCCGAGTGCATTCTGCGAAGAGTCCAGCATCAATCGAAATCAGAATCTTGGCTATTACCTAGGCAGTAAACTATGTGGCGAAGTTTTAGTCGAAAGTTATGCAGCATTGATGGAAGTTATTATCTTACGCCCATTCTTTATGTATGGAGCTAATCAGCGGAGATCAATGCTAATTCCTCGCCTTGTAGAGAATGTTCGTTCAGGAATTCCTATATCACTGCAAGGAGAAAAAGGAATTCGAATTAATCCTGTGCATGTTGAAGATGCTGTACGTGTAGTTAAAAAATGCTTGAAGCAACCTCACAGTCAGATTCTTAATATCGCAGGGCCTGACATCGTTAGTATTAAAGAAATTGCTGAAGTGATTGGCCTTCATCTGCGGAAAAAGCCTGTCTTTAAAAGTGTTTCTGGTGAGCCTCTCAACGTTATAGGCGATAATAAGCGGATGCTTTCGCTCTTTACTCGACCGCTATTATCTATCAAAGAAGGCGTTGTAGATGTTATTACAGCTTAAGCTATGCACAATTCATTTCCTTTCTCATTAAAAACATATCAAGAGGTTTTGGCATATGCTTTGTCGCTAAACTTTCAGTTTATATCCTTTGACAACATACAAAAGGAGCTTTCTGCCTCTGATCGATACTGTGTATTGAGACACGATGTTGATATTAGTATTGAGCTTGCACTAGAAATGGCTCGTGCTGAGGCTGAAATGGGAATTAGCGCTACCTACTTTGTTATGCTAAGGTCTCCTATCTACAATCTTCTGAGTCGACATGCATCTATTGCCTTGAAAGAGATTATATCTCTGGGTCATGAGATAGGGCTGCACTACGATGTCAATCATCCATGCGTGAAAGAAAATGAGGTCAAAGATACCATTATCTATGAGAGTAAGTTACTAGAGAACATTTTTCAGACCAACGTACGTACATTCTCTTATCATCAACCTTCCTCAGAGCTAATTGAGAGAGAGTTGATAGTAGACGGGTTGATTAACACCTATAGTCAGACGCAAATGAAAGGCTGGTTCTATATTTCTGACTCAAATAGAAGGTGGAGGAAATACGACGCATTTACTGTTTTTTCTTCAGGAGCACGGAAAATTCAGTTACTGATTCATCCAATGTGGTGGATGTGTGCTGACTCTAGCACTGAAGGCGTTTGGAATAGCGCTATTGTAAGTAACTTCGAGACTATGCAACATCAGTTTCTTGAAACTGAACGGGCATATGGTGCGAAGCGAAAGTTCGTCGTAGAGGAGTAGGCGTTTCTATGCATACAAATGTAGCTATATCATGTAGCATAGACGACTTAGTTGAGCTAGTAGAGTCGATAGATAACCGAGTTGAAGTCAGTGATTACCGCGAGCCCGTAAATCTCGTTGGATTTTCTCCGATTAATTTAACAAAGGAAAAGACTATCACATGGATGAGATTGCAGGAAATTGACTGGACTTCAATAAAGGCAAAAGTGATAGTTTGTCAGGACGGACTTGTTCATCCTGACGGATTGCCAATTTTATTTGTTTATTCAAGCGATCCAAGACTGCTGTTTGCCAAATTAATGGCAGCTTTGCTCCCAAAGCGCGAGTCAACACTCATTCATCCTACGGCTGTTATCGGTCGTAACTGTAGCATTGGTAATGGTTGCTACATCGGCGCATACTCAGTCATCGGAGACAATGTGACTATTGGAGACGATACGGAGATTCATCAGCACGTCACGATATCGGGCAGTGTATCCATTGGAAGTCGATGTCTTATAAAGAGCGGCTCGATTATAGGTGAAGAGGGATTTGGTTTTGCTACAGCAATGGACGGCACACCCATTCGAATTCCGCATATCGGTTCTGTCGTTATCGAAAATGATGTAGAGATCGGAGCGCTTAACACGATTTGTTCTGGAACACTAACACCAACGCTTTTAGAAAGCGATGTGAAGTTAGATGATCATGTTCATGTCGCTCATAACGTTATCATTAGGAGAAAAACATTAATAACTGCTTGTGTAGAAATTTCCGGCAGTGTGGAAATTGGTGAGCGCGTTTGGATCGGTCCTAATTCGACAGTTATAGACAACATAACCATCGGCACAGATGCTTTCATTGGTGCGGGAGACAATATCCTTAGGAGTATTCCTGCCAATAGTAAAGTAATTGGTTTACCTTCTAAAATTAGAAAGGGAACCTAGCGAATAATTCTATACTTCACTTCTGTCATTTCTTTCACTGCCAGTGCATTTTCCCAATGAAAAAATACAAAGTACTACATGCTCCAACGACAGTTGGCGGAAACCCTCAGGGACAATCCAACGCTCTAGCAGAGTGCGGGGTAGACAGCGTCTCTATGACCTTCTCTCAAAACTACTTCAACTATCCATCTGACAGAGTTCTCTGGAGAAACAAAGATTCTCTACTGGTCAAAGAATGTAAAAGGTTCTTCTCATTCGTAAAATCTTTCTTTGAGTTTGATGTTTTTCACTTTAATTCTGGACAGTCCTTTTTTGGCCCATTCATCATCTCCGAGATACCACCTTCTTTACATAAAAACTATCTTCGACTATTACGCATTGCTATTCGTACGAGAGTTTTTCCATATGTTCAATTGGTCGAACTTAAGCTGTACAGATTATTTTCAAAGCCCATTTTCATGACTTATCAAGGCAGTGATGCTCGTCAAGGAGATTATTCTTTAGAGAACTTTGCTATAACCGTAGCAACTCAAGTCGACTCGAACTTTTACACTGCTTTTTCAGACGAGCAGAAGAGGCACTCTATTTCGTTATTTTCGAGGCATTGCGATCAAATCTACTCTTTGAATCCTGATTTGCTCTGGGTTCTACCACCCTCTGCTAAGTTTCTTCCTTACTCCCATATCTCTTTAGATGAGTGGCAACCTATGTATACGCAATTACATTCAGGACCACTCCGCATTGCACACGCGCCTACTCACAGGCAAGCAAAGGGAACTGATTTTGTTTTGGCTGCTGCTGAATCTTTAAAGAAACAGGGATACGATATTGAGCTTTTATTAGTTGAAGGGCTGAGTAATTCAGAAGCAAAGAAGGTATATGCATCTGCTGACATACTGGTCGACCAGCTTTTTGCTGGATGGTACGGAGGGCTTGCCGTTGAGGCAATGGCGTTAGGTAAACCCGTTGTTGTGTACATCCGTTCACAAGATTTACAATTTATTCCTAATGAAATGCAGCTAGATCTGCCTTTTTTACAGGCCACCTCAGAGAATCTTGAAGGTGTTCTTCGCCATGTTGTTGAGATGCCAAGACACGAGCTTCTAGAGATAGCATACAGAAGCCGGCGTTATGTTGAGAAGTGGCATAATCCTGAAAAAATTGCGCAGCAGTTGAAGAGAGATTACGAAGACGCCTTAGAACGGAGCCGTTAAGAAATTCTTCATATATTAGAAACTCGCATACCTTACCCGATTAACAATATACGCTCTGTTTTGCCTTCTAATGAAGATAAGCTCTTTCTGCCATAAGCTTCCTGCGAGGGAATGTATGTTGTCAATAAAAATTTTCTGTGGTGCTGAGCTGTGTCATTATTGAAGATCTTTTTTCGCGATAGTGCTATCTACAGCATTCCTTCGTTCGTTAATAAAGGGCTTTCGATATTTCTTGTCCCCTTGTATACTCGAGTCCTATCTCCATCTGACTATGGTGCATTAGATATAATAATTGCTTCTAGTAGTCTTATACATCTAACGGTAGCTTTAGAGATAACTCAAGGCATTGCGCGATACTATCCGGAACAGAAAAATGATAGAGACAAAATTACATATGCTTCCTCCGCCTTCTGGTTCACAATAGTCTGTTATACAGTTTTTCTTATCGGGGCTCTCATCTTTTCAAAGCAGCTTTCCTTCTTCGTGCTAAGAAGCCAAAACATGACTCTTGTTTTCGTATTAGGAGTCGTTTATATGTGGTTCAGCGGATTGCTGAACCTGGTGAGGAACCAGTTTCGCTGGGAGATGAGAAGCAAGCACTACACTCTTTCTAGTGTGATTTTAGGCTTGACAACTGCTTTCTTCTCTTTCTCGCTGGCATACCTTTTGAGACTAGGTTTAATAGGTATCCTTACTGGCATGATATCTGGCACGGTCGTTGGGCTTTTGTATGGTATCTGGCACCTTCGCAGTAGCCTGCGTTTCCGCTTGAGCCTAATAGCAATAAGGAGCATGTTGGCTTTCTCAGTCCCCTTAATTCCAGCAAGCATTGCTGTCTTTATCAGTCTGTATATAGATAGGATTATGATAAATCATTTTTTAACTCTGAATGATGTTGGCATTTATGGTCTAGGCTTTCGATTGGCTGGTATTGTGAATCTGCTTACAACTGGCTTTCAAACTTCGCTCACCCCGTTAATATATTCTAACTATGAGAAACGAGATACACCTGAAAAAATCTCTACAATATTCAGATTTTTTGTTTGCATCTCTCTACTATTGTTTATCTTTTTATCTCTCTTCTCTTCAGAGATACTAAAGTTTGCCAGCACCTCCGAGTTCCACGCTGCTTCTCAAGTAGTGGCTTTTTTAGCTGCATCAATTCTTTTCTCAAAAATGTATGTTTTCGCTCCAGGCATCAGTCTTTCAAAAAAGAATCATCTCATACTGCTAATAAATATAGCTGGCGCCAGCTTAAACATCCTTCTTAATTGGGTACTAATTCCACAGTATGGTTTAATGGGGGCTGCATCAGCTACGTTAATAGGCTCTGCCTTTGTCTTTTTAGCATATATGTTTGTTGGTCAACGTTTATATTTTATCCCACACCGCTGGATAATACTTGGCCTTGCCATTTTGGGCAGCATCCTTACAGTTCTAGCAGGCGCCAATATACACAGTGGTTTTTTGTTGACTATCTTCATTAAGTCTCTGTTGCTCGTTTTATCCTTTGCTTTCTTTCTAAGAATAAAATTAATCAGTTACATGGAAATAGCTAAATTAGTTTCGAATTTCAAAATGGACAGAGCAGTATCTACTCGTTAGCAGCACATAAGAAGAATATTAGAAAGCATCATACTTCTAGTGTTCAGCTCTATCAGAGAAAAATTTGGCACACCTTATGAAAGTAGTGAAATCAAAGGAAAGTCTTAATCTATGATTTCTCCAATTTCAGTATCGCTCCTCGCACCTATCGTCGGATTGAAAGGATGTATGTCAGAAATACTCATGAAGTGACGCTGCTTAGGATTGAACTCACCCGACATAGTCATGTGAACTTCGCCGACTCTCCAAGATTAAATATGCTGATGTAGTCATTACTATACCGTTTGAGCAATGGCGCTGCTACTGACAGAGCTACTAGGGTTGCCAGGGGTCGATGTCGAAGCCTATGAAGAAACAGACGAAGGGCTGATTCTATCAGTCGAGAGACAGGAAGAATCAGCCCTTTGTCCTTGCTGTCATACCCTGAGCACACATCTCCATCAAAACCACGGCTGTCTTGTGCGAGACTGCCTATCAGTCACTATCGGAAAACCTGGCTGAAGGTGAATCGTCGTCAATTTAAGTGTTACGAGTGCGGCAAGTCGTTTAGCGAAGTGCTCGATTTTGTAGGGGGACGCCGCAAGTACACAGGCCGCTACGCCGAAGCGGTAGTCAAACAAGTGATGCACAGCAGCATCAAAAACGTCGCCTGGAACCAAGAGCTGAGCGAAGACTTGGTGTGGTCGATGGTAGAGTACGTCAGTCAAAAAAAATTGCTATCGACTTGAGCAGAGTGCGTCGTTTAGGCATTGATGAAATCGGGCTACGCAAAGGGCCTCGAGAGTTTGCAGTAGTGCTCGTCGACCCCAATAGGCATCAGCTCGTGGGTATGGCTCCCTCGCGCAAGCACGCTGACATTGAAGCCAACTGACCTGCCCGAAGGGGCCAGTGCGGAAGCGGCCAAAACGGCCATGAAGAACAGCAAGTATACCCTGCTAAAATCAGCAGAGAAACTGACCGATAGCCAGAAAGAAAAGCTCGCTGAGGGCAAAGCCGTCTTCCCGAAAATCGCCAAGATGCATGTGCAAAAAGAGGCGTTCAGAGCGTTGTTTGACTACACCGATAGCGCTCAGGCGACTCTGGTTTGTTGGATTGGATGAAGGCAGCTCAAACGCTTTATCAAAGCGCTGTCGGGATAATGACTCGATGGTTCAGTGGGATTATTCAGTACTTTGATCACAGAACCACCAGCGGTGTGGTCGAAGAGACCAACAACAAGCCGGGGCTCATCAAGCGCTCTGGCTATAGATTCAGAAACTTTGAGCGCTTTCGGTTGCGATGGCTCGTTGGCATTTTTATACCAGCGATGCATAATCAATCCTGGAGAGGCGTTTTTTTAGCAGATACTGAAATACAAGTGTCACAATTGGGCAATGCCAGTATCCATAAAGGAAAAATGATATAGCTCCCTAAAAAAGGGGAAATCTATACTCAACATTATCTATCTTATGAAGTCAAGCTTAGTCTTTTAGAGTACATGCTTCTCAACCGTCCTCTGGGGACTTGTCAGATTTTGATTATGCACGTCAGATTGCAAACCACACGACGAAAATAGGCGCGATTAGCCTTCTATGTTGGCATGTCTTTTTGAGTAGGAAAAAGTCAAAGTTGGCTTTGACGTAATTACAATTGCCGTTGAGAAAAACAACCTTCTGGTTAAACGAGTTAGTGCCTCTGATAGACGCATTGACGACATTAGCAGCGACGTTTCACGACAGGTTGTTGAGAGCAGCTAGTTGAAATCCGAGAGTGACTTTCGTTCGCTATTCTTATATGAAAATTTTGATATTAGCTTACTACTTCCCTCCCGAAAACAACATGGCAAAAATGGCTTCCTTAAGGCCCTACGCTTGGAAGAAGTATTGGGATGCAGCTGGTCATCAAGTATATGTCGTTACTTCACAGAAGCACGGAGACACATATGATGCTCACGATAACAAAGTCTTTACGGCAAAATCATGTCGACATAGAATGGAGGCTAGACACTCACAGGATGTTAGTATTCTTCAGAACAACATTAAGGCTTCGATAAGATTTGCACTAAGAGCAGTACATAAGTACGCTGTATGTGGAACTTTTTTACAGGTCAGCATTTTTTGGATACTTCCCGCAGTTAAAGCAGCACTACGATTGAATAAAACGGTAAAGTTCGATCTCGTTGTTAGCACATATGGCCCTCCGGCCAATCACATTGGTGCCAAGCTCTTTTCTGCCAAGGCTCAGGTCCCCTGGGTGGCTGATTATCGAGACTTGTGGCATGGGAACGAGGTCACGCGTCCACCGATGTTGTTATTGAAGCTTGAAGACATCATTGAACGCAGGATAGTCCGGCATGCTAATTTCATTACTACTGTTTCTGAAGGATTGAGAGAACAATTAGAATCTCGCTTCAATGTACCTGTAATAGTATCTAAAAATGGATTTGACACTGACGATACTCCAACAGCGAATGAATTTAAGTGGCCAGAAGAGAAAGTTTATATTATTTATACGGGTACCCTATATCCGAGACAAACCAATCCAGCTCCCTTGTTTGAGGCTTTATCTGCTTTAAAGAAAACTAAAAAACTCCGCAGCAAAAGCCAGTTAGAAGTGATTTTTTGTGGATGTAATTCAAATAGCTTAGGAAAACTAGCTAAAAATTACTCTGTAGAAGAATACGTAACAAGTGCCGGGTTCCTTCCACGTCAGAAAGTATTAGCTATGCAGCATAGTGCAAGCGCATTGATATTTCTAGATTGGACGGATCCTAATTCAAGGGGTATTCTAACAGGAAAAATCTTTGAATACCTATTTTCCGGGAAACCTGTAATTAGTATAGGAGGCAATCATCACTCAGCATCTAATAAGTTGATTAGAGAATCTGGAATTGGTTATGTCGTCGGCGATTCGGTTGACGAGATAGTTGATATTATTGACACTCTTCTCAGAGGAGAAAGTTTGGACTATTCACCAAATCCAGAAATTCTGCATCAATATACAAGGAAGCACTTAGCAGAAACAATGATTAACCAAATCATCAGCCAGCTCTATGCGGAAAAGTAATATCAGTGTAGTCATTACTTGTTATAAAGAGGGTCACATATTACTCGATGCTGTCTATAGTGTTTTTCGGCAGTCTCTTCTCCCACTAGAAATTATTTTAGTCAAGGATGCTTCAAACGATATTGAGACTAAGCAAGCCTGTCACACTTTATCTACAGACGATAGAGTTAATTTAATAGAACTTCAAGAAAACCGGGGTCCTTCAGTCGCAAGAAATGTAGGTTTTTCAGCCGCGCAAGGAGAAATTCTTGTACCTTTAGATGCGGATGATTTGTTGCCTGAGGATGCGCTCAAAAATATTCAGCTGGCATTTTCGCGATTTCCAGATGCTGGGTTTATACATGGCAGCTATATTCGTCAAGATTCTACGGAGCGCAGCCACCTTGTTACAGCCAAAACTATTTCCTTGAATACAATGTTGCGGGCCAAACGATTCTCGCTAAGTTCTAATTGGACATTAATTGGAACAGCACCACTGAGGAAACGCCTTTGGGAAGAGATAGGGCACAGCGATCCATCTTTAGATGCTTCGGACCTACATGATCTAGAATTTTGGCTACGCGCTATGGCTTTGCCCTGTCAACATTTTGCGATTCCAGAAGTTATCTATATCTGGCGAAAATATCTTGGAAGTAATAGTCGTAAAGTCACACCTCTATCCTGGTATCGGATCGCTGATAAACATTTTGATACATACAAATCGATAGGGCTCGAATATCGAGCCCACGAACTTTTGCTACTAGGCAGCAAATGGCTAGGTAATCGTCAAGATATAAGCTACTTTCGACAGAGGTTAATTCAATCTATGCTAAGAGGGCAGTGCCAAGCATCCAGTTTCATGGCCTTGCTACTCCCAACTCCCCTTTTTAGATTATTAGCTAAATATTTAGGGCGTCGTAGGTAGTAACGTCATCCCAACGTTTCAAAGGGATTCACGAGATAGACCGTGTCAGGGAAGAAACAACCATTGCTTGTGGGTATGCTATCAACAAGTCGATTATTCCCTAACTCACAAAGAGCCCTTTCATGTCACAGGTGCTACTGTCAGTCGTTATCGTGACCCACAATCACGAACAGTATATTGAAAAGTGCATAGAATCTCTTATTCCAGAGGTAAAGCAGGTCAACGGTGAAATTATCGTTGTTGACAACCTTTCGGACGATGATAGTGCAGCCATCGCGCAGAAATATCCATCTGTAAAGGTGCTCATTAATGATAAGCGTCGTGGATTTTCTGAAAATAACAATGCTGGAATGTCTCATGCGCAAGGTCAGTACATTCTTCTGTTAAATCCTGATACTGAGATACTCTCAGGCGCGCTCAAGAAACTTATTGCATTTATGGATAACCATCCACATGTTGGAATGTGTGGTGCACAACTTTTTTTCCCAAGTGGAGAGGTACAGCTTTCTCCAAGGAAATTTCCCAATTTAAAGTCTTTTATTGCTAGACGCACACCATTCAGAAGGTTTTTGCAGAATTCCGCCTGGAATAAAAGTCATCTTATGGCAAATGTTGTGCATTCTGAACCTGTAGCTGTTGATTGGTTACTGGGTGCCTGCATGTTTATCCGCCGAGAAGTTATAGAAACGGTTGGGCCATTAGACGAAGGATTCTATCTATATGTAGAAGATATTGACTGGGCTAAGCGTATGCATCAAAATAATTGGCAAGTTTTTTATGTCCCACAGGCTAAAATAATCCACCATCATCTTGCTGTGAGTGATAAAAAAATGTTCAGTTTTTATACATGGCTTCATATTAGAAGCATGGTCCGCTACGTTAGAAAGCATATGCTACCCCCAATATGGGGATTAAAAATTGAAAAATCTCTATGGAATTCAGCTAAGAAAAATGCTTCTACAGAAGTTTCAAGATCTATTTTAGGTGCTTAGGTTTGATAAGAAACTTGCCAGATTCTTATGTACATTCACCACATGTTTACTGTTAAGCAAGAAATAAATCATGAATCGTTTTCTTGCAAGAACCCAACCTTTCTCATCCAAATTAGATATTAGGGCAACGCATCTACCCAATCGGAAACCTCTGAACTTTTCATCAAAGTTGAGATTCGTTTGCTTGCTGATAGGGGATATTCTTGCCTTAGCCGCAGCGTGGGGAATTGCTCGCTTCTTCAATCAATTTTACTCTCCTATTCCTCAACGCCTTGTGTGGTGGGTTTGGTTTGGGCTCCCGAGCATCTTTTGGATTTTGGGAACAATCACTTTGGTTCTTTTCGCCCATCATGGGCTTTACTCAGTAAGCCAAAGCACTCGAGACTACGTTAAAGCCGGGAAGACGGTAAGCTGTGTATACTTATTCCTCCTTTTAGCTGCATATTTTATCGAACCAAGTCTGGACCTTCCTCGCTCACTGTTTCTGACAGCTTGGTGTAGTAGTGTAGTGCTTGTTGTGGTTTCTCGACTACTTTCGACGCTTGCTTTTCCCTATCTAGTACCTGTTAGAAAGACTGAATCTGTTTTTTTGATTGCACGTGCAGAACGGATAAGGCACCTTTCCGAAGTTATAAAGCGTCGATCTCAATACACAGTTATCGGTGCTGCAATTGTTTCTACAGTTAACTCATCAGCAACGCTAAGATCTATTCTTGTGCTCCAGCCGGAAGAGGTTTTACTCGAAGATCTTCCTCATCTTGAGCTAGCCTCTAATTTTTACTGGCGTCTTAGAAGTGCCGGCATTTCTCTACGGTTGCTACCATCAAGTAGAGAAATGCTGTATCGTCGAGGGATTCCAGAGGTGTTTTCTGGCCTTCCTACACTACGAATTGGGACCTCGCTACTTCAGCATTTCGACTACCGGCTAAAGCGCTGCATGGATATTTCTCTTGCATTACTAGGGGTTTTCTTTTTAGCACCACTACTTATTTTGATTGCGATCGCAATCAAAATAAGCAATCCTGGTCCAGCTTTCTTCCAACAGGAACGTATCGGCTTACACGGAAAAGTTTTCCATGTGTGGAAATTCCGTACAATGCTTGTTAACGCACCTCAGCTTCAAGCGCAGTTAGAGTCTTGTAATAACAGCAAAGTACTCTTTAAGGTATGCAATGACCCACGCATTATCCCTATTGGCCACTTCCTCCGGCGCACTAGTCTAGACGAATTACCCCAGCTCTTTAATGTGCTCCTAGGGCAAATGAGTTTAGTGGGCCCTCGACCTCTACCTTTAAGAGATACTGCTAAATTTGAGACTTGGCATCATATTCGGCATCAGGTGCTTCCAGGCATTACAGGACTCTGGCAGGTTTCTGGACGCTCAGACATTGACGATTTCGATGACGCTGCAAGATTAGACTTGCACTATATCGATAACTGGTCTCTCAACCTAGATTTAGAGATTTTAGTAGAAACCATCAAAATAGTTTGCTTAAGGAAAGGGGCATACTAGTGCGTAGATATTAAATCTACCAGAGCATCTATGGATAGTGTAGGCCGCCTTGAATATATCTCAACTCCCCACTCAAAATCCGCTACAGTAAGCAGAATATACTGGTTAGGCGTTGTTGGCTTTTTAGCACTATTGGCTTTTACGTGGCTATCCAATAGCTATAGCCTTATGGTTGGTTGGCCATATGTGTTGATTTGGCAAGGCTCCTTCCTATGTTTAGGCGGTTGCACTTTTACGTTGTGTAGAAAGTTCCACAGTCCATTTACTCGCCTAGGCCACGGTTTAGATGCTGCTATTTCTCTCATTCTCCTGAGCGTTTTACTCTCCGCACTCACATCTCCGTTCAAGGCTGTAGCCGCCTGGAACTTTCTGTTAGTCGTCAACTATACCGGCGTCCTATATTTCCTGGTTAACTGGCTACGTAGTGAGAAAGCAGCCCAGCACTTCCTATGGATGTTCTTGTCTTTCTCTGGCATTGTTACTAGCATTATCAGCCTAGCAATGTGGCGTCCTAGCGCTAACATGTGGCTTTCTGAAAACTTCAATTCTGCTATTCGCAATGCACAGCCGCTAGGTCACCACAATTTTGTAGGTGGTTATGCATTGCTTCTTTTTCCGATCGTTTTAGGGTTTTCTCTATCTCAGAGCGGTTGGCGTAGGTGGAGCTTGTCTGTAGCTTCTCTTATTGTTGCAGTTGCTCTTTACGTCAGCGGTTCTAGAGGGGCGCTGGTTGGAATACTGGTTCTTGGAATTGTGTCAGTTGCTTTAGGCATTCTATTGAGCAAAAAAAATAGCCGTCGCCGCTGGATTATTATAGGCATTTGCTTCAGCCTCATTATGTCGCTAGCCCTAGTTAGCAACCCTCGTGTAAGAACACTCTTTTCCGTAAATCCTGCCGTAGAAAAGAGCAGCATATCAGTTGCGTCAGTTTCTGATGGGCCAACAAAAGATCGCATTTTCATGCTTGAAAGTGCTCGAAATATCTTGAAAGAACATCCTTTCTTAGGTGTTGGCCCAGGTAATCTTTCGCGGGTCTATGGTAACTACCGTCCTGTAGAAGCCGGTTCAGGCTTGAATGTAATTCAGCAATTGCACAATACGCCTGCTCAAATAGCTGCAGAGCTGGGTCTTCTTGGTATAGCTGCTTATGTTACATTTATGGCGACTTTGCTCAGATTAGGGTTTCACCTACACAGAAATATAAAAGAATCACATGGCCGCATTCTGTTGTATTCCGTAGGTGCTAGTTGGTTCGGCTACAGCGTTTCTAGTTTGTCAGACTATCAACTAGAGAATATTGGTATTGCCATAACATTGCTGTCAACAACTGCATTGCTCATTAGCATTGCAGATACTACACAGATCAGTACCTCTCATCTGAACTTGTCAAATCTCAAACGCAGGGGTGCGAGCATGGTGCTATTGCTGATATTTTGTATGAACTTTCAGCTTTGGACAAGGGTAGATCTTGGACTTTACCTATCCCATATGGCTGTTCAGAGTGCAAAAGCCTCTAATCTTGTTGAGGCGGATGCAAAGTGGAACAAAGCTAGTCAGTTAGTTCCTTGGGACCCAACCTACTCAGCGTTAGCTGCCAATAGCGTATTAGAACTCATGAATGGTGTAGAGTCAGATGACGATCTACAAGAGCTAAGGCTTTTAGCCATCGCTCATCTTAAGAACACAGTTCAAGCCGCCCCTAACGACCCTTGGTTCAATCAAAACTTAGCAGCATTGTTGATCGATAGTGATAACGCGGCAGAGGCTGAACCTTATGCTAGAGAAGCTGTTCGCCTATCCCCTCGCGACAGCAGCAACTATACCTACTACACATTAGGTATGTCTCTGTTGGGTCAAGGAAAAAGAGACGAAGCGATCGCATCTTTTGCACTAGAAGGATTGGCTAATCCTATATTTCTAACAGCCACGAACTGGAATCAAGCTCCTCTTCTTCAAATTAAGGATGAAGTAGTGAGTACAGCCCTACAATCCTATCGTCAGATTTTAACAACCACAAACAAGCTATCTAGGCAGTACACGTGGTTGCACGAGCAATGGGTGATGTTGTCTTGGTGGCATGATTATCCTGTTTTAGAACAGGATTTACAAGAAACGCGGCCTCTTGTACAGGCTATGCTTGTTTCTAACGAAGACCCTCAGAGAGCTCTCCAACTCATTAACGAATACCTCAATCGCGGGGGAACTAGGGGAAACGATATTTATCTAATACAAGCGCGCTTATCACCTGATCGTTACCTATCGGAGCTTACAGAAGAATTAGAGGGTACAGCAGATGAAAAAAAGAATTTTGAGGAAAGCCTAAAGAGTCCAGGGACGATGCAAGACTGGTTGAGCGAAGTGACTGACCCTGCTAGCACTCAAGTTCGATACGCACTTGTATTTGCATATCGAAACTTAGCGGCTAATATCATCAGGAAGATTGTGTATCCAGGCGAAATTCATAATAGCGTGCTGCTTACGTCTGGTAGGCTTCTGAAAAGTCCTTATAGAGAGTACCCCCAGCTCGACCGCTACATGGCTGAAGTACGCTCTGCCCAACTTTCAATTAATTGAGGTATTCGTAAGTCGGAGCGTAAGGTAGTTTCTGCGAAATAAACTACCTTACCTTGCGATAGCAGCCAGTTGATACCTTTTCGACTGCCGCCACCAATATCGACACGCACTAGGATTCTCGCTCTTTTGTCTACATTGTATGCCCGCGCTAAGGTCTGCTCTGTCTCACCCATCAATGGCTGTAATGCTTTCGTGAGCTGAACATCAAAGGTACGGTCGCAGACAATTTCGTTGTAGCGGGTGGCTAGCGCACGACCTATCTGACGACCTTTACGGTTTCGTTTCCCTGCAAAGTAGCTTTTGGTAGCAGAGTAGGTATATAAAAACAATGTACAGCGGCACAACGAGTTTAGAGGCTTACCGTCAGCAAAGACTTGGTTGCCAATACTCAAGGTTAGACTGAACTGTTGCTCTGTCGTTTTCTTAGCTTTGGTTGAATAAATAACCTATATAACCGTTTCAGACTGTAAAATCTTGAAGGATGCAGCATTTCTTCTGTATCGATAGGCAAGAGATTCTGTTTATTGCCCTGACTGACTTTAGCAGTAATCCAAACTACTTCTAACGCCGATGCTCCAAAATTGGCAGTTGTCCAGTTACTTTCTAATATTTCAAAGCCATGTGCAATGAATAAATTTAAGAATGCATTCTTTGTGAAAAAATTAATATGTGTGACCGGATCGTCATCAATTCTTAGGCCCGCCCACACCTCTTGCGGTACCTCTGCATAAAAGATGCCATCTTCTTTCAAGTAGTCTTTCAATTTGTCAAGAATATTAGATATATTGCTGACATGTTCGAGGACGTGGCTGCAAATAATCACATCAAACTTTCTATCTACTTTAGCGTCTCTGATGTCATTGCCTAATTTTGTCATGCCATCTATGGGAGAATCATAATAATCAATGACAAAGCAATTATGATTGTCTCTTTTAAAGGGTATTAATAATTTCCCATCGCCTCCGCCATAATCTAGAATGTCTAATTCTGTTTCAGTTATTAAGTTTACACACTGTTGATGAATTCGTTCTGCTCTTTCCAGATCTCGTTTCGCTGCATAAGCACTTTGTTCTGGCTCGTGAACATCTTGAGACGCATGCCGTTCTAAATACGCATATTTGTTAGCAATATCATTATCTTCTGGGCGAGGACTGTAACATACAAACCCACAACTACGGCAAAATCTGGATTTAAGCTCAACTATTTCCTTTTTGCCATCGAACCAGACATCGAATAGCACATTTCTTCTCAGCTTCTGATAAGCATTTAGGGATTTGCATTTAACGACTTGTGTATCTGGTTTTGCAAGAAATAATATTCTCCAGAAAATATTCAATTTTCGTCGCAATGATAAATATCTACTATTCGAACGTGCTCCATCGACTTTCGAATATGAGAATGTTTCAATATGTTCCCAGTGTTCACCTGTACAAGCCGGACAGTTAAAACCCTTTTCCATCAGACACGTTTCCTGGTTGGATAACTACTTGCTAGATTGAAACTTTCACCCTAATTTTCTATACCAGGAGATTAGGGTGAAAGTTTCAATCTAGTCTGCCCACTTACCAGTGGTAAACGTATACCTAATCAAGTATCGCTTGAATGAGGAAGTCACTATCCTATTTGGCTTTGAGGCCTTTTCCCCCTTTAAAGCCCTGGGCCGATTACTTCGTGGGTTGATAGATGAACTTGTGAAGTAATCCATTCTTTGCGGCGTACAGCACTAGCTTCCTACTCAACAGTGTTCTCCGCCTCGGTCAAGTCTTGAATTTTCTGAGCAGCTCTCTTTCTGATATCTTCGTTCGCAGAAGTTGCTAGAACACTCTGCCATGCTGCAATTTGTGCGTAGCGACTATCTGGGTTCTGCTTCAAAAAATCGGCAGTTTGCTGTGACACTCTACCAATTAAATCACTGTCAGCCCTATTCGAATGACGAGCCCACGAGGCTGCATTCTCAAATGACTGTCTTGCCGACTCACCATCACCTAAAAATAATAGTTCGTCGACACCTTTATAACGCCAAATATAAAAGCTATCAGAGACTAAACCGGGGTCTATTCTCTCTAAGCCCATAGCCATTAATTCAATGCTTTTCTCAGGTTGCGCGGCATAGAAGGTGGTGCTTTCAGATAAAAATAGATAGTAATCTCGGTAGAATGGGTCAAGTGTGATGATGGTGTCGAAGAATTCAAAGCTTAAATGCCGACTGACGTTTTTTTGTTCTGACACATCACTGAAGTATTGTAGAAAATTCAGGAACGTAGCATTTGCTAATAGATTTCTGAATCCTAAAGTAGGGATGATTTTTAAAGTTTTGAGGTGCTGCTGTAAATCGGCAGTGCTCAATTGGATATTGCTCTTATTTTCTCCTGTATTTCTCTGAACTTTCTCGATTGTGTTGAGCTGATATACAGTCACAAGCCCAAACAGAAGAGAACCTGCAATACATGGAAATAGCTTGTTTAAACGTTTTTTATCTCTTCTCTGTAAGTTCATTCTTACTACCTATCGAGCCTTTAAAATGTCACATATAGCAAAATCCGGTGAGAGTATTTTGTATACTCTCACCGGATCGTTTAACCGATGTTAACGCTTCTTCTAGTGAGAAGAAATATCTCCTTTCCCTTAGTTGATCTCTGTTGTATTGGCAGGGCAGTAAATGTCTTCTCCGTCTGCATCCGCAACCGCAACAGCAGCTTTTCCAATATCGTCAGCCTCACAAAGAACTGCTGACGTTGTAACGTCGTTTGCATTGCCACCGACACTTGCTAAAGCAACGCCTCCCGCATATGCCTTGAGAGCATCCTGTAGTGCAGTTGCCTTGTTTGTTGCTACGCTACCAGTCGCACCCGCAGATGCAGGAGTTGTGACGGTGATAGTGTACGAGTAGTTGTCTGTTGTAGACCTAACGCCTAGCCCCAAACTAGCAAGCCCGTCTGTAAATTCGCCATTCTCCATGTAGTAAGCTTGCTGAGCACGGTTCATGGAACCAACGTAAGTTTTCGCTTCAGATTGGCGTGCTTTGTTTGCCTGGTTCAAGAAGGAAGGCAGTGCAATAGCCGACAAAATACCGATGATGATGATTACAACGAGAAGCTCAATAAGAGTGAAACCACCGTTAGCTTTCTTGCCTGCGAAGTGCTGAAGCAGTTTTGCTTTGAGTTGAGATGTCATGGAAGGTGTCTCCGTGATGTTTGAAGTAAGTTGCGTGTTATCTAAATGAAAGATAGTCTTGAAAGCTAAGTTTCCCGCCCGCACGATAAGACTCTCAAAATCATTGAAACTCCCTCTGCGATTGGCTGGGGCGATTGTTGCCGCCTTTGCTTTCTGCTCCGAACTTAAGTTGCCCCTCAACATTTCTTGAACAGTCAGCTTATTTACACAAGCTCAAACAATTCATCCACCTGCTTATCAGTACTTTGCCGGTACCTATCTACCATTTTCAATGGCACTTCCACCCTCTCAAGGCACACTCTAACGAGTTTAGAATGCCCAACTCTAAATCAAAATAACTTGCTGAACAGCTTTTATTGAACAAAAAACTTTGAGTTGTTGGGGCAGAGAGTCCAAGAATGTCTTGCTTTAGAGCCCCAAAATTGCGGGAAACACATTAGATGCACAAAGGAACAGTACGAATGTATATGAAAAAGGCCCTCGGTTCTCTTAAAACCTCTCCAATCTCTCAAATTTGCCCATGACTGCGTGTGCTGCCTCTCCACAAGTTTTCGGTGTAGGGAAAATCTTTGTCGGATTCGCCAACCCTTTTCTGTTTACCGCTCCGCGCACCCACTGAATCGTCTCCAACTCCACCCCGCTAACCATTTCTGGCATCTAGCACCGCTTGGCTGCCCCAATTCCATGCTCTCCAGAAATACTCCCACCTACACGCACGCACAGCTTCAATATGTCACCGCCTAGTGCCTCTACCGCTTCTAGCTCACCTGGTACCGCGTTGTTGTACAAAATCAATGGATGTAAGTTTCCATCCCCTGCATGAAATACATTGGCTACACGGTACCCGTGCTTATCGCCTAACTGTTCAATTTCTCTCAATACTTCCGGCAATCGGGTTCTAGGAATGACGCCGTCTTGTACATAGTAATCAGGGCTGATCTGTCCCATCGCAGCAAAGGCTGCTTTTCTTCCTTTCCATAGGCGCAACCTTTCGGCTTCATCTGTTGCATGTATCAGCTGCCGAGCACCATTTTTGTAGCACAGTGAATCTATCTGCTTTGCACTGGCTGCCACCTCTGCGGGCGCTCCGTCAATTTCTATGAGTAATATGGCGACGGCATCACGTGGATAGCAGTTTGTGCCTACGGTATCTTCCACCGCGTTTAGGCTGAAGTTATCCATCATTTCCATGCCTGCTGGAATGATGCCTGCACGAATTACGTCCGAGACAGTCTCGCCTGCGGCTTCAACGCTGGTAAAGTCAGCCAAAATCACCTGGACAGATTCTGCTACCTTCAAAATTCGCAGGGTTACTTCGGTTACGATGCCGAGCGTACCTTCAGAGCCAACGAAGATGCCTGTGAGGTCATAGCCTGGCATCTCAGCGATCGCACCCCCAACCTCCACCACATCGCCATTCGGAACCACCACCTTCAATCCCAAAACGTGGTTAGTCGTCACCCCATACTTCAAGCAGTGAACGCCACCAGAGTTCTCCGCCACGTTACCGCCGATAGAACAAGCTAGCTGGCTAGAAGGATCTGGAGCATAGTAAAACCCCTCACCACTGACTGACTGTGTAATCCAGTTGTTAATAACGCCAGGTTCTACAACAACACGCTGATTGTCATAGTCGATGTCCAAAATTTTCTGCATGCAGGTCGTTACAATCAGCACGCATTCTGCAATCGGCAGTGCGCCCCCAGAGAGCCCGGTACCCGCACCACGTGTGACAAAAGGAATATCTTGCTCATGGCATAGCTTTACTACCGCAGCTACCTCTTCAGTCGTTCTTGGCAGCGTGACGACTGCAGGACGTTCCCTGTAGCTTGTCAGTCCATCACATTCATATACCAGCAGCTCTTCCTTACGCCGCATCACACGATTTTTGTCTAGCAAGGTTTCTAGCGATCGCACAACAGGCCGCCAATCACGAGAAGCAGACCGAGCAGCAACAGCAGAAACCATAGTACGAAAAACAAAAAGCGCTCCCCGATCCTATCGTAGAAGCGCCTTTGAAGACAGAACTATATCCTCGGTGACTGAGCGTAGCCGTTGGCGCTAGCCTCCGCACAGCGGATAGTCATCCCCCACGTCCCTTCGCCAATGTTTCTCCGTTCAGCATCCGCTGCGCGGCATCCAGTAGGGCTTCCTCCAGGTATGGCTTCGTAAAGTAGCCACTCGCCCCAAGGTCAACCGCCATCTGACGATGTCTATCTGCCCCACGTGAGGTCAGCATCGCGATCGGCACGCTCTTGAGATGATTGTCCTTTTGCATCCGAGATAGTAACTCTAGACCATCCATTCGAGGCATCTCAATGTCGCAGAACACAAGGTCGCAAGGCAGCCCAGAGCGCAGCTTGTCCCAGGCTTCCTGTCCGTCGCGAGCCTGTTCCACTCGGTAGCCTACCTTGTTAAAGCTCATCGATAACAGCTCTCGTACCGTAATCGAGTCATCTACGATCAAGACTGTTGGGTCGGTTTTAGCGGTAATTTCTTCTTCCTCTGCCTCAGCAGTTTCTGCCCATAGCAGCGACGAAGGCTCCCGGCGTACCCGGCCCATTGCGATGTCAATGAGTTCTAGTACGTCAGCAATCGGCATCACCCTACCATCACCCAAAATCGTGGCACCTGCGATGCCGAGCGGCTTAGGTACAGGCCCTTCCAACTGCTTAATTACAATTTCTTCTTCCCCAATGACCTGATCGACTTGAATCGCGACGAAGGTGTTGGCGCTTCTCAGAACAATAATAGAGAGGACGTCGTCGTCTTGGCTTCCTCCGTATACCCGGCCACGACCCAGTGTGCGGTTGAATTTCAGCAAGTCTGTCACACCTTGGAAAGGAAGTGTGCGATCGCGCCATTTCACACAGTCCTGCCCTTCCTCATTTTTTATAACGCGATCGCGTGGCACATCTAGCATGTCCTCCACACCATCCATGGGGAAGGCAATCCGTGCCTGATTGCTCACACAGCTCAGCGCCTTAGAGATACTTAGCGTCAGCGGCAGTCGAATGGTAAAGCTTGTTCCTTTCCCTTGCTCCGAGTCAATGGTAATGACACCACGAATCTCGGCAAGAGAGGTTCGGACCACATCCATTCCCACCCCACGCCCTGCAAAGTCATCCGCTTGGTCCCTGGTGCTGAATCCAGCATGAAAGAGCAGCTCGTAGGTTTCTATATCTGATAGCTGGTCGGCCTCAGCTTGGGTGAGCAGTTTCTTCTCAACAGCTTTCCGCTTCACAAATGCAGGGTTGATGCCACCGCCATCGTCTGCGACGTAGATGACGGTTTGGTTGCCTTGGTAAAACGCCTGCACCGTAATCGACCCTTCTGGCGGCTTGCCTGCTGCTGTTCTCTCCTCAGGGGTTTCAATGCCGTGGGTAATCGCATTGTTGACTAAGTGAGTGAGCGGATCGTACAAATGCTCCACAATCATCTTGTCAATAAGCGTATCTTTTCCTTCTACAATCAGCCTGGCCTCTTTGCCACACTTCAGGGAAATGTCACGAACAGCTCTGGGTAATCGGTCTGCCGCTTGCGAAAAAGCGACCATTCGAGCTGTGTTGAGTCCTTCTTGCAGTTGCGTGGTTACCTGCCGAAACTGTCTGGTGACTTGGTCCGAAGATTCCACAGTGTAGCCAATGTCAGAAGAAGACTCTCTCACTCTTACAATCAGCTCAATCATCTCTTGCGAGAGTGTATGGAACCCGGTGAATCGGTCCATCTCTAGTGCATCAAACGTTGCTCCGGTTGCGTGGTTTTCTGGCTCGTTGGCTGCTTTTTGACTATTGCCTGCCGCGTAGGCTTTTCTGTTAGAGACTAGGGAGCTTTCTAGCAGCGATCGCTCATACAGATCACGCATCCTTTGACCCACGTCGTTCAACTGCTGTACCTGGAAAAGTAAGTTATCTAAAAACTGACGCAGTCGTTCTTGATCTCGCTCTAACGTATTGCGATTGACAACTAATTCTCCAACTAGATTACTCAAATTATCCAGGTGTTTGACGGGCACCCGCATATTCTGTTCGCGTGTGGGATTATTGCGCCTAGGTGTGCGGGGCGCAGCTCTGCGAGTGGCTACAGGGGGTGAGACGCTTGTGCTATCGCCGTCTTCCAGTAATCTTTCTAAGTCGTCAAAGTCTTCTTCGTCTTCGTTTTCCTGCGTCGATTCAACTGGCCTGCTTTCGGTACTGGGCGATGTGCGCTCACCATCAACCTTCGTATCTGTCTGATCGCTATTTTCCTGATCGCTATTGTCATCATCACTGAGAAGAGACTCCAAATCATCAAAATCAAGCGTTTCATCGCCGGTTGTTTCCTCTTCAGCTTGAGTTTGTTGCTCAAGCCCTTCTTCTGTTGATAGCGCTACTTTATCAAGGTTGATTTCTAGCTTATCTGTTTCTAGTTCTGCCCCTAAGTTTTCAAAGTCGAGGAGAAAATCATCACTGCTAGTATTACCTTCGCTTTCACTAGTACTATCCTCTTCTTCAGTTGAACCCAGGCTGCTGATAGTGTCATCTACTAAAATATCAGGTGCTACATCACCTGGCAGGCCGTCTAACGTTGGAAAATCGTCTTCTGAGACAGCAACTTCTGAAATAGCAACAGATTCTTCAGTAGGGTGAGTGTGCTCTGTACTCAATAAATCTATCGACTCATCTGTTAGAAAATTGTTTGATAGTGAGTCTTGAAGGATGCTTCCTGCTTGTGAATCTGTATCCTCTAGTTGCGTTTTAGTTGAGTTATTATCCTCAGAAAAGAGATCTTCTATCTCTGAAAAGTCTTCTGTTTCTGCCTCATTGCTTGTTGCCTCAAAGGGGTCTTGAACAGTTGTTTCTGATGCTGGTGTTGCCATCAGGAAGTCATCTAAGAGCGCATCATTGTCATCTGGCTCTTCGATCTCGTCTTCCAGTGAAAAATTACTCTCTATATCACTCTCAGTAACGTACTCCGCTGAGAATATTGTATCAACATCAGCGGTGTCATCAGTTTCGGCTATTTCTGATGCGATCGCCTCTACCGCCTTGGCCGGTTGCTTCTGGACATTGGCTTCCGTAGTTGTCTCTGACGATAGCGATAGGTCATCCCATAAGCTATCCGTGGTATTTTCTTCTGCTACAGAAGCACCTTCTGGCTGTTTTTCTAAGTCTATATCGAAGGCAAGAGACGATTCTAGATCAAACAAGTCATTTGTCAGACCCTCTTCCGCAGCAACATCATTTCCCGATTCATTTTCTGTGCTGAGTAAGTCAAAATCGATGAAATCGGCGTCTGAGTCTTGATTTTTCACCGATTCAGCTTCGGATGGCTTCGGCTCATTTAGCGCGATGCTCTCTGGGGCAACTCTCTCTAAATCAATGCCTTCTAAGTCACTGCTCTCCATTTCAATGTTTTCTAGTTCAAGCTCAGCTGGCTCAAGCTCAGTTAGGTCAAACTCACTTAGCTGAGATTCACTAGTTGTTTCTTCGTTTGTTTTATTCGTTGGAAGCAGCTCATCGTCAGCATCTAATTCTCCCCAAGGATCTTCAGAGAGCTGAGCTGCTGCTGCGACGCTTGGGTTCTCTTCGCTGTCTTGCAGAGAATTATCCTGCGCAGAGCTATCGTCTTCAGTCGAATTATCACTCGGCTCATCGGTCAGTGAATCGAAGAAGAAGCTGTCGATATCTTTCTCTGCCTCTTCCAGTTTCACCCCTGTCAGTGTTGGAAACTCAATCTCTTCCTCGCTAGGGCTAACGGGCTCTACTGCAAATAGACCGCTAGAAAGATTTCCTGGGGATGGTGTTAGCTCTTCGCCGATAACAGTGGCCTGAACCAGTGTAGCCGTATCTTTTTCTTCTATCTCTGGGTGTGTTTGTTCAAAGTCCCGGTTATCAAGGCTGTCATCTTTAGGAGTCTCTTCTCCAAACGCATTTTCTCCGAAAAGCTCATCCTCTAACTCATCTGACAAGCCGTCGGTTTCTATCGTTTCGGATGTTTTGTTTGCTGCCGGTTTTGAGACAGCCGATTCAACCTGATCAACAAGGCTTTCAGCACCCGACCCAAAGAGATTCTCAAGGTCGTTTTCTTCTCCTTCCTCTTCGTTCCAAGGGTCTTCAGAGAGGGCCGCTAAGTCACTATCGAGTGAATTTTCGTTATCGTTTTTGGATGAGGTGTCAGATATCTCTTCAGCTATATCTATCTCTTCGTCCAGATTTAGCTCGACGACATCAGCAAATCCGCCTTCTGTCAGCGTTCCTCCGAAGAGGTCGTCGTCGATCTCTTCGCTACCTGTGCTTTCTTTTTCGGCGCTATCTGAAGGCGTTAAGTTATCGTCGGCCAGCAGATCTGTTAGGTCATCTTCTTCTGTTAGGTCTATTCTTTCCGGATGTAGCCGCATCTCTTCAGACACAAAGGGATGCCCGCCCAGCGTATTGTCAAGTTCTTCTAAATCGCCGTCGAAAAGGTCGGCGAGGCTGTTGAGTTCTTCTGCCCCAACGTCGGGACCAGTGACGTTAACCGTTGCTAGTAAGGCATCCAAAGACTCGTCTGCCTTTTCTTCTACATCGGTGTTGCGGTTAAGGGCAGAGAGCTCAGATGGAATTTCGTTGAAGTCTAAATCTATATCTAGTCGGCTGGCAGGTTCTTCTACGGAGTCTTTTTCTACGGAGTCTTCTTGTATTAGCTCCTCTTTCAGAAAATCTTCGGCTGCTATTGCTGAGTCGAGGTCAGAAAATTGGCTGGGTTCTAGTGTTAGGTTGCTTTGGGTTGATTCCCACTCATCGCTGATACCGGCAATTTCTGGTGCATTTGCCGATGGAAGTTCTGAATCTACAGTCTGCAGATCCAAAAGTCCTGCGCTGTCGTCAGTATTTAGTCCGAATAGCTCATCGAGGTCTTCTGTGTCCGTATCTATCTCAGCATCAAACAAGCCGTCCGCAAAGAAATCATCGTCATCTGTTGATTTTTTGTCTGCGATCGCATTTTCTTCTACTGTCTCTTCTTCTAGTGTCCCTATAGTTGACAGTATTCCTTCTGGCAGCAGGGCTTGCATTGCGTCCGAAACACCTACTTCAGAGGCTCGTCCGGCGAGTACTAAATCCTGAGACTTTTTGATCTCTTTGATCAGTACAGGGGCAAGTACCCGGTACTCGTTACTGGGCTCCTCGGCAGCAAGGCGTGCAGTTTCTATCAGATCGCACCAAGCAGATAGCTCGAATTGCTGACCGATAGAGTTCAGCTCAGCGCAAATATTTTGTAGCGTTCTGCGGCTTTCTGTTGTGTCGGTTTGCTTGAATGTTGAAAGTAGCTGACGCAGTAGAGCTGAGACGTCTTGTTTGAATGCGACTTGTAGGGCGTCGGCATTGGCAGCCTTGCTACGTGCGGTGGTGCTATTCTTTACGCCACTACCCGATGCTACCAGTGACTCCAAATGCTGCTGAAGTTGTCCAAATACTGGATCCACATCGGCCATAATTTCCTGAGCTTTCTCAGGCGTTAGGCCAAAGGGGCCTTCGAGCTGTTCTAGAAGATCTTTAAGCCCGTCAGAAACCCTTAGAAACATTGTTTCCAAGGTACTGTCTACCTGCACAGAAGATTCCTTGAGGATTTTGAAATAATCCTCCATACGGTGCGCAATTGTTTGAATACTGTCTAAGCCCAGCATGGCTGCGCCACCCTTTACAGAGTGCGCGGCGCGAAAGACCTCATTGGCCTTTTCAGAATCTTCAATCGTTGCTTGCAGGCTGAGCAACCCTTGTTCAATGGTATTGAGGTGGTCTTTGGCCTCCTCAATGAAATATCCCATTATTCGTTGTTGTTGCTCAGGCAGCATAGCTGCTTATCTCCCTTAGTGCGATCCGAAGTAAGTGTAAAGGCTAGGTCCGTAGTTAATGTCGTAATTAGATAAGGAAGTCTATTTTTCCTTCGCTGTATTTACCTTAAACTTATCAACGGAAGTTAGTAAGTCTTTAGCAACGCCTACCAGGTTTTGCAGTGACCCAGATACACGCTGTGACTCTTGCGAGGTTTCCTGCGCTGTGAGTTCTACAGACTGCATTACTTGCGCCACTGCCCGAGAGGTTTCAGTTTGCTCTACAGTATCAGCTGTAATAGAGCGCACCAAGACATCAATGCGGTTAGATACCTGAATGATGTCATCTAGAGATTGCTTGGCTTGCTCGGCTAGGCGGGTTCCTTCAATTACCTGCTGTGTTCCTTCTTCCATCGCGGTCATGACACCGCCTGTTTCGCTTTGAATTTGCAGTACGATTTGCTCAATTTCTTTCGATGCTTTAGCGGCTCTATCTGCCAGCTGCCGCACCTCGTCGGCTACGATGGCAAACCCTCTGCCAGCTTCTCCGGCCCTGGCTGCCTCAATACTGGCGTTGAGAGCGAGCAAGTTCGTTCGCGAAGCAATCTGAGAAATTAAGGCCACAATTTTGGAGATTTCTTGGGAGGATTCCGCTAGGCGCTTCACCTTTCGGGTGGTATCCGCGACCGTCTCGCGAATATCTAAAATACCTGCTACGGTGCGTTCTACGGCTTCTCCCCCTCGAAGGGCCGTTTCAGAGGCTGAGCGGGCGACTTCCTCTGCTTCGCGGGCACTTTCGGCGACTCGCTGAATAGAGTCGGTCATTACCTGCACAGAATTAAGGGTTACGGCGAGCTCTTCTGCTTGTCTTAGGGCATCTGCCGATAGCGATCGCGCAAAGGATTCATTTTCTGTAGAGCCTTGGCTTACTTGGCGAGCCGCCACACTTACCTGCTTTACAATCTCTCGCAGATTTTCAATAGTGAGGTTGAATGAGTCGGCAACTGCGCCTAATACGTCCGCAGTGACTTCTGCTTTGACGGTGAGATCGCCTCTAGCCGCACCCTCTACATCGTCTAGTAGACGAATTACCTGGCGCTGCAAGTCTTCTTTAGCTTGCTCTTGTTCTTGCGCTTTGCGCTGTGCTTCGCTGGTCGTTGTGAAAATAGATCCGGCCATTTGGTTGAAGCCTTCGGAGAGCTGACCAAATTCGTCGCGAGTGAATATCGTCGCCCGTGCGTTGAGATCGCCCTGAGAGATTTGGTTGAAGCGAACCTGCAATTCATTAACGGTTTCTTTCGTACGGCGTTCTAAAAGGAACCCCAATCCTAGAACGCTGGCAAAGCTGACGATGCCAGCAGTACCGCCAGCGGCTAGTAGGTAAGGCGCTTTTGACCCGCTATTTTCGGGTGTGGGCGCTGCAAATAGGCTAACGACACCGACTGCGATCGCACTTAAAACACCAGCAGAGCCTGCCAACATCAGCCGCTTCGTTGACATCGACGCATTTTCGATAGGTGCGAGTGCACCCTGCTTGCGCGGCTTAGGATTACTGACCGCCTTTTTGTTGAACATGGGCATGGGTGAGGCTTCCGCGCCAGAAAAGCTACCTGCACCAAGGTCGTCATTGCCAATCATTGAGCTATTGCCACCCATGGTGGAGCTCCCAAACTGGCTGGGAATAACACCAATCGAGGGACTCGTAAAGCCCGCAGAGCTATCCGATAAGTCAAAATCAGGAACGCTCTCAAAATCATCAAAATCGTCAAAGCTATCGGCATAGCCATCACCGTTTGATTCGTCTGTCCCAGCCCCATCCACGGCGAAATTATCGCTATTGAACTCACCCGCAAAACTATCAGCGCTGAAGTCACTGCCACTGGAATCACCGTCTGGTGCAGCAGCCTCTCCAAACCCTGCATCGAAGTCTTCGATGTCCTCAGTGATTGCATCAGCGCTAGCGTCAGCAGCTACTGGATCGTCCATCATAAAGAAGGTTTTATCCTCTGCATCTGCCTCAGATGGAGGCTCAAAGGACAGTCCCTCAAAATCATCGATGTTTTCTGCTTCCTCGCTTACCTCACCTAGGGCGGGAAATTCATCTAGGCCGTTGCTGGGCTGATCTATAGACTCATCACTGTCTGATTGGGTAGGTGACGGGGCGGCAAACGGAGTTGCTGCATTCGCTGGCTTTTTAGGTTCAGCCACTGAACCACTACTGGCGTCCCCAAAGGCTTCATCAAACTCCGCCATATCGAAGTCGGTGCTGGCATCGCTGAAAGTAGTCATCCCGCCGGCATCGGCATCGGCATCCGATATCCCAAAAGGCATATCAAGTGTCGCTGCTAAGGGATCGTCATCGATATCTTCCGCACCCGCTGCCGAGACGTTGAATGGGTTACTGTTATCTGCACCACTCATCTCTAGAGCCTCAGCACCCGTTGAGTCCTGTGGCGGTGCTTCTAAGGCGAAAGGATTTGATGATTCTTCGCCCTCTATATCGTCGTCTGCGGTGCCATCAAATGCTCCAGATGACACATCATTTTGCGTAGAGTTCCCAGACGCAAAATCGCTAAAAATTCCGAGGTCGTCATCTTCATGATTTTCTGTTGCTGTTGAGCCCGACCAGGCCGAGACTTCTGAGTCGTCACCATCTTCGAAGGTGGCTACTGATTCTGATAGCTCATCATCAAATTCTTCTGGCATCGGTGAGATCGCATCAGAGAGCTGTGCTTCCGATTCTGCTGCGGTTTGGTTCGCGTAGGCGAGTCCGTTGTTGGCATAGTCTACAAACTCTGGGTCAGAAGACAGATGCAAAACGGTTTTGTATTGCTGCTGAGCGACTTCGTATTGATGCAACCCATAGCAGTAGATATGCCCCTTGAGTAGCAGAACACTCGGGTCCGTTGGATACTCATCAGCGAGTTGATCGATAGTTTGTGCAGCCGCTTCGTAGCTTCCCTGCATATAGGCTTTCTCTGCGGCCTGATATGATTCTGCGTAGTCAGTGCCCGATGCCATTGTTTCTTTCCTCTTGCCGATCTAATCCTAGTGCTTGCTTGTTTGGGGGTTGGAGTTTTTTTGAAGTGGGGTGGGCGCTATTGTGGATGGATACTCATTAGGCTACCCACCGCGCGGAGCGTAGGATGGCAATGTGGTCTAGTAGCCTGAGAGACTTAGTCGCATCTATGGGCCATTCTCCTTTCAAAAATGAGTCCATGCCATCTGCGGCAACTGCTGTTGCTTTGAGCGCTTCGCTATCTAGCCAATCAGTCCCTACGACTTTGTTAACGGCCAATCCTAGCATGGTGCCCTGGTCCTCCACTGCAATTACCGGAATCTCAGCGCGGTCGGTATTCATGGGCTTAGCGCATCCCAAAAACTGTCCTAAATCTGCAACCCAGATGACTCGGCCCTGCTGATTTAAGGTGCCAAGTAGCAGCGGCGATACATTGGGGACCGGGGTGATATGGTCGGGCGCATGCTCAATGATGCGACGAATGCCCGTGGCCGGGAGTGCAAATTCGTCTTCTTCAGTAATAAAAAAGCGCAGGTGAAGTTCACCTTCTGGCGTTTCAATTTCTTGAAGCTCGGGCGCTTGGTCCTGGCCCGATATTGTTTGAAAGTCAGGGTTTCCTACCATGGTGCCAATTAATACCCTTGCAACAGTTGCTTGACGGTGCCGACGAGTTCTGTCGGCTGAAATGGTTTGGCAATGTAGGCATCGGCCCCTTGCTTCATTCCCCAGTAGCGATCAAATTCTTCCCCCTTAGCCGAACACATCACCACGGGCACGTTTTGCGTGGCCAAATTGGCCTTGATGCGGCGGCAGACTTCGTAGCCATTCATTTTAGGCATCACAATATCTAGAAGGACTAAATCGGGGGTATGCCCTTGTCGGATCTGCTGAAGAGCTTCAATCCCATCGCTCGCAACTGTAACGTCCAACCCGCTACCTTCTAGCAGGTCTTTCATCATTTCTTGCTGGGCGACGCTGTCTTCGACGACCAAAATTGTGCTCATAATCTTTTTTTAAACCATGGGTCTTTTGACCGGCTGGCGCTTGCGTCTCGTTTTGAGCCCAGCGGCATCTGCGGGTGTCGGCTGGCTCAATCATTCCCGCAGAAATGGAGAATAGCGCACCTTTTGATGACAGGTCTTGGGCAACCCGATAGGGAAAGCTTTGTCAAAAGCCCGTCAAAAGTTCTGCCAAAACTTTTGCGAAATGCATCCGTGACAACTGCTGTGTAATCAAAGTACCCTTCCGTGTTTTATTTGTTAAACATTAATTGATAAATCCTCCAAAAAACCTTTCGTTTGGTTAAGCACGCACTCAATGAAGAACAGCCGTTAGTCTCGCTGTCAGGTAGATTTACGGACCTTCTTGTAGAGGCCTGGTTTATCAGCGATCTGTGCATTCTGTCGGTGTGCTGATTTCTTCGTTTCTATGCTCAGTGGGTGTTAATCTCCTGGCTCTAACCGGGAACTTATAAGTCACATGGGTGCCCGCCCGGCCTGCATACATAGAGGGATTGCCAGCGTGCTTTATTTAGCCGAAACACAAAAGAAGAGTGGATTCATGGGTAGCGGCAAAGCAGAATTTAAGCTGCTTGCTGCTCAGCGCTCTGAACATGATTGGAGCAGTGTTCCGGGTGAAGAGTTGATTGCTGCGCCCGATGATGCGCCTTATGCAAGTGGTGTGCTGGTGCTAATTGAGCTGACCAATAGTCGTCAGGTAAAGCGCCACCAAGAAGCGGGCCGAACGCTAGTGAGTGTGCTGCAAAACTTTTCGAGTTTGAGTAAGAAGTTTAAGTCTCAAGGTGAAGAAATAGAGCAGTGGAAAGAGTCGCTGACTTATCAGAGCCAAGCGCTCAATCGGCGAGAGATGGAAATAGAGACTCGCCAGGATCAAATAGAACAAGCTGAAGCTGATATTGAAAAGCTAGAAGCGCAGCGTCAGGAAATAGAATCGCAACAATCTGAAGTGGCGCAATTGCAGGAAGAGCTGACGCGAAAGAATGCTGAGCTGGAGGGTGCTTGGGCTCACCTCAATGGAGAGATTCAGCGGTTTGAAGAGCAGAAGGAGGCTGCGGCTCCTGTGGGTGCAGCTGGGCTGAGTGACGAGCAGGCAGGTCAAATGCGAGAGGCGATCGCACAGCTCACTCAACACTCTGTCGATACTGCCTCAGTCGGTACAGAACTTGCGACAGTGTTGGAGTTGGTTGCTCACTATCAGTCTGACCTAGCTGAGAACCAGCACCAGCTAGCGCAGAAAAGAGAGGAGATCGCAGCTAGTAAAACTGAGTTGACTGCCCAGTTAGAATCTTTGGAAGCTGATAAGCGATCGCTTATTGAAGCAGAATCTGGCCTACACACTGCTCAAACCCATCTGTCCCAGCAGCAAGCCTTGCTTGGTGCCAAACAAGAACAAAATCAGCTGCTAACCGACCAGCTCAAAAATCAGACCGACCTGCACCAGCGAGTGTATGAGCTGCTAAACGCTACCGATAAGGTGCGTCTGAGCAAAAAAGTCGACGTGGCTGCGCTGGAAGGCATGCCCGAAGGTGAGCTGCAAGAGCTGGTGACTCGCCTAGAGCAAGACCTGGACAAGATGGTCCGCTTTGTAAACGATCAAGAAGAAGAGCTAAAGCTACAGCAGGACGATATTGACGCGCTCAAAGCTAAGCTCGATAGCGCCAGCGACTACGATCGCCTACAGCTAGAGACCGAAATTGCCGAAGAGAAAGATCGCCATGTGATGCTTAACCGTACTTTGGTGGGACAGCGCCGGAACTTGCTAGAGCGCGAAGAGGTTTTGAGCCAACATCGAGCAGTGTTGCTGCGCAGGCAGGGTTTAGCGGCAGAAGGCACGGGTGCGGCGGCTGATTTGGAGCCTGTGCTCGATGAAATTGACGACTTGCGAGCAGCACTGGGTGAGCAAATTCAACAGGTAGAAAGTGAAATTGCCCAGCTACAAAGCGAGATTGACACGCTTAAGCAATCTCGCCAGCAGCAGCAGCAGCAGCTAGAAGCGCAGCAGCAGGCTATCCGCGAAGCCGAAGAAAGCTACAGCACTCGGCAGCAGCAGCTGAGTGAAGGCCAAGGCCAAGTTACTCTGTACGAATCATTACTTTCTCCGTTGGAGGAGCGCATTGTTAGCTTCTCTCAGAGCTTGGAGTCTATTTCTTCTACGATTGCGGAGGTGCAGTCCGCAGAAGCGCAGCAGCAGTCTGCGATCGCCAATGCTCAGCAGGTATTGCATTCTGTCGCCTCTCCTGAGCCTGCACTAGTGTAGCCAGTCAAAAGGGGGCGTAGCGCTGTCTGCCATAATCATCTGTCATAATTAAAAGGGAAAAGCGAGGCTGTAAGGGTCTCGCCTTTTTTGTGCAAATACAGTTGAAATCTATATGGCTGATGAATTTATTAAGCTCGATCAGTTTTTGAAGGTAACGGACGTTGCTAGATCTGGCGGAGACGCGAAGCTGCTGATTCGCAGTGGAGAAGTGAGCGTGAACGGTGAAATGGAATTGAGACGTGGACGTAAGCTATACGACAACGATGTGGTGACGGTCGCGGATACTTCTTTTACAGTGCATCTGTCCGCTGGGCCATCAGCCGGCCTAGACAATCATTGAAAAATGCGGCTAAATCGGTAATGGTGCGTAGCGTCTCTCGTTATACATACACACAAGTCGCAAAGAGCCTTTTACACTGTAATAGCCAAGCGTAAGCTTATGAAACTAGTTACGCTTGAGCCGACTGACTGATTGTTCGTGCTGATTGATTTGAGGAAAGAAAAATGCAGCCTAAAATTGAGATTTATACTTGGAGTCGTTGTCCTTTTTGTATTCGAGCAAAGGCCTTACTAGACCGCAAGGGCGCTGAGTACACCGAATACTGTATTGATGGTGATGAAACTGCTCGGAGCAAAATGGCTGAGCGTGCGGGTAGGCGGTCTTTGCCCCAGATTTTTGTAGAGGATAAGCATATTGGTGGGTGTGATGATTTGCACGCGCTCGACCGTAAAGGTGAGCTAGATGGCCTGTTGGTAAGCGCTTAATCTCTGAAACCCAAAATTCAGGCACAAATAAAGAAGAGAACGCCCACGCAATGAAGG